>ERZ1106951.2858-NODE-2858-length-12980-cov-3.411838_pt1 | contig 12980 bp, 15 predicted proteins | sample MGYA00403676_ERZ1106951 | MGnify/ENA primary metagenome ERZ1106951 (study PRJEB35170, sample SAMEA104062398) | human gut metagenome | biome: human gut; feature: human-associated habitat; material: faeces | place: Denmark | collected 2012-04-23 ...
TGATGGATACCACAGAAGCACCAATATGCTGTGTGATACCGCCTGCCTCTCTGTCTGTCACACGGGTAGAACGGATTGCATCCAGCAAGGATGTTTTACCATGGTCAACGTGGCCCATAACACAGACAACCGGTGGACGTGCTACTAAAGTATCTTCCGGATCTTCTTCCTCTTTTAAGAGTTCGGCGATCACATCGACTTTTTCTTCCGGCTCACAGATGCAGTTAAACTCTAATGCGATTTCTTCTGCCTGCTCGTAATCTACTTCCTGGTTTACCGTAACCATCGTTCCTTTTAAGAACAGTTTCTTTACGATAACGGATGGCTGTACTTTCATCTTGTCAGCTAACTCTCTGATCGTAAGTTTCTCCGGTAATACCAGTGTGCGGATCACATCCTCTTCCGGCTGCTGTTTTGGCTGCTGCTGAGGTTTCTTCTTGCCACCGTTCTTCTCAAGATTGATAAAGCGCTCCTGTTTCTTTCCGCCAAGTGCATCGTAATCGTTGCGCTGTCTCGCGTTTTTGTTTCTGTCCTTATCGCGCTCTCTGGATTCTTTTCCTCTTAACTCCTCCGGTGCTGCTGCAGCTGCCTCTTTATTGAAGCGGTCGATCTCACGGTCAAGTCTGCCGCCACCATTATTTCCACCACGGAAGCCATTGTTTCTGTTGTTATTTCTGTCGCCCTGACCCTGTCCCGGTCTGCCATTGTTCTGGTATGGACGCTGTCCATCGTTTCTTCCGTTTCTGTCACCGTACGGGCGCTGTGGTCTGTCACCATTGTTTCTCTGGTTTCTTCCATCTCCCTGCGGACGGCGCTGACCATTATTGTTACGGTCGCGTCTGTCATTATTATTCCCCTGACGGCGGTCATTATTCTGCGGACGGTACTCCGGATTCTGTGCATAGACATTTTCTCTTGGAGTCTGTACCTGTACTTTTTCAACCGTTTTCTTCGGCTCTTCCGCTGCCGGTTTTGCCTCTCTCTGTGCCTTCAGCTCTGCTGCTTTTGCCGCTGCAAGATGCTCTGCCTCTTCCGCTGCTTTTGCTGCCTCCGGGTTAATTGCGCGTTCAAATGCTTTTCTTACATCATAACCGGATGTCGGTCTTGCCTGCGCATTGCCGCGGTTTGGATTCTGTCCCTGTGGACGGCGGTCGCCATTCCCCTGGCGTCTGTCACCATTTCCAGAACGTCTGTTGTTATTGCCGCCGCGGCCGCCGCCCTGTTTGCTGTACTGTGCATTGAACACAGCAGTAATGCTTGATTTTTTCTTCGGGCGCTGCTCTGCGTTCTCAGTTTTTGCACCCTCAGCCGGTTTATTCTGCTCGTTTGCCTGTGGCTTCTGTGCAGGTTTATTTTCCGGTGCCGCTGTCTTGTTCTCTGCAGGTTTGCTCTCTGACACATTTTCTTTATTCTGTGCCTTTGCAGTATTCTCCGCTGCTGCAGACTTTCCAAATTTCTTTCTCACGATATCCTGTGCCGGATCATCGATATTGCTGGAAGCTGCTTTCACTGCATATTCCGTCGTATTTAATGTTTCTATAATCTGTTTACTCTCTATTCCTAATTCTTTTGCAAGGTCATATACTCTCATTTTTGCCATTTATCTTAATTCCTCCCATTATTCAGTTGTGATTGCTGTTTCAGTCTCTCTTCGATCGAGTGCGACAGTCCCTCGTTTGTGACTGCAAGCGATGCACGAAATTCTTTTCCGATGAAATGCCCGAGCATTTCTTTGTCCGAATATTCATACATTGGCACCTGATAAAAATCTGTCATATTTCGAAACATTTTCTTCGTATTGTCTGACGCATCCTGTGCAACGATGACAAGATATGCCCTGCCCTCTTTTACCGCCTTTTCCGTAGAAAATTCTCCACTCGCCACACTGCCGGCTTTTGCGGCAATTCCTAGCATAGATAACACTCTATCTGGTTTCAAGCTGTTCCATCTCCTTTGTCAGCGTTTCATATACATCTTTCGGGATCGGCATTTTAAATGATCGTTCTAACCCTTTATTTTTTATCGCCATTGCAAGACATTCACGGTTTGGGCAGATATAAGCACCTCTTCCGTTCTTTCTTCCGGTTGCATCTAAAATGATCTCCGTTTCCCCTTCTTCCGTCGGCGCTGTTTTGATCACACGGATCATTTCTCTTTTGGCTTTCATCTCATGACAGCCGACACACTGCCTCATCGGAATCTTTTTATTTGACATTCTTCTTAATACCTCTTATTCTCTGTCCTCACCATCAGCTTCGGCATTGTTTTCTTCTGCTCCGTCAGTCTCATAGCTGTCTTCCTCATAGCCTTCCTCTGCCGGTGCACTACCGTCCTCGTACTCCTCATAGGACCCGCCGTCCTCATCGTAATACTCATCTTCCTCGTAATCATTCTCGTAATCTAAGAAATCGCCGGACTCTCTCGCCTGTGTCTCGCTCTTGATATCGATCTTGAATCCTGTCAGACGTGCTGCAAGTCTTGCATTCTGTCCTTCTTTTCCGATGGCAAGAGAAAGCTGGTAATCCGGAACAACCACTTTTGCAGATTTTTCTTCTGCATCCGCAATAACAGAAATAACTTTTGCCGGACTTAATGCATTTTCGATCATCATTGCCGGATTCTCATTCCAGGTGATGATATCAATCTTCTCACCACGCAGTTCACCAACGATTGCATTGACTCTGGCACCATTCATACCAACACATGCACCAACCGGATCGACATCTGGATCGTTTGACCATACTGCGATCTTTGTTCTGCTTCCTGCTTCACGCGCGATCGCCTTGATCTCTACGATGCCCTCGCGGACCTCAGCCACCTCAGACTCGAACAGGCGTTTTACAAGTTCCGGATGTGTTCTGGAAACTAACACTTTCGGTCCTTTAGAAGTAGCCTTAACCTCTAAGATATATACCTTGATACGCTCTGTCGGCTGGAACACTTCGCCTTTTACCTGTTCATTCTCTGTTAAGATCGCATCGACCCTTCCTAAGTTAATGCTGACATTTCTTCCCACATAACGCTGTACCACGCCGGTCACAACATCTTTTTCCATGCTGTAATACTGATCGTATAAAACTTTACGCTCTTCTTCACGGATTTTCTGTAAGATCACGTTCTTTGCATTCTGTGTTGCGATACGTCCGAATTCCTTAGACTGTACCTCGATGTTGACAACGTCTCCGATCTCATATTTGGAATTGATCATCTTTGCATTGACCAGACTGATCTGCTCTACCGGATCTTCTACCGTTTCAACAACTGTCTTTTCCTGAAATACATGAAACTCACAGGTTTCCGGATCAATCGATACTTTTACGTTATCGGATGAACCAAAATGGTTCTTGCACGCTGTTACAAGAGAATTTTCAATCGCCTCAAGCAGTGTATCCTTGCTGATGTTTTTCTCCTGTTCTAATATATTTAACGCTTCTAACAACTCATTATTACTCATTATTAAATCCTCCTTGTTTTGCGGAGCAAAATGCCTGCTATGCTGTTTTTGCATAGCATGTGCCCTTGCAGGGAGCAATGCCCAGCACACTGGGCAGGATTTTCCTCCTTTAGTTCATCTTTAAAAGTCAAATGCCAGACGGATCAGTGCGATATCGCTCTTTTCAAACGTCATTTCCGTTCCGTCCTCTGTTTTTATCGTCACGGTATTTTCATCATATGCAGACAAAATACCATAAAATTCCTTTTCACGGTTGATTGCACGGTATGTTCGTATCTCTACTTCTTTTCCCATGCTGCGGATATAATCTTTTTCTTTTTTCAGCGGTCTGCCAAGTCCCGGAGAGCTGACCTCAAAAACATAGGAGTCCTCAACGAAATCTTCTCTGTCTAAAATCTCGTTCATCTCCCGCGCCACTGCCTCACAGTCGTTTACGGTAATGCCGCCTTCCTTGTCGATATAGGCTCTTAAGTACCAGGTACCGCCTTCCTTTACATACTCCACATCGACCAGCTCAAAATTCATGCGGTCTAAAATCGGAGTAATCAGTTCTTCGGTGCGCGTTTCGTATGTTTCACGTTTTGACATGTGTACACCTTCTTTCTTCCATATTCAGTTTTCCTTCTGCATGCATTTCTGTTGCAGAAATACATGGCTCCTAAACGTGAATTGAGAGAGGGCTTTCGTCCTCTCTCAATCAAGTCATCGTGTTATCATTTATTAATGTAACACTTTCCTCTTTAAAATGCAAGCTATTTCTTAATAAATGACATTCTTTCTTTTTCAGAAAGTTCCATTACTTTCTTTCCTTTTTCTTTTGCATAATGCATAAGTCCTCTCAAATCCATTTTGGTCTGGATCTGACTTAACAAAACAGGTTCCGGTGTTTTTTCTAAAGAATCTCTATATTTCTTCATCTGTCCAGTCATAATCATACACCTCCATTATTTTTTTAGCATTTACCTCATCAATAGCAAATTGATATGGATGCAGTACGCCAATCACCTCTCCATTAAATGTTTCTATATAATGATCGAGTAATTCTTTATTAGCAGCAAAGCCATACATATATCCATCATACCCATAATCGACAGATTTTTGTGCTGCAATCGTAAATAGATGACCTCCAACGCCTAAATATCGAATATCATCGGTCAACAGTTTATTATTATCCGAACTTGTACACAAAAAAGCAAAGGAAAACATTACGCCCAAAAATTTATATTTTACGCCACAAGAAACCAGAACAGAAAAACCGCACCAAAAACCCCGGCAACAACGCCGATATTCCATGCAAGATACTGTTTCCTTTTCTTTTTCCGGAATGCAGCCAGTTCTTCCCTGTGCTCCTTCGCCCACGGCAGATACTGTTCTAAATATAATTCCGCGGCTTTTTGTGTGGTAAGTCCTGCATATCCGGCAGAACGCAGCCGGTATAAGATCCACTGGTGCTCGTCGATCTCCTCCGGCCCCGCTGTTATGGAAATGTCTTTCTGCGCTGTTGCTGCCGCCGCTTTCCGCAGTCTGCGCCATTCTTTCTGTTTTAAAATGCTGTCCGGATCATCATCCGCTAAGTAAGTCTCAAAAAAATCCAGCATATGCGAGCCGAAATTTTTGCATGTCAGGATCCTTTCCCCTAATTTCCGGCGCACCCCTGCATCCGAAAATAGCGATCTGTATTCCTCACGCGAAAACAAAGCCCGAAAACAGTTGATCTGATTTGTCAGACAGGGATTGTCCATCAATAACTCAAACTCCAGAAAAAACTGCTCTTCGTTCTCCTTTGAAACATACGAAGCGACCTCTTCATAATTATAAGGATTCTCCCCCTCGGATGGCTTCTCTGTATCATCCTCCCCTACCGGCACGCCTGCATCAATTTCCATCGCTTTTTTGCTTTCTTCCGCCAGTTTCACTGCCATACGGTATGCGCTGCGCAGTCTCTGATATTCCTTTGGATGTTCCTCCGGGTGATACAGCTTTGCCTTTCTCGCGTATGCCCTTTTTATTTCTGTTTTATCAAAAGTCTCCTCTATCCCTAATATTTCCCAGATATCCATATGCTACTCATCCTCATGCTCTTCCCAGAAAGAAGGATCTTCCTTTAAAGAAACCCTGTTCTGTTCCACCGCTTCTAAATAGAGCGACAGCCGCACATACTGCTCCCGGATGTCACGCTCTGCCCCATAGTCCACCGCCTCCGCAAACTGCTTTAACAATACCCTGATATTTTCGCGGACAACTCCGCTGCTCTCCTCAAACAGACGCTTTGCGCGCTCCACAAGCAGCCGGTTTCTCTCCCTGCCCGCCGGATAAAGCGCTGTCTGATTCATTTTTTCAATGCACTTGTCTAATTCTTCCCCTGACATCCGGATATTCTTATTGAGTATGACCTTTCGAACCTCATTCGTGGCACTTTTAATATGGATATCCAAAATCCCGTTGATATCATATAAAAAAGTCACCAAAACCCCAGTCTCTCCCGCCGGAGCTTCCGGCAGGTCCGTAATATCAAGTTCCCCAAGCAAAAGATTCTCTTTTGCGTTCAAATGTTCTCCCTGATAAATTTTAAAATGCATTGTCGTCTGGTTGTCCGCTGTCGTCACATAATAACGCGATCTGCTGCACGGGAGCGAATCATTCCGTTCAATGATCGTCGAAAATGTTCCATCATAGATTTCTGTTCCCAAAGAAAACGGACAGATATCGGCAAGGATCATGTCTTTCCATTCCACAGACCGCTCCTTGATCGCCACAGTCAGACCTACCCCGATGGCAACACATTCATCCGGCCTGTCATCCATCACAACTTCTGTTTCAGAAATACTTTCCACATAACGCCTGACGACCGGCATCTTAGAGGATCCACCCGCAAGAATGATGCGGTCAATATCCTCCCATTGCATACCGGCATCATCCATCACCCTCTTTAACGGGACAGACATCCTCTGAAACAATCCTGCCGCTATCCTGATCAGCTTCTGATTGTCAAGCCGCATCACATATTCTTTTTCTCCGAGCAGAACGGTTCTTTCTGCCGTATCCTCTTTTGAGAGCTGCTTCTTTAAAAGTTCTGCCTCCCGCAAAACGATCCCGTGTTCCTTTTCGCCCAGAGAAGACGGATCAATCCCACAGTTTTTCAGAAAATCCTCCGCTATGACCTCATTAAAATCCTTACCGCCCAGATGGTTATCGCCCGCAACCGCCCGGATCTCGACCATATTGTCAAACGCTTCCACCAAAGACACGTCTAATGTTCCACCTCCAAAATCAAAGATAATGAAAGTCTCCATCTCCTTTTCCCGCACCTGATGGCGCAGGGCAACCGCAGACGGCTCATTGACGATCCGTTCCACATAAAGTCCTGCCAGTTTTCCGGCATTTTTCGTTGCGTAACGCCTGTCGTCATCAAAATATGCTGGGACACTGATGACCGCCTCGGTAACCGGCTCACCGAGAAACTTCTCCGCATCCTCTTTTAATTTTTTCAGGACAAACGCAGACAGTTCCTCTGCCCGGTACTCCTGCCCGCATGCCCGAAAAATCCGATCCGTCCCCATATCGCGCTTGAACTCCGCAAAAGTCTGCTTTGGTCTTGTGATCTGCATTTCCTTTGCGATCTTTCCGACATAGACCTCCCCCTGATCTCCAAAACTCACAACGGCGTCAGGTAATCACCGTTCGGATTTGGCACCAGTTCGATCTTTCCGTCCCTGCATACCGCACAGAGACTGTTGGTCGTGCCAAGATCAATCCCTATCACTGCCATCTGCTATCTCCTTTCGCCGCTTTTTACCGCTGTCTGATTCTGCTTTATCATCACATGGTCAAGATACATCTGTAAAAAACTCTCATATCCGGCATACTGCTTACTTACCGCAAACAGTTTCTTTCCCTTTTTCCCATAAAATGTCACTCTCTCAAAAAATTCTTTTTTTGACACGACCTCATCCCACGTAAAGATCCTGCACCTGCCCAGTGTTCCCGTTTTTGTTCCAATTTTGTGTGCGCCTGCCGCCACCTCGGTCAGTGTACTTTTCCGCACCCAGCACAAAAATAAAATAAGCGCCAGCGTCATAACAAGCACCGGAAGATCTTTTATGATCTCCTGCATCCCTGCCTTATGATAATCCGAAACACACAATACAATATCACAGACCAGCATGACACCGACGATCCCGTACAAAAACATCATCATCTGCGCCAGAAACGGGTTTGGTTCAACGATACAGAAAATATCTTCCCCAAGCCTTGCTTTCCATTTTTTTATTTTTTTGTAGATTTTGTTTTTCATCCCAATCCCCTCCCCCTGCGTTCCATTGTAGCATATCATATTTGTAAAAGATACCTGTTTTTGACAATAAAAAAATTGTCAATATACCATCTGGCATACTGACAACTTCCGGGTTGGGCTGTTTATCTCTTTCGAAATAACAGTGAGTAGCTCGTAGGGGAATCGAACCCCTGTTTCCGCCGTGAGAGGGCGGCGTCTTAACCGCTTGACCAACGAGCCGAACTGATACTTATTATAGCATGTTTTTTTTTATTTGCAAGTATTTTTTTGAAGTTTTTTTATTTTTTTAAAAATATGAACAATTTACACAATTTCATTCTGCTTTTCCCACCATTTTCATGGCATTTTTACCTCTTTTTCATACATCAGATCCTCTATTACTTCACGCACCGTCGAAATCCGATCTATTTTTCCAACATTCGAACCGCAAAATACAAGTCCGTTTTCAACGTCTCCATGCACAGCACGGATCAACGCCTGTGTGATGCAGTACGGAATCTGCGCCGGTTTACAGTTTTTAATGCAGTGATAACAGCGTTCCACGCTCTCCGGCGCCCGTTCTGTCTTTTGGATAAAAGCATTGTTTAACGCACGCCCCGGCATGCCGACCGGACTTTTGATGATTTTTACATCAGTTTCTTTTGCATTCACATATGCTTTTTTATATCCTGAGGAAGCATCACACTCTTTTGTCGCAACAAATCTTGTCGCTGCCTGAACTCCGTCTGCTCCGAGTGCTTCGATCCGCTTTGCATCGGATGCATCCCAGATCCCGCCTGCTGCAAAAACAGGGATCTGCTTTCCATACTTCTCCTCGTACTTTTTCTTTTCCTCCATGATCCCCGTAAGCTCTTCCTCAAAACGGATCTTTGAAATATCATCTAACTGCTCCCTCGAAAATCCAAGATGTCCGCCCGCCTCCGGCCCCTCTGTGACGATAAAGTCTGCTGTCCTGCCGTATTTTTTATCCCAGGTTTTTAAAAGCAGCGCCGCCGCGCGCCTTGACGATACGATCGGTGCAATCTTTGCTTTTCCTGCTTCTACCAGCTCCGGCAGATCCACTGGAAGCCCGGCTCCGCAGATTACCGCATCCGCCCCGGCACGCACCGCCTCTTTAACATGCTCCCTGTATTGCTGTAATGCCACCATGACGTTGACTGCTATCATTCCTTTTCCAGATGCCAGTTCTTTTGCACGCACGATATGCTTTCGGATACTGCGCAGATTGCACGCTTCTTCATTTCCCACAAAATCCGGTTCCTCAAATCCGATCTGTGCCGTGGAGATCACGCCCATGCCGCCCTCCGATGCAACCGCGCCAGCCAGGCCGCTTAAACTCACACCAACTCCCATGCCGCCCTGGATCAGCGGCAGACTCAGATTCCATCCTTCAAAACGATTCATTGAAAAAATTTTCTTCATTGTCTTTCCCTCTATTGTATATAGTTTTTATTACTATATATAATGGTATCATTCAATATATAATATGTCAACAATAACCATATTATTATTTGTAAAGAAAAACGACTGTAAATTTTTTACGTTTACAGTCGTTTTTCATGTTTTTATCATTTATAAATTATTTATTCCTGCGCAAAGACATCGACCTCTTCTATCGTAAGTCCTACACCGTCTGCAATCTCTTCCTTTGACAACTTTCCCTGTTTCAGCTATGCAGATCAATCGTCATATCCGTTCGGATTGTTCTTCTGCCATCTCCAGGAATCTTCGCACATCTCTTTGATACCATACTGTGCCTTCCAGCCAAGCTCACGCTCTGCCTTCGAAGGATCACAGTAACAGGTTGCAATATCACCTGCACGTCTCGGTTTGATGGAATAAGGAATCTTCACGCCGGTTGCAGCTTCGAAGTTTTTGACAATGTCAAGCACACTGTAACCATGACCTGTTCCAAGGTTATAGATTGCAAGTCCGCATTTCTCATCGATCTTCTTTAATGCTTTTACATGACCGAGCGCAAGGTCAACTACATGAATGTAATCTCTGACACCTGTTCCGTCCGGCGTGTCATAATCGTCACCAAATACGCCAAGTTCTTTTAATTTGCCGACTGCCACCTGTGTAATGTATGGCATCAGGTTGTTCGGGATGCCGTTCGGGTTCTCTCCCATGGTTCCACTCTTATGAGCACCGATCGGGTTAAAGTAACGGAGCAAGATCACGTTCCACTCCGGATCTGCTTTCTGGATATCCATCAGCACCTGCTCTAACATGGATTTTGTCCATCCATAAGGATTGGTGCACTGACCCTTCGGGCAGTTCTCTGTGATCGGGATTTCTGCCGGATCACCGTATACGGTTGCTGAAGATGAGAAAATAATGTTCTTGCAGTTATGCTGACGCATTACATCCACCAGAGTCAATGTTCCTGAAATATTGTTGTTGTAATATTCCCAAGGTTTCTGCACAGACTCACCAACAGCCTTTAATCCTGCGAAATGGATACAGCTATCAATTTTTTCTTTTTCAAAAATCTCATTTAAAATTGTGCGGTCTAAGATATCGCCTTTATAAAAAGTCACTTCTTTTCCTGTGATTGCTTTTACACGCTCTAATGATTTTTCAGATGCGTTTACCAGATTGTCAAGTACAACAACCTCATAACCCGCATTTAACAGTTCTACGCATGTGTGACTTCCAATGAATCCGGCACCGCCGGTAACTAAAATTGCCATAGTTTTTTCCACCTTTCCATAACAAATCTTTTTGTTTTCCTTCAACGTTATGGGTACATCTTACCCCATTCTTTGGAAAATGTATAGCAAAAAATGTGTATATTATATGTAAAAATGTTGCATGTTGACTGAGTGGCCGGTATAATTATTTAGTGCAGAGCCGTGGGGTTGTGGCCGTCAGGCCGTGTGAAGCCGCTGGCAGTGGATTACCAGAGAATAATGGAGGATTGCCATGTACGAAAAATATAAAAATTCTTACAAAGTAACAGAGAAAGAACTGGTTTCACTTTCCGTCTATAACGTGGGATTTCAGAGATGTGACTCGCTTTATCAGTGGGGACCGGGAATCCGGGATCATTATCTGATCCATTATATTATTTCGGGGAAAGGTTTTTACAAGATTGGAAAAAGAACTTATGAATTGCAGGCTGGGGATTCTTTTTTGGTGTATCCAAATACAGAGGTTGTCTATTACGCTGCAGAGACTGACCCGTGGGAGTATGCATGGTTTTACGGGCAGTGACGCTTCCATGATCTTAAAGGCAACGGATTTTTCGCCGGAAAAACCGATCATACGGGAGACACCGCACGGAAGTGATATCCACCGCCAGATACTCCATATTTACGATGCCAGAGGAAATGAATTTGAGCATGCCGTGGAAATGACCGGACGGCTCTATACGATGCTTGCCATGTTTTTACACGGCGCTTCCCATACGACGGAGCAAAATTCCGCCAACAGTTATGTGCAGAAAGGCATCGAGTATATCTCTTCCAATTATTCTTATGCAATTACTGTGGAGGATATCGCAGACTATGTCGGCGTCAGCCGCAGCCACCTGTTCCGTTCTTTTGAATCGGTGCTTGGTCAGTCGCCAAAGGAATATCTGACTGATTTTCGCATGAAACAGGCGTGTTATCTGTTAGAACATTCCAGCCTGTCCATCACCGCGATTGCAAATTCACTGGGTTTTGACAACAGCTTATATTTTTCCAAAACGTTTCACAAACAAAAACAAATGTCCCCAAAAGAATACCGGACACATTCCCGTACTTCCTAACCATAAAACTCACTGCCGTTCCAGTATGCTTTTGCCTCCCCGGCAAGCACTGCCCTGCAAAAATCTTTTTCATCGGAGAGCTTCCGGTCAAACAGCATGCCGCCACCGATCATTCTGGTGGTATGCTGATCCGAGCCAGCCGTAATCGGAAGTCCATGTTCTTTCGCATAGGCGATTGCTTTTTCATTATACAGGATATTTTTATGCGACATGCTCGCAGGGCTCTCATGTGTAGCATTGATTCCCTCCACTGCATCTACACAGTCCGGGAAAAGGCGGATTTCCGGAATATAATCCTCCTCACGAAACGGATGCGCGTGGCTGACGATACCACCACCGGCATGTACCAGTTCATACTGTTCTTTCACATCTGCGTCTTTGATCTCGGGATGTTCAAACAGCCATTCTTTGTTTAAGCCATAAATTAAAAATTCTGTTCCGTGATATCCTGACTCCCATCCGAAAAACCCCTGCAGTCCGATCTTACCGCCTTCTTCTTTCGCATGTTCATAGCCCTTACAGAACTGTTCTACCCAGTCTTTCCATGGAAGGCTCCGGTCCACCGCCGTATTTCCATAAAAGAAATGATCTGTTACGACGATGCCGGCATATCCCGCTTTCTGATATGCTCTCGCCATCTCTGCTCCTGTATTCTGTCCACATGCGCTTCCCTCTGATGTGTGCACATGGGTGTCATATAAATATCCGTTTATTTGCATGATAAACCACCAATTTACCTTTCATAAGCGAAAAAAGAACTTACCCCGGGGTTGTCCCACCGGAATAAGTTCTCCCTCATCTTGTCCTATAATTAAGCAACTGCTTTCTTTGCGATCTCAGCTAATGCTGCAAATCCTGCTGCATCGTTTACAGCCATCTCTGCTAACATTTTGCGGTTGATGTCAACACCAGCTACTTTTAAGCCATGCATCATCTGGCTGTAAGAGATTCCGTTCATTCTTGCTGCTGCATTGATACGAGCGATCCATAACTGACGGAACTGTCTCTTTCTTTCTTTTCTACCTGCATAAGAACTTGTTAAGGCTCTCATAACAGACTGTTTTGCAACACGGTACTGTTTAGAACGAGCTCCTCTGTAACCTTTTGCTAATTTTAATGTTCTATTATGTCTTTTTTTAGCGCCTAAACCGCCTTTAACTCTTGCCATGATCTATTCCTCCTTAACAACTTTCTTACATGTATGGTAAAATCTTCTTCATATTCTTAACGTTTGTAGCATCTACGATAGCCGGTTTTCTAAGATTTCTCTTATTCTTTGTTGTTTTCTTTGTTAAGATATGTCTCTTGTAAGCTTTATTTCTCTTTAATTTTCCTGTTCCTGTTACTTTGAAACGTTTTGCAGCTGCTCTGCTTGTTTTCATTTTTGGCATGATATATTCCTCCTTAAAATTATGATTTTTTTTCTGCCAACACCATGCTGATGCTTCTTCCTTCAACCTTTGGTGCTTTTTCCA
>ERZ1106951.2870-NODE-2870-length-12928-cov-4.352909_pt1 | contig 12928 bp, 10 predicted proteins | sample MGYA00403676_ERZ1106951 | MGnify/ENA primary metagenome ERZ1106951 (study PRJEB35170, sample SAMEA104062398) | human gut metagenome | biome: human gut; feature: human-associated habitat; material: faeces | place: Denmark | collected 2012-04-23 ...
TATTCTTTTTTCATATCTCCTATTATACCACTTTTTTGCTATGAACACAAGCTCTTAAATGGGCATCATAAAAGGAGCACAGATGGTTTTAATTCGCTTTTTTAGTTCTTTCTTGTTTGGGGTTGCAGCGTGCATTTTACTAATCCGACAATGCTTTAAGCCCTATTTTTTAAATCCAGAAAAAGCAACAATGGCAAAAAGACAGTTGCTTATAGATAATGCAAAGAGAATAAATCTAATATGTAGATTATTTTCAATTTCAATTTGCATCTTTCTTTTCATTTATCTTATTATTCCTGATGCAATGGACATACCAAAAATTATAACTGATGACTACACATATTGTGTGGTTGAAACAACAACAGTGTATAATTCAAGAAGCTCAAATGCAAAGCTTGGAAAAACAAACGTAATAATACATTTAGAATTTAGTTATAATCCAAATACGAAGCAAATTCAATATTCCTCAGAAAATAGGAATATGCAGCTTGAAGAATCACTTTCTATTCGAATTTATAATTATGAAAAAGGCGACTATTATCTAGTGAAATATCTTCCTTATTCCACGTACGGTGAAGTTGTTTATCAAATTGACGATATTAGCCAATATATCTCGGAATGATATGCACATAATTTATTTCTTTTTATTTAATCTGTATTTTCAAGCGACCAAGCTTACCTCTTGGTCGCTTTTTCATGCATACTCGGCGGTACACGCCCTAGTTCACCTGACAAGAATATAGAAAAAACAACAAGAGGACATTGTGATGTGAAATCTGAAAGAAGCTGTGAGAAAATCTCTAGTCTGACAAACAGAAATCACATTAGATATTATGCACAGGGTGAATTAGGTTGCCTAACAAAACAAAAGCCAATAACTGTACAGAATTGTGCATATTAGATCCGATAGATATACAGAGGAAAATTATATGGTATCCGAATCTATTTTTTATCGGTAATAGAGAGACAATCAAGAAGCCTAAATGCGGATTGTGTACTAGGTGGCACGAACGATGATGCAATGAGAATTACTCAAATTTTACCTTCTCACTTAATCATTTCTATTCTAGAAGCCAGCCAATTGTTGGAATTTTTAAAGTCGGATTTGGTTAAGAATGAGCCTCTAACTTTAAATTTCTACAACAACACTACGAATTTCAACAACTTTGAGCACGAAATCAAAAACTGTGGTATAATACAAACAGATAGAAAAAGGCAGTTTCTATCGATTTCGCTTCACAGCATCCGCTATTCTACAAGCCGAAAAGGTGACTGGAGGTGTTGCCCAATCAAAACGAGATCCAACAAAAATATAAAAGATGAAAGGAAGTATCAGTATGAAGAAATGAATGTTTGCAAGCCTACGTTCTGCTGCTTTGCTCGTACAATCTCGCCAGAGTATGGACAGCGGCTACACGGTGGTCTGAACGTAACACAGATATGGGAAATGTCTTTCAACGGCGAGATAATCTGACAGTTTCAGGTGCAGTTCCACATTGGAAGAATGCAATATATCGATTATGTATGAAATCAAAGAAAAAGGTATTATTTTTCGGGCTACTTTTCATAACCGTTGGCATATTTATTTTATGCTTTTTTGGTTACAAGCATATCAGCCGTGAAATTCAAAAACAACAGCTTCTAAAAACCAGCATCGTCTTGGACATTCCAAGTGTTGATATCTACGTTCCGGTAGTCGAAGGAATAGATGGCGATAATCTGCACATTGCTGCTGGGCATTTTGAAAATACTGGTGCAGTTGGTTCTGGAAACTTCTGTATCGCCGGTCACAATAGTACGATTTATGCGGAGATTTTCAATACATTATCAGAGGTAGAAGTTGAGGATAAAATCTATCTTATCAATAACGATGCAAATCATACAACGTACACCTACACCGTATCGAAAATTGATATCGTAGAGCCGGAGGATACTTGGATTTTGCAGGATTACGGCGACGACCGTATCACAATTGTTACTTGTACAGATGATGGAGAAAGAAGAATGGTTGTAACGGGAATGAAAGCGGAAGAATGAGCTGTGTTTATTGACGCCAAAGTTAAAGCAACCCCAAAATAGAATAGAAATGCAGTAAGATATTTACTGTGTTACATACGAGATGATGTGAAAAACAGATAAAAAGATGGAAACTGCACATAAGAGATCTGATTTCGATGGTTCACATCAAAAATTAGCTATTTTATAATGCAGGAAGAAAAAAATCGATTCATTTCGATCAGTTAAAAAATGATGGGAGGCTTATATGTTAAAATTCAAAAGATTTATTTCTGGACTGGTTGGAGTAGCTATGGCTGCAAGTATGTTTACCAGTATGCCGTTTTCTGTTTTTGCAGAAGATGAAACAGAAACAAACAACCAAACCTATGTGTATGACGACTACGAAGTTTCATACCAAGTGACCAACTCATGGGGCAATACGGAAGTGGTATCCATCACTTTGTCCAATACGGGTGACAGTACAATTGAGGATTGGATGCTGTATTTCGATCCAAATGGAGAAGTACAGTATACGACCGATTGTCAGCAGTTGACAACATCCGATGGAATCTCGTATTTTAAGAACAGCGGTTACAATGCCGATGTCGCACCGGATTCCTCGGTTACCTTTGGCTACGCGGTGAATGATTGCGAAGCCGTTCCGGAATCCTTTACGCTCTGCCAGAAAAGAGAAACCAAGACGGATGGGTATACGGTTTCATTGAATGTAAACCAATCTTGGGGCGATTCATTCAGCGGCGAAATCGTCATCCAAAATAACACAGACACTGCGATTGAGGCATGGGAACTGACCATTGATACAAACTTCACCATTACGAAAATCACCAACAGTTGGGCAGCAAGCGTTACAGAATTGGAGCCATACAGCTATCTGTTGAAAGGGACGTATACCGGAACAGTTGCAGCAAACTCCAGCGTTTCCCTTGGCTTTATTGGTGTGAAGGATGGCGAACCGGAGATTTCAAGTTATTCCTTGACAGAAGTACAAGTAGATGCGGATTATGTAACCCTGCTGCATTGTTATGAAGATTGGGAAAATCTTCCTGATACCGATGGAGATGGTTTACCGGATCTTTATGAACAACTAATTGGTACAGATGCTGCAGTTGCTGATACCGATCAAGATCAATTACCAGATGGATATGAAGTAAAAACACTGAATTCGGATCCAACCAATGCAAATTCTTTAGATGTTACACAAAATGATGGTGCATACGACAGCGACAAAGATGGGTTGTCCAACTATGAAGAGTACACACTGGGAACAGATCCACTTACAGCAGATTCCGATCATGATGGGCTGTCCGATGGTGACGAAGTAAATACTTATGGTACAGATCCGCTGAAATCAGATACCGATGGGGATGATTTGTCTGATGGTGACGAAATTGCTCTTGGTTTGAATCCATTAGTGGTGGACACAGATGGAGACGGTATCCCGGATAATGAAGAAAAAATAGAGCAGAGCCTGTCTTATACCGAAGAAGATACGACAACACCCATTCGTGAAGTAACACTTTCTTTTTGCGGAACTGGAAATATTTCTTCTACAACAGAAATTACGCCAGTTGATGACAATGTATTTGTTTCCAATGTGGCAGGAATCATTGGAAAACCATTTCAGTTTACATCTTCTTCTGTATTTGAAACAGCAGAAGTTTCTTTTTATGTGGATACAAATTGTTTGGATGAAGTGACATTTGACAATCTCGGCGTTTTATGGTATAATGAAGCGTATCAACGATTTGAATTGCTTTCATGCAATTATGATGATGAGACCTCAACCATTCATATTACAGTACCGCATTTCAGTATTTATTGCCTTGTTAATAAAAAAATATGGATGGATACAAAAACAAATGGCACGTTCTATTTTGAAGCAGAAGCAAATTTGACCGATGCGGATGCAGATGGAATGCCAGATTGCTATGAATCTACAAATTCAGAAACACCGGAAACTGTATTTTCCTTGGCGAATGGAGATACCTATTATTCTCTGAAGGATACAACAGACAGTGATGGAGATACCATTGCAGATGGGAAGGAAATTCTTTTCTCGACAGTAGGAGATGTCAATTGTGATGGTACAATTAGCGAGGATGATGTAACAGCATTACAAGCGTACTTGGGCGGCACAGAAACGTTATCTAAAATCGCATTGGTGCAAGCAGATTGCAACATTGATGGTACAGTGGATGAAAAAGATTTGGAATTATTGAAAAACTACCTGACAAACGGCAAAAAAGAACTGGCAGATGGTGTGAATTTATATGCTTTGGGAATGCTTACAGAAGGATATGGCGATTTGAATGAAGACGGTGTTTGCGATGTGAATGATGTTGTAATTTTGCAGAGCTTTTTATTTGAAAGGGAAACAGAATCTTTTAATAATCAGAATGCAGATTTGATTGCAGATGGGATTCTTAATGTATCTGATTTGGTTCTGTTAAAAAGATTTGTTTTATTAGAAAGAGAGCTAAGCGATGTTTCTCTGACAGGGTACAGCTTCTTTTACTGTGTTTCTAATCCAATGTCGGAGGATACAGATGGAGACCTTGATTTTGATAACGCCGATCCAGATCCGCTGAGTTATCAGTTGAATGGATATTTTGCTCAGAAAATGGGGGAACTTCAAAAAGCAGCACAAGTCTTTTTTAACTGTGAACCTTCTAAAGAAAATTATAATGACGGATATAGTAATATGACAGATGTGTGGCTTAGCTTTTATTATATTCGACAATTTGAACCTTCGTATAATAGCGATAATTGGTTGAATGTTGGTGGATCACAGGAAGGATGGCAGAATAAATTCATATCATTTTTAGAAGAAAGAAAAGAGTATGCTTCTCTTGTTGACTACTTCAACACTACTGAAAGTATTTATGCAAATGCAGATGGAGAATTGGTTGATTTACATCATTTAGCAGCAACTATGACAGCACAGATTTTTAGAGGATCCTATAACACCAAGAGAACAAGAACGCTTGCAGGATGGGCTGGTGATATAAGACAGCTTATGAATTCAGCATATAATTTAACTTATCTTACGCATGATTTTTCAGATATCTTTGATGCTTTTTATAGCAGAATGGGAAATAATGCAGATTACTTTGGAACAGAAGATTTTTACGGAGATGTAGATGCGGTAAATCTGTTTACAATATTTGATGCAGCATATCCAGAAGAATACGCTGACGGAGTTAGCATTGAATCATTGATGAATGACTACTATGGATTTGGTTTAAATCATAGAGTCGATATGTTTTGTGTGAGTGATTCTATCTCTTATGATACCGTATGTGATTATACATTTGTAAATGGAATAGATGGGATATTTAAGAAAGAATATAATTTCAGTGATTTAGATCGGAAGAAATGTGCAAATGCTTTTATTCGGTATCTGAATACAAACTATCATCAGAGCATAGAAGAGGGTTCGCTTGACTAAGGAGGAATTTTTATGAAAAAACAACATTGGAAGGTCGGCTGTATTTGTACAGCACTCTGCATATTCACGGCAGCCATTCCGGCAATGCCGGCATTTGCAGATGATGAAACAGCTACGGAATCTACGACAGAGGCTGCAACGACAGAAGAAGCAATCGGAAGTGGTACTTGTGGAGAAAATCTTACATGGCGATTGGTGCCAGAGAAGAATTCACAGGGGCTTACAGAATATACGCTCTATATCGATGGCACAGGAGATATGGAGGACTACGATGCTTACGACCAGAGTACTACCATTGATTACCGGTTTGTAGAAATGGAGACTACGCCGTGGAAAAATCTAGATGAAACCATTCATAAAATCATCATTGCGGATGGCGTAACCAGCATTGGAAACTTTGCGTTTTGTGGAGCTATTTTGGGTGGCAGCGATGGAATCATTGTAGAACTTCCGGATAGCATTACCAGAATCGGCGATTATGCATTCATGAATGCTGGCAAGGGCTGGGGTTCTCGCAGTACACTGAAACTTTCTAAATTTCCAAAAAATCTAAAAAACATTGGAGAAGGGGCGTTTCTTTCTGTTACATTTGAAGATTCGCATTTGGTTCTTCCGGATGGCTTGGAATCGATTGGAGCAGTTGCTTTTTCAGATGAATACAGTGCGAAAGATTATGATGGTACTGATATTACCACTTCAGAGCCATTGCTGTCTGTAACCATTCCGAAAAATGTGACAGATATTGGAGAAAAAGCATTTGGAGCTTCTGTCAGTGCAACACTTCTAGCAAATGGAGAAGAAATTACAGGCTCCAGTGATTTGAAAACGAATGCATATTGTTCCATGTTCCGAACCGTGTGGGATACCGCTTCCTATTATACCAACAGTGATGATTTTACGGTCTATGGATACACTGGATCTACTGCAGAAACCTATGCGACAGAAAATGGTTTTACCTTTGTCGCATTAAATAATAGTGTTTCTGGCGATGTCAACAATGACGGAAGCGTTACCATCTCCGATGCAGTCCTTCTGCAAAAGTGCCTACTCTCTGTACCGGATACCACTCTTCCAAACTGGAAAGCAGCAGATCTCTACGAAGATGAGAGATTGAATGTGTTTGACCTGTGTTTGTTGAAACGAATGCTGATAGAGCTATAAATTTGCTTTATCAATAGATTCTAGCACTTTCCCTAAAATGCGGAGCAGCTTCGGTTGTTCCGTATTTTTATATCAAGCAAAGATAATCCGGTGATTTGCACAAACTCGCCCTTGCATTTCATGCGAAAGTATGGTATACTGCATTCTTGGCATCAAGAACCAAACCGATGTGCATTATGCCATGCCGGTTCGGAATATGCTGTATGATTCCATGCAATATTCCAATCAAGTGGAGACGGCAAGGAAATCACACAAGCAGGCGAAAAATTATGGGACACATGAGGAGTTTCTATCCGGCTTTCATAAAGACGATTATTTGCTGCCGGTGATTACGCTTGTGATTTATTTTGGAGCGGATAAATGGGACGCACCGAGAAGTATACGCAAGATGATGCTCGTTCGAGACGAACGAATTTTACAGTACACACCGGATTACAAAATCAATCTCATTGCACCGGAAGAATTGTCAGATACGGAACTGGAGAAGTTTCAGACGGAATTGTGTGAGCTGCTGAAATTCATCAAGTACTCTAAAGACAAGAAACGCTTAGAAGAAGTTGTTGCAGAAGATGCAGCGTTCAAGAACATTTCCAAACGGACGGCAGACGCCATCAACACGATTACGCATTCAGAAATGAAATTTCCAGAAGGGAAGGAGACGGTCGATATGTGTAAAGCGATTCAGGATATTCGAAAGGATGCAATTGCTGAAGGCAAAGCGGAAGGCAGAGCTGAGGGTAAGGCAGAAGGCAGGGCAGAAGGCGAAGCGATCGGCATGGCAAAACTAAAACAAGCCCTTGCAAACCTCATCGCCAGCGGCATGGAAGAATCCCAAGCAAGAAAAATTTTAGGGCTTTAGAAAATAAGTCGATAGCCACTGAATTTCTCGCAAAATCAGAAATTAAACTTAATTTTTGAAACCAATTTTCAAATAGCAAACGATAGCCCAAAATCGAGTGCCTCGCAAACGATAACTCTATATATGTACAAACAATGTCTGAAAACAGTCCCTAAAAACCAAACGATACCTTTGCTTATCGTTTGCGATTAAGCTCTCAATTTTCGCTTTTCTAGACGATAGCAAATCTCTTGATTTTCAGCCGAAAAACAAAAAGCCTCGCAGAATTGCGGGATTTTCGGGCTTGATTTGTATCAAAATGAGAGTCCTTAGGCACAATCGTATCTTTGATGATACAATGTAAGAATCATGCACTCGTAAAATCGGGTGCATGATTTTTTGCTTTCATGAGCTAAAGTGCAAACGATAGCTCGGCGTTTTTTCAAAAAGCAAACGATAGGTGGCGTTTTTTAAGGGGTTTCGATTTGACTTAATAAAATTAAGTGGGTTTTGGAGAGAAAAAAGGAGTGAAAAAGTAGCCCTGTGGGCTGGGATTTTACAATTATGGACTTGAGTTATGAAAAAAAACAGCCCTGCCGGATTTCTCCAACAGGGCTGCAATTATCTCACACTTTTATCTCCGTCCCATCCCGGAATAGAAACACCAAACTCCCATCATGGAACACGGTGAGATTTTCCAGAACGGCATTCCAGACGGATTCATCAAATGTTTCCAGCACAGAATCGGTTTTCTTTAACGTCAGCAAAATTTTCTGCATCTTGGCAATCCGGCGTTTCCGGTCGGACTCAGCTATCTCCTCAGCATCCAACTGAGCGGAAAGCTCCTCATATTTTGCATTGAGTGCATCGAAATTCTCTCCACCGTGCTGGATGTAATCTTTTAGCTTTTCATTGACTGCCACAAGCTCATCTTGCAGCTCTTTCTTTTTACTTTCCTGCTTTTTCAAGCAATTTAAGGCGAATTGGCAATTCTTGATGACCACATCTTTCTGCGAAAAGTACTGTGCAAAAGCTTGCAGAAATTTCTCTTGAATTTCCGGTTCATACAAATGTGGTGTGGTGCAGAAATGACTGCCTTTAAACTTGCTGTTGCATTGGTAAATGACTCGGCGATATTTGCTGTTGGAATGCCAAACTTTCGCACCAAAATAACTGCCGCAATCTCCACAGATAATCTTGGTCGCATAAATGCTGGTGCTGCTGTATGGTTTCATACATCGTTTTTGAAATTCTGACTGCACAAAATCGAACTCCTCCGGTGTGATAATCGCAGGATGGCTGTTTTCCACATAGTATTGTGGAACTTGTCCCTCATTGATTTGTTGCTTTTTCGTTAAGAAATCAACCGTAAACTTTTTCTGCAAGAGAGCATCGCCTTTGTATTTCTCATTCGTCAAAATGCTTTTCACCGTACTAGCTGACCATTTTTCCTTTCCGCAGGGAGTCGGAACGCCTTGAGCCGTCAGCTCATTTGCAATTTTGTAAGGCGTTAAACCGTCAATGAATCGCTGATAAATGTATCGAACCGTCTCCGCCTCCTCCGGAACAATCTCCGGCAGACCATTTTCGCCTTTCCGATAGCCCAAAAAGTGTGCATACGGCAAGCTGACTTTTCCATCAGCAAATCGTTTTCGCTGTCCCCATGTAACATTTTCCGAGATAGAGCGAGACTCCTCTTGTGCAAGAGAACTCATAATGGTGATGAGCAATTCGCCTTTGCTATCAAAAGTCCAAATATTTTCTTTTTCAAAGAAACATTCCACGTGATGTTCCTTTAATTTTCGGATAGTTGTCAAGCTGTCAACCGTATTTCGAGCGAACCGACTTACACTTTTTGTGATAATCAAGTCGATTTTTCCGTCCAGAGCGTCCGCAATCATGGAGTTGAAGCCCTCTCGATGTTTCGTAGATGTTGCACTTATTCCTTCATCTGTATATATTTTAACAAATTCCCAATCCGGATTTCTTTGAATGTAATTGGTATAGTAAGAAATTTGTGCCTCATAGCTGGTGAGTTGTTCCTCGAAATCGGTGGAAACTCTGGCGTAGGCAGCGACTTTTCGGCGTGTTGGAGCTGAAATATCCTGTCGAGTTGTCCGATTGATAGACGGCGGAATGACGGTTACTTTTGGCATTTTCTGCTCCTTTCTGCGGCAGCCTGTCGCATCTCCGTTGTCCAGCTTTCACTGCGGGAATGATTTTCCCAAGAAACCGTTTTCTCCGTGTTATCTTTGAAAAGAAAAGTCAGTTGATTCGGCGATATGAGAATGTTATCAACTCTGCTTTTCACAATTTCCACGTCAAATTCTTTGATTTGCAAAACAGAGCAAATTTTTTCATGCAGAATCCGTTCGGAAATTTGTTTTGCCGTAGGGCAGTGTGATTTTCCTTGTCGGAGGTAGGTTGCACACATCCAAACCGCACCTTGCTTGTAAATTTTCCGCTGATAGCTTTTTCCGCACCCTGCACATTGCACCATGCCGGACAGTGGATAGCGATTTGTTGCACCGGGATGGGAGAATTGTTCCGTCCGTTCTTTTACTAAGTTTTGAACTTTCTTGAATAAATTCGCAGAAATAATCGACTCATGGGACTGCTCCACGAAATATTTCGGCAGCTCGCCTTGATTTTTCATCTTGCGTTTGCCAATCGGGTCTTGTCGATAATATTTCTGCAATAGCATATTCCCAACATATTTTTCATTGACCAGAATTTCTTTCACACGTTGTCCTGTCCATCGATTGCCTTGTCTCGTGGAAATCCCCATGGCGTTGATTTTTTTCGCAATGGCACATTGTCCCATTCCGGAGCAATAATCCGCAAAAATCATCTGCACAATTTTGGCTTCTGATTCCTCAATTTCCAGCACACCATCGGCATTTCTGCGGTATCCGAAAATCGTAATGCTGCCGATTTTGCCTTGTTGGAAATCATTCCGAATCCGCCATTTCATGTTGTCGCTGACGGATTTGCTCTCCTCCTGAGCAAACGAGGCGAGGATGGAAAGCATCAATTCGCCGTCTCCGGAGGTGGAGTGCAGATTTTCCTTTTCAAAATAGACATCAATTCCTAAACTTTTCAGCTCCCGAACCGTTTCCAAAAGCGTGACGGTGTTCCGTGCAAATCGAGAAATCGACTTGGTAATTACCAAATCCACCTCTCGATTCCGGCATTTCTCTAGCATTTTTTGGTATTCCGGTCGCTCATCTTTCGTTCCGGTTTTCGCCTCATCTGCGAACACACCGCAAAACTCCCAGCCCGGATGTTGCCGAATCAAGTTTTGGAAATAGTCAACCTGAGCCGCTAAGGAGTGCAGCATGGCATCTTTTCCGCTGGAAACTCGTGCATAAGCGACAACTCGCAGCAATTTTGGCTTTGGCGGTCGCTGCTGCACCCGATGTACTTTTCGCTCCAATTTCATCACCTGTTTCTTTGTATTAAGCGTATGCTTGCTAACATATTCCCTCTACTGGGGCAGAAAGTCAAGCACTTTCTCGAAAAATGCTGCCCAAAGATAACCCGCATTTCTCGGCGAGAGTTTGTTCACATTGAACATATTCCGACTGGGTCAGCAGTCCGGATTTTAGGAAATTTCGCAAAACCGCCATAGATACTTTGTAAATTTCAATCTCTTTCGTCATTGATATCTTCCTTTCGCAGCACAGGCACGAGAGCAATATTTTCTTGGATGATTTCGGTAGCTGAGAACCGGTTTTCCGCAGAACGCACAGGGAATCGTGGCTGCGTTTTCATGCCGCATTTCCTGCGGATGGGTGTTCCAATAGTGCATCCGGCAAGCGTCACAGCAGAATTTTTTCTGCTTTCGATGCGGCACTTGCAGAACGGGAGTGCCGCAATTTCGGCAGACATCGTTAGGGTGATTTCGCTGTAAGTAGGACTTGATGGAGTTTTGCGAGACGTGCAGAAAGGCAGCGATTTTGGGAATCGAGATTCCAACCGCCAGCATTTCATCAACCGAATTTTTCTGCGATTTCGTCATAAAAACGCACCTCACTTGAAATTATCGTAAGAAACATACCCTGTCACGTAGCTGCCGACCGGCGTTTTTCCGCAGTTGGCAGCAGTGTTGGTAAGCCGATATCTGCCGTTGGCACAGACCTTGCCATCATAGATGTAGTACGTACCGGAGATTTTCTTGGAAAAAGTTTTTACAGAATCGGAAGAAAAAAGCGGAGCGTTTTGCAGCGTCACACGCTGACCTTTCGCAAAAGAAATCTGCGGTGTGTAGACCGCTTTTCCGGAAGAATCGAAAACAGAGTAGCCCGAATTGCAAGCCTTTTTCGCATTTTCCAGAGAGGAATATGCTCCGATTTGCGACTTGGCATCTGCCCATGTTTTTCGGATGCGGTAAATCTGTGAAGTAGTAGAAGTTGAGGTCGTAGAAGTCGAGCCGTTCAAGTAGGATTGCACCTTCGCCTTGAAAGCAGACCAGTGCGGCAAGATATACAGCGGACACATTTTGTACCGATTGTACATGGTGTTCAACTGATCTACCGTGCCGGATTTGCCGTCACGCACATTTAGCCAGTGGGTATGGGTGTATAAATGCGATATACCCAGACCGTATTGTTTGAGCAAAGCCGCAGCCAATCTCGCACAGTTATCTTCCGATTTCTTATCAGTTGCATTGTAAGCGGAACTCATGATGCACTCAATCGCAATTGTTTTTCGGTTTCCATTTCCGGAACCGTCCGCAGCGTGCCAGCCGGAGAGTGTCAGCGGTAAGTTTTGCCACGCACAGGTGTTGTCCACGTAATAGTGGACTCGCACATCGTTCATATTTCCGTTGACAGTCGCTCTCGTATATTGCTCCGCCGGCGTTGTGCCGGACACAACAGAAATCCAATCCGTGTTATGCACGGTCACACCGATGATTTTTCCTGCCATGGAAGCGGACGGCATATCAATGCGATTCGGGTTATGTTTGGTAAGCAAATATTCTTTGACGGTCACGCCGCCAAGTGTGGATGTAGAATCCGGTCTTAAAATAGCCATAAGTTAGTCCTCCTTGTTTGATTTTTCTTCGGTTCTGCCGACTTTCGTCTGCAAAACATCGATTGCCTTTTTGATTGCAGGCGGATAGGGGATGCCCATTAAACTTGTATTTTCAACGATAGATAATAGTTCGTTCAAACAAAAACTGATGCAGACAGCATCTCGAATGTAAGTCGTGCCAAGCAAAATGTCCATCCGGACAGAAACGGTAATCAGCAGCAGTGTGCAGAATTTCTTTGCCAAGCCGAACCATCCGGCTGTGGAAGAGAGCTTTCCGCTCTCGGAGTGTTTGGATTTGCCAACGGCAGCGGTTGCAATTCCAGTCAAAAAATCCACTGCCATAAACACAAGCAGCGTGATAATTGCGGAATCCCAGCCGCCAAAAATGGCAGTAAAAAAGCCGCCGGCCAAGCCGACAGCTACAC
>ERZ1106951.2871-NODE-2871-length-12920-cov-3.335406_pt1 | contig 12920 bp, 13 predicted proteins | sample MGYA00403676_ERZ1106951 | MGnify/ENA primary metagenome ERZ1106951 (study PRJEB35170, sample SAMEA104062398) | human gut metagenome | biome: human gut; feature: human-associated habitat; material: faeces | place: Denmark | collected 2012-04-23 ...
CTCTGACGTTAAAGCCAGTGTTTTAGAGGGCTGGGAGAGGGATGCCCAATTTTATTGACGAACCGACGATTGGACTGGATGCTGTGTCTAAGCTTGCAGTGCGCGATTTTATTAAGCAATTAAATCAAGACCACAAGACGACTGTCATTTTGACAACCCATGATATGCAAGATATTGAGGCATTGACAAATCGCATTTTGCTGATTGGAAAAGGGCGCATTTTGATGGATGGAAGCCCGGAAGAACTAAAGCAAGATGCCGCATCCATGGACGAGGCCGTTGTAAAGCTATATCGAAGCTTTGACGAGAAAGAAGGGAGATAAGTCAAATGAAAAAGTATCTCTCTTTTTTTCGCATGCGCTTTTTGATGGGATTACAATATCGCGCGGCAGCAGCAGCTGGAGTCGTCACCCAGTTTACATGGGGATTTATGGAACTTCTTGTCTTTAGAGCATTTTATCAGGCAGATGCGTCTGCCTTTCCAATGAGCTTTGAAGCTGTCGCCAGCTATATTTGGCTGCAGCAGGCATTTTTGGCATTGTTCATGGCATGGATGATGGAAACAGAAATATTTTCATCTATCGTGGATGGAAATATTGCCTATGAGATGTGCCGCCCTGTCCATATTTATTCCATGTGGTTTGCAAGAAGTGTCGCGAACCGTGTGTCAAAGGCATTGCTTCGCTGTGCGCCAATTTTAGTTGTGGCACTATTTTTGCCAAAGCCATATCGATTGATGCTTCCACAGGATCCAATGACGCTTTTCTTATTTTTACTGACAATGATACTTGGAACACTAGTAACAGTTGCAATTGGCGTGATTATTTATACCAGCTGTTGCTTTACGATTTCAGCCCAAGGAATTCGCATTTTTTACGCGTCTGCCTGTGAGCTTTTATCGGGGCAAATTGTGCCGCTTCCATTTATGCCAGAGGTGGTACAGCGTGTGTTAAAGGTGCTTCCGTTTGCTGCTATGCAGAATGTGCCATTTCGAATTTATTCAGGCGATTTATCAGGTCGAGCCATGGCAGAGGCAATTTTTCTTCAAATTTTTTGGCTGATTGTTCTTGTCGCTGGCGGCTGGATGTTTGCTAAGTTTGCCGAGAAGAAAATTGTCGTGCAGGGAGGGTGAGTCATGGAAAGAATGAATAGAAGAATCGAAAAAAACAAAAATAGAAATCATAATGGAAATCAAAATGAAAAAAGGCACAGAAAAAGAAGTAGAGGCAACATGAAAGCGGAGAATGCAAGGATTTCTGCAGTTCGTTTGTATTTGCACTATATCAGTATTCATATTCGAAGTGCAATGCAGTACAAGACTTCCTTCTTTTTGACAACACTTGGACAGTTTTTGTTTTCATTTAATGTCTTTATGGGAATTACATTTATGTTTCAGCGGTTTCATGAAGTTAAAGGTTTTACATATAGCGAAGTTTTAATTTGTTATGCGCTTGTGTTGGTCGAATATTCTCTGGCAGAAATGTTTGCCAGGGGCTTTGACAGTTTTTCGGGTATGGTGCGCCATGCCGAGTTTGACCGTGTGCTTGTAAGACCACGCAACGAAATTTTGCAGGTATTAGGAAGCAAATTCGAATTATCAAGAATCGGAAGAAGCTTTCAAGCAATTATCTTGTTTATTTACGGTGTTATGCACGTACAAATTGATTGGAATTTGCCGCGGATCTTGACTGTGATTTTTATGCTGATCGGTGGGGCAGCAGTTTTTTCAGGATTGTTCATGGTATATGCAGCACTTTGCTTTTTCACACTAGATGGACTCGAATTTATGAATGTGTTAACAGATGGTGCAAGAGAATATGGCAAATATCCGATTGGAATCTACGGAAAGCGCATGCTGCAGTTTTGTACCGTGATTGTTCCGTATGCGCTGATTCAATATTATCCGCTCTTATATTTGCTAGGAAGAACTACTTCTCTCTGGAACATGGTAATGCCACTATTTGCTGTTATTTTTTTGATCCCGTGTTATGTGCTGTGGCGCGTTGGCGTGCGCCACTACAAGTCTAGCGGGTCGTGAGAGTGCAATGATAGACACGAAGTTCATACAATTGAGGCAGCTGCAGAGCTTGGTTTTGGAAGTATAGAGTATGAGCTAGTGACTATAGAGTAAACTTTTGTATCAAAAAACATAAAAATATCCAGACATTGCTTCGAAAGAGAACGCGAGTGTCTGGATATTTTGCTGTTTTGTAAGGTGTTTTGCGTGACCCCTATGCTTCAAGTTTAGCTTTCTGAGTCTTCGCGATAGTTAACCGTGCGATCATAGTGATGAAATTGTGTGATGCGATCTGGCTTCTTACAGGAAGCCGGAAGCTTTGTCTTTAATTCATCCATCTCAGAAGTGGTAAGATGCGTATAGGCATCTTCTGGGCGGCGTACATAGTAGCGGAAAGAGAACAGATCACGTTTTTCCTCGGCAAGATCTTCTGTTGTCCAGAATTCATGAAACGAGGTAAAACGCTTGTCATAGAAATCTTTTTCAAAGCGGTCAAAGCCAGTTTGATTTTCATAGAAATAATGGCGGTTTCCATCCTTATATATCACTTCAATATAAGAAAAGACCTCCTCAGTGCCCTGTCCCGGACAGCAGCATCCAAGGTTAAACACGATATCATTCATAACATGACCTTCACGCCATGCAGAAACGTTTTCTGGTGATAAAGAAAAATTCATAGTAAGACCTCCTCGTAAATAGTTTTGCTTTAAATAGTTTTACTTTTCACCGCCTGAACATGCGATTTTCGTTTAATGCCATCATATCATATATTGACAAAGTGGGCAACTCCTAGTAGACTTAATTGGAAAATAGTAGAAGTAAAGAGGAAGAGAGGAAAACACTATGCAGGCAAAACAGGAAAAATGGGACTTATATGATCAGCAGGGCAGAAAAACAGGAAAGACCATTCAGGCAGGCGAGAATGTTCCGTGTGGATATTGTCTGTACTGTGTTGGTATCTGGGTAATTGACAGCGAAAAAAAGATTTTGCTCACAAAGCGCAGCAGTCAGAAACGTTATGCACCTGGTAAGTGGGAGAACACAGGCGGTCATATGATTTCAGGAGAGACAAGCAGACATGCCATTGTGCGTGAGCTTAAGGAAGAAACAGGCATTCAGATTGAAGAAGATGAGCTGATTGAGCTTGGAGACAATCATATTGGTCAGTTCCTTGGCGATAATTATGCCGTTTTTAAAGATGTGGCACTTAATGAGGTTCATCTTGAAGAGGGAGAAACAGAGGATGTTATCAAGGTAACACTTCCACAGCTTGAGGAAATGGCAGAGAAGAAGATGCTTAGTCCTGCAGTGTGGGATCACATGGCTGGATATAAGGATGAGTTTTATCGTTTGTTCGATTAAGCAGATATTAAAAACAAAGCCAATACAAGTATATTTGCAGAATAGGCTTTGTAATGAAAACGAAGAAAGAGGTGCAGCATGAGTCAGTTGTTAATAAAGTCACAGGACATTCGCTATACAAAACTTACATTTGTAGTACAATTTACAGAGAATACTATGCTGCCTAAACAGAAGGTATCTGCTATTCGCGGTGGAATCGGAGAAATGCTGCTGCGTGCTAATTGTGTGCGTGGGCGCGAATGTGAAAAATGTGATTTTTCAGATGAATGTATTGTGCAGCGCATCATGTATTCTAAATATGAAAAGAAGCCATCTTTTGTGACAACAGGCGAGAGCGTAGGCTATGTGCTTGAATGTGATAACTATAAGGAAGAGTTTTATCAGGGAGATCAGTTAAGCTTTCAGTTAATTCTCTTCGGAAAAAACATTGTTTACTTTAATCAATATCTTCAGGCAATCAGTATGCTCGGAGCATCAGGTCTTGGCAAGCATCAGGCACATTTTATTATTGTTTCTGTTAAAAATCAGTATTGGCAGGATATTCTTGTAAATAACAGCATTCAAATGGGAAACTATCAAATTTCCATGCTGGGAGAATATATTGATTACCGAATGAGACAGCTAAAAAAAGTACAGCTAAAGGAATCACAGCTGCCAAAAGAACAGCAGAAAAGTTTTTCTCATGTAAGTGACGCCTGTTATTCAGGGATGCTGACGTTTCATACACCATTCACGGTAAAATATCAGGGAGAATTTATTCGTGATCTTCAAATGGATCCAATCATCGCGTCCATTCGTCGCCGCCTTTATATGCTGGACTGCTTTGAAGGCATAGAAGCAGAAATATTTTGGGATGAAGCGCCAGAGACAGCTGTTACTACGCGCCAACAGTCAAGATTAGAAGGAGTCAATCGCTATTCAAATAGAAGAGACAGTGCAATGACACTTCGTGGGATCAAAGGAAAAGTTTGGTTTGATGATGCAAATGAAGATACAATGAAACTGCTGTTTGCAGGGGAATTGCTTCATATTGGAAAAAACAGCAGCTTTGGATTTGGAGAATATCAGGTGATGTGGTGATAGCCCGTGAGGGCATTAGAGCAAGAATTGATGGAAAAATTCTCGGGACACCTGTAATATTGACATAGACAAGTTGAATTTTTATAATCTTGTTAAAAACAGAGATCAATTGATCTCTGGCATAAAGACAGGAGAGATTAGAATTGAAAGAAAGAAAAGAAGAATATCATCAGACAGAAGAAGGCATAAAAGAACTGGACGTATTTGATGAACAGTGCATAGGGCGTATCAGCGAAGTACAGAAAAATAGTTACCTGATTCGATATTTGGAAAAGGAGATTCCGGCAAAATTAAGTGGAAAATTTTATAAGGAAGAAACTATGTTTCCAGTAATTGGAGATTATGTGACTTTTCGTTATAATCCAAAAGGTGATTCAAAAATTATAGAGATCTGTGAACGAAAAAATTTTCTGACGCGTCCAGATACAGCAAAAAGTATGAAAGAACAGCCAATGGCAGCAAATATTGACTATGCCTTTCTTGTCATGTTGTTGAATGACAATTTCAGCGTCAATCGTGCAGTGCGTTATGCGGCAACCGTTTTGCAGGAAGGCGTACAGCCGATAGTAATTTTGACCAAAGCAGATTTATGTCCAGATGTGGAAATCTTGAAAGAACAGATTAAAGAAATGCTTCCGCAGATAGAAGTTCATGCGGTCAGTGCTTTGACAGGTTATGGGATGGATAAATTACAGATGTATCTGCAGCCAGGAAAAACAATTGCACTTCTAGGATCCTCAGGTGTTGGAAAATCAACACTTGTCAATGCGTTAGCAGGAACAGAGATTATGAAAACAGGTGAGATTCGTGAAAAAGATGCGAAAGGACGCCATACAACGACATATCGAGAAATGATTGAACTACCGAATAATGTTGTCATAATAGATACGCCAGGTATGAGAGAGATTGGACTTTGTGATGTAGACGAAGGAATTGATGATACATTTGAAGATATTGCAGAACTGGCGGCGCAGTGTCGTTTTCGTGATTGTACACACACAAACGAGCCGCGCTGTGCAGTAAGGCAGGCATTGGAGAATGGCCAATTATCAAAAGAGCGTTTTGAACTGTATCGTTCACTTCATGTCGAAAGCAGAAAAAGTGCAGATATGAAGGCAATTGCAAAGGCAAGGAAAGCGTTGAATAAGACAAGAAAAAGGTGAAAAAATGCCGCGAGTCATATGACCAGCGGCATTTTTGTCGTGTGAATTTTTGTTGCCTTACATTAGTTAGTACCAATACTCCATCAATTCTTGTGTCGTAACAAATCCCATCCCTTTATAAATCTTAAATGCAGCTTCATTTTCCTCTGTCACATGTAGTGTAACTGGGAAGGTGATCTCTGGCTTTTGCAAAAGCACGTTTACTGCATCGCGGCCATAGCCTTTTCCCTGATACTCAGGATGAATTGCAAGTCCATAGAGATTTGTCTGGTCTGGTTGGATTGAGGTTAATACAAGGCCGACAATTGTACCGCCTGCAGCAATGCACCAGATGGTTTCTCCAGTATCAAATGACTGCTCTAAGAATGCGATGGAATCTTCTTTTTCCATATCGAAGGCGGCACTGTGAACTGCGACAAGTGCAAGTAAGTCATCTTTTGTTGCCGGATAAAGAGTAACGGTGGCATTATTTTCTGCAATTGCAGCATCCCCAGCCACCTCAGGTCTTTTCTCTAACCTCATCAAATGCTCTGTTCCACTATATTCACAATCTAATACTTCCATTGTCATCAGCGCATCATAGCTGTTTCCATCTGGATAGAAGCATACTGGAGTTTCCTCGTATCCTTCCATAAGCTTCTGGAACAGACTTGTGAAAGCACCCTGGCAGCGATGAGCAGGACTTGTGAAGGCGCTAACCTCGAGATAATCCTCAAGATCATAGCAAAAAAGTACACTGATGAGCTTTGGATTTTTTGAAGACTGATAATATAAATATGCAGTGCCGTCTTCTTCATCCAAATCTGGTACGGAAAGTTCAAGCTGCTCATAGCGGATACAGTCATCAATAAGCTCACGGATGTAAGCCTTATCCTTTTCTGTCAATTCAGTAAATTCTTTTATTTTAATCATGGAATACCTTTAACCTTTCTGCAGCAGATACCATAGGAATCTGTCTGCGCTTACAAACTGCAGTCAGTATACCATGAGTAGACAGAAAAAGACAAGAGATTCCTGAAAACAGTGGTCATTTATTTGGATTCAACGTCTGTAAGCCGTGACCGGAAAAATCGCCTTGAAAGTGCCTTCCATGAGAATGGAATGACTGGATACAGATAAGGATAGCCGCTTATTGTCTTGTTGCAGATCATAGAGCTGATAAACAAAATAACACCTGCTGCAAAGCCCCAGAAGTCAAAAATAGCAGTTAAAATAAGAGTCAGTATTCTCATAAATTTGAGTGCATAACCAAATTCGTAGCTTGATTGTGTATAATTGGCTACAAAAATAAATGCCATATAGACCATAGATTCCGAATTGAACCAGCCAGATTTAACTGAAAACTCACCTAAGACAATACCAGCTGTGATGCTAAGAGGTGTGGACAGCATATTTGGTGTGTTTACAGCTGCAAGACGAAGACCATCAAGTGCCAGCTCTAAAATAAGAAGCTGTAAAATGATGGGAACATTGATATTATCTTTTATAGCAATGAATGATAACCAATCAGGAAGCATTGTTGGGTGCATGGTAGAAAGTAGATACAAAACGGGAACAAAATATGTCATGAGTGCAATCAGAGCTCTTGTTAGGCGAAGGTAGGTGCCGGTGAGCGGAGGAAAATAATAATCGTCTGCTTCCTCAACAATATCAAACAAAGAAGAAGGAAGAATCATGGCACTTGGAGAGTTATCAACAAGTATTATCAGATTGCCCTCAAATACGGCAGCGCATGCAGCGTCAGGGCGTTCTGTAAATTTAAATTTGGGAAATGGATTAAACCATTTGTATGGAAAAATACATTCAGCTAAACTTTCCTGGTTCATAGTAAGTGATTGTACAGTGATATTTTGAATCCGTTTCCGTATAGATGATAAAAGCTTTTTATCAACAAGATCGTCTAAATAGCATAAGCAGATATCTGTTTTGGAGCGTGTTCCAGCCTGCTGCATTTCCATGATTAGCTTCGGATCGCGGATTCGCCGCCGTATCAAGGCAGTATTACATACAAGTGTTTCAACAAAACCGTCGCGAGAGCCGCGCATGGTTTTATCTTTGTCAGGTTCAGATATGCTTCTTGCAGGGTAGCTGCGGCAGTCTATTATAAAAAGCTGATCATAGCCATCTATAATAAGAAGGCTCATTCCCTTTAATAGCGAGGTGACGGCAGATGCAAAGTTTGCTTCCAGTTTGATTTCACAGTAGGGAAGCAAGAGGGTCAAAAAAGAAGATGCATCCGTTGGAAAATCTTCAGGCTGTTTGAAAGAGTCTGTTTTTTTAAACATAAATTCCAAAAGCTTTTCAAGTGTGTCGCTTTTGACAAAGCCATCAATGCAGTAAATAGCAGCTTTGTGTCCTTTTAATTCAATGACACGTGTGATAAGATCAAAGCTTTTGTTGATACAAAGAAGCTTGGAAAGATAGTTCATGTTGATATCTATATTTTTTGAAAGTTTTTCCATAATTGTAGTCCTTTCTAGTGGATCTTGTTTTAGTTTTTACCTATTTGGAGCGAATATGCTTTGAATCATTTTCCATTTTGGATAAAAATGTTTAAATATGGAATAAAATTTGTCGGTGATTTGTAGTTGAAAAAAATTTTTACACATGTAGTAGGAAGTTACAAAAAATCAATAAAAGTCGATTGCACATCAAATTAAATGAGATTAAAGGGCGAAAGAGATTAAATTCGCACGGATCAACATTAAATTTGTCACTTGACAATGAAACTAAACATTGTTATGATTAGTCGTGCAGGCAGCCAAAAAAATATTTGGGATGTTTGCAGCGAAAGCGTTGAATCGGAAGGATACAAGGGTGATTACATGAGTAATAAAGTTGTTTTTTCATTGTTGGTAGATAATGAAGCCGGTGTGCTGAGCCGCGTTGCCGGATTATTCAGCCGCAGAGGTTATAACATTGACAGCCTGACGGTTGGAGAGACACAGGATAAGCGTCACTCCAGAATGACAGTTGTGGCAGAGGGTGAGCCAGAGGTGCTTGAGCAGATTGAAAAGCAGCTCGCAAAGCTGGTAGATGTATCAAAGATTCAGATGCTACCTGCTGATGCGTCTGTCTGTAGAGAATTGATTTTGATTAAAGTAGCAGCAAAACCGGAGGAAAGAGCGCAGGTAATTGCGATTGCAGATATCTTTCGTGCAAAGATCGTAGATGTCGGAGAAGAATCTATGATGGTTGAGCTTACCGGAAATGAAAGCAAGCTGGATGCTTGCACAAAGCTTCTTGAGAAGTTTACGATACTTGAGTTAGCAAGAACCGGTATCACAGGTTTGTCAAGAGGTTCTGAAAATAGCCTTTCCTAATGGAAATGCTTTAAAACATATCAATAGTTATATTAAAACGCGACATTGCAACTCTCTAATATTAGAGTCTTGTTTTGCATATTTAGTAGGGCAACTGCTCTACAACACTATATGGAGGATAAAGTTATGGCAACAATTTATTATCAGAAGGACTGCAACCTGTCTTTACTGGAGGGTAAGACCATTGCAATTATCGGATATGGCAGCCAGGGACATGCACATGCAAAGAACGCAAAGGAATCTGGATGCAATGTCATTATTGGTCTGTACAAGGGATCCAAGTCTTGGGCAAAGGCAGAAGCAGAAGGATTTGAAGTATATACAGCAGCAGAGGCTACTAAGAGAGCAGATATTGTCATGATTCTGATTAATGATGAGAAGCAGGCAGCTATGTACAATGAGAGTGTAGCTCCGAACTTAAGACCAGGTATGATGTTAATGTTCGCTCATGGCTTTGCAATCCATTTCAATCAGATCGTTCCGCCGGCAGATGTTGATGTTACAATGATCGCACCGAAGGGACCAGGTCACACAGTACGTTCTACTTATCAGGAAGGCAAGGGTGTTCCGTGTCTGATCGCTGTTCATCAGAATGCTACTGGTAAGGCACATGATCTGGCACTGGCTTACGCATTGGCTATCGGCGGCGCAAGAGCAGGTGTTCTGGAGACAACATTCCGTCAGGAGACTGAGACTGACTTGTTCGGTGAGCAGGCAGTTCTTTGCGGTGGTGTTTGTGCATTGATGAAGACTGGTTATGAGGTACTTGTTGAGGCGGGTTATGAGCCAGAGTCAGCTTACTTTGAGTGTATTCATGAGATGAAGCTGATCGTTGATCTGATCAATGAGTCTGGTTTCGCTGGAATGAGATACTCCATCTCCAATACTGCTGAGTATGGTGATTACATCACTGGACCGAAGATCATTACTGAGGATACTAAGAACGCAATGCGTAAGGTTCTGGCTGATATCCAGAGCGGCGCATTCGCTAAGGAATGGCTGTTAGAGAGTAAGGTTGGTATGCCACACTTCTTGGCTATGAGACGTATGCAGGCTGAGCATCCAGTTGAGAAGGTTGGCGAGGAGTTAAGAAGTCTGATGAGCTGGAAGGATACAAAGAAGCTGATCGATAACTGATTTGATACAACAGCTCATTCTAGCACAGTCGTTCAGAATAAAACATGCTTGCATGTTTTTTCTGAATGTTGTGCTAGAAAGGAGCGCCGCCTCATAAGCAAAATAGCTGCGAAGCAGCGAGTAAGCCCGATAGGGCGATTTTGCGCATGAGACAGCGCGGGAGAGCTGGATACCAGGTTACAAAAAGACAGGGAGTACCCGTGCTTGCACGGGGGACTCCCTGTCTTTTTAGGAACCGCCCCATCATGAGGAAAACAATCCGCCCAATAGTTTTCGAAAACAGCGCTTTGCTCTGCAAATCGACAGATTCCGCCCATTCCTTCGGTATCTTTCTACAAAAATTCCTTAAAAAAACAAAAAGTTGAAAAAAGGTCTTTTAAAATCCATCAAAGTAATATATAATAATTTAAATATCTCCCATGCCACAAGGCGGGATGAAAGGAGAGAAGGTATGAATAATGATATTTATGCCGAGTGGCTCGTAAAGCGCAAGAAGTCTCCGCTTACGGTTCCATTTTATATTGGTATCGTTTTGCTGTTTCTGATTGGGTTTTATTTTAGTGTGATTAGTCCGTTTGGATTTGTCGCTCTGTTAGCCGCTGCCGCAGCAGCTTACTTTGGAAGTGCGCGTCTGCATGTTGAGTATGAATATGTATTTGTCACAAATGAGCTGGCAATTGACCGTATTCTTTCACAGCGCACACGCAAGCGTATGAAGAAGCTGGACATCCAGAAAATCGAAAAAATGGCTTCCATGAAGTCCCATGAATTCGATTACATCAAAGGTAACAATCAGGTGAAGGTAGTAGACTTTTCATCAGGAAAGGCTGATGCCAACACCTACGGAATTGCTTACTCTGACGAGAATGGCAAGTTCGTATATGTTATCGAGCCAAATGATAATCTTCTCAAATGCATGAAGAGTGCCGCGCCGAGAAAGGTGATTATTGAGCAGAATATCACGGCAAAGAACTAATAACTTAAATACATTTTAAAGACAAAGAGAGAGGTATAGTAGACATGAGTCAGATTATTGGTGATGGCATCACGTTTGATGATGTCCTGTTGGTTCCTCAGTATTCTGAGGTAACTCCTAACATGATTGATTTAACAACACATTTAACAAAAAAGATTCAGTTAAATATCCCGATGATGAGTGCTGGTATGGACACTGTTACAGAGCATCGTATGGCAATTGCCATTGCGCGTCAGGGTGGTATCGGTATTATCCACAAGAACATGTCTATTGAAGCACAGGCTGAGGAAGTTGATAAGGTAAAGCGTTCTGAGTATGGCGTTATTACAGATCCGTTCTACCTTTCCCCGGAGCATACTCTCGAGGATGCCAATGCACTGATGGCAAAGTTCCGTATCTCAGGTGTGCCGATCACTGAGGGCAGAAAGCTTGTCGGCATTATCACAAACCGTGATTTAAAGTTCGAAGAGGATTTCTCCCGTAAAATTCGTGAAGTCATGACAAGCAAGAATCTTGTAACTGCAAAAGAGGGTGTTACCCTTGCAGAAGCAAAGAAGATTTTGGCTAAGGCAAGAGTAGAGAAGCTTCCAATCGTTGATGATGATTTCAACTTAAAGGGTCTGATCACCATTAAGGATATTGAGAAGCAGATCAAGTATCCGCTGTCTGCAAAGGACGAGCAGGGACGTCTTCTGTGTGGTGCCGGTATTGGTATTACTGCCAACGTACTGGAGAGAGCAAAAGCACTGGTGGATGCGCATGTAGATGTACTGGTTCTGGATTCCTCTCATGGTCATTCTGCAAATGTGATCCGTTGCCTGCGTATGCTGAAGGAAGCATATCCAGATGTTCCGGTTATTGCAGGTAATGTGGCTACTGGAGAAGGTACCAGAGCGCTGATCGAAGCAGGAGCGGATGCTGTAAAAGTTGGTATCGGACCTGGATCTATCTGTACTACCCGAGTGGTATCTGGTGTAGGTGTTCCACAGGTCAGTGCGGTAATGGATTGTTACGAAGTGGCAAAAGAATATGGTATTCCGGTCATTGCAGATGGCGGTATCAAATATTCAGGAGATATTACCAAGGCAATCGCAGCAGGTGCGAATGTCTGCATGATGGGAAGTATCTTTGCAGGCTGTGATGAGAGTCCGGGATCTTTCGAACTGTATCAGGGAAGAAAATATAAAGTATACCGTGGAATGGGATCCATCTCTGCTATGGAGAATGGTTCCAAAGACCGTTATTTCCAGAGCGATGCCAAAAAGCTGGTACCGGAAGGGGTAGAAGGCCGCGTAGCTTACAAGGGTTATGTGGAAGACACCATTTTCCAGCTTCTTGGAGGACTTCGTTCCGGTATGGGTCTGTGCGGAGCTAAAGACATTGAGACACTGAAGACTACAGGCAGATTTGTGAAGATTTCTGCAGCTTCTCTTAAAGAAAGTCATCCCCATGACATTCATATTACAAAAGAAGCACCAAACTACACAGTTGAAAACTAATTTGGTTAAGATAAATAGCAACATTAATTGTTAAAATTATATGAAAAATATAAAAAAACATATATTAATTAACTGATTTATGTTAGAATAAGAAGGACCTTGTAATAAGGTCCTTTTTCTATAAATTAAAATTTTAGAATAGAAAAATTGAAAGAGTTTAATGTTGCAAAAACTAAAAAATAAAGTGCCAAGGAGAGGTTATGGAAGAAACAAACAAGGACTTAGAAACACAGACAGATGCAAATGAAAGTGTTGAAAAAATTGAAACAGTTGAAGAAACTACAAAGGAAGAAACGATTGAAACAAATGGAAAAAATGGGAATCCGTCAGATAATAAAAACGAAAAGAACGGTTTTAAATTCG
>ERZ1106951.2880-NODE-2880-length-12890-cov-4.112505_pt1 | contig 12890 bp, 8 predicted proteins | sample MGYA00403676_ERZ1106951 | MGnify/ENA primary metagenome ERZ1106951 (study PRJEB35170, sample SAMEA104062398) | human gut metagenome | biome: human gut; feature: human-associated habitat; material: faeces | place: Denmark | collected 2012-04-23 ...
TGCCGCTGGTAGACCCGATTGCGGAGCGCTTAAAAGCCGTCAAAGAGCAGCAGGAATACAACCAAAAAATCTGCGGCAACTGCTATAACCAAGAGTACCTTGGCTATGTATTTGTGGATGCAATGGGAAACCTGATCCAGCCGGATTCCGTGACAACAGGCTTTCCGCAGTTGTTGAAAGAGAATGGTCTGCGCAGGATTCGCTTTCACGACTTGCGCCACTCCTGCGCCAGCCTGTTGCTGAAAGAGGGTGTACCGATGAAGCAGATTCAAGAGTGGTTGGGCCACAGTGATATTTCCACCACAGCCAACATTTACGCACATCTGGATTCGCAGTCCAAGAACCTAAGCGCCCGGACGATGGCAAATACGCTGACGCTGCCCGAAGCGCAGCCCATAAAGAAGTGGTGATTTGAACAGCGGCGGCATCTGAGAAATCAGGTGCCGCCTTTTTGCTGTCAATTTGTACCCAAGCTGCGGGAAGAATCTTGTGTAGTTCTGTGAATAGCTATTTGCCGCGATTGCTGGTATGATTTGTACCGAACCCGAAAATCACTACTTGAAAATAAAGGGGAGATGTTTATAAGAAAAGTACGGGGATTTTGCAAAGCAGCAATAAAAAATCACTACCCAATGTAGAATTGAGTAGTGATACTTGGCGCAGACGGTGGGATTCTCCCGCGCCCTTGCAACAGTCCGCAGGACTGTTGCAGCCCGGCGGGACGCAAAGCGCCGGGCACGGGCTGTTCGAATCCCACCTTGCAGCCCTTGCATAGTTTGCCGCAAAAATAAAAAGCAGCGCCCCGCAGGGTGCTGCCTTTGGCGCAGACGGTGGGATTCGAACCCACGTGACATTGCTGTCAAATTGATTTCGAGTTAATCCTTGAAAGGGCGTTATAGCTGCAACTAAGGTCAGTGCAGGCTGGTTTGTCCGCTGATTTTGGACGATGCGTGTAGCGGAAATGCTGCCCGGTGGTCGAAAAACAATGTAGGTATGAAAAGAAACAAAATCACCCGTTTTGGGGCAAAAATGGCGGCTTTTTTGGAGAAATGCAAGATAAGATGCAAGATAAGCCCTGCCCAAAAAGCCGGATAATGGTGCAGGTTTGCGGACACGAATGAGAAAAAAATGCAGGAAACAGAAAAATGGAGTAGTGATTTTTCGGGTTCCACTTTACAAACAAGGAGAACCCGAAATGAAGAAAGAAACTGTAAGCAAAGACTCTTTGAAAGAAAAAATCGAAGAAATCCTAACACCCTATCCGGACCCGATGAGCCGCAACGATTTCCGCATCGTTTGCCATATCGGAACGCGCACTTCGCTTTATCTCCTGCAAAGCGGGCTTGTTCCCTGCAAAAACAACGGAAAGAAAACGCGCTGCTATAAAATCGCCAAGAAAGATGTTGCCGAGTATCTCTACCGCCGAGAGTCCGACCCGATGCGCTACACTCCGCCCAGTGGGTGGTATTACAACTACCCCAAACACAAGAAACCTGCCGCATCGTTGGAGCGCAAGCTGAACTATAAGGGCGAAGAACGGCTGCTGGCCAAGGAATGGTACGAGCAGCAGTTAGCAAATTACCCGGATGTACTGACCGTTGCGCAAGTCTGCGAGGTGACAGGCTACCAACGCCACACAATTCTGAAATGGTGTAGCAAGGGCTTGCTGAAAACCATCTTACAGACACCCAAGTATATGATTCCGAAAGTATGGCTGCTGGAATTTGTGACATCCGACTTTTTCAACGAGATCAGCCGAAAATGTGGAAAACACTATGCCGCCATCAAGGAAATCGGTAATTCAAGCAAAAGCAGGTGATATACTCATTCATCATAATGTGTTCCGTTCAATTTTCCAGTCGCTGACTGGAAAATCGGGTGGTTGAGATATACAAGACATTTTTCCATTAAAGAATATAGTTGGAAAAATCGCTGCATCGTCCTTTATCCGTGCAGAGGATAGGTGACAACCTATAGTAGTGCGGTCAACTCAATTTGCCAGACAGCGTCTGGTAAATTTAGGAATCCCAATATAGCGGGTACAATATTTTTCGGATTAGCATTCAAGATCCAATGCAAAAGTGACTGTGGTGCAAAGTGGATCTCTGCGCCACAGTCACTTTTGCATTAAGCAAATCAACATAAGCCATAAATCAATATTTTAGTTCAGCCCGGACAATGATCGCATAACAAGGTCAATATCCTTGTTTTCCAACTCCTGAATGATATGGAGATAGGTCTTTTGGGTGGTTGTCATACTGGAGTGTCCCAGTCGCCGGGCAACACTCGCAATAGATACGCCGGTAAAAAGTAGCAGGGATGCGTGGGTGTGGCGCAGACCGTGGATAGAAATGACCGGAATATTGCACCTCTCACAATGGCGGCTCAAAACATCATTGACGGTGGAGTTGTAGACCTTGCCATCCACAAAAATAGGTTGATCGTCCGGCAGACCTTTTACAAGCTCGGAAAAACGAATAACAGACTGCCAATCAATTTGAATTTTACGAACCGATGATTTGTTCTTTGTCGGCTGAAACCCACCGGCGCCCTTGTAATCCCATGTCTTACTGATGGAAAGGGTCTGATGATAGAAATCAAAGTCCTTGGGGGTCAGTGCCAGTGCCTCCGAAAAGCGCATTCCGGTCTTGGCCACCAAAAGAATGAAATAATCCCAGTTCACTTCGTCTTTTAATTCAAGCGAGGCAAGGAGCGTGTGCAGTTCAAATTGGTTGAGGTACTTTATTTTCTTTGTAGATGGTGCCTTGCCTTTAATAATCGCTTTCCGCGTGGGGTCACGATCAATCAGCCCCTCGTCCACTGCGTCTAAAACAGCTCCTTTGAGTTGGTGGTGAAAGTCCATTGTCGTCTGCCGCTCATGGTATTCGGCATAATCATTCAGCAACTGCTGATACGCAATGCGATTCAAATCGCAAATTTTCAAATCCGGGATAAGTTTTTCGAGCCATTTTTGCGTCATCAGGTACTTATCCATTGTAACCTGTCTTATCGCCCCTTTCTTGTATACAGTAATCCACTTTGCATAATATTCACAGAACTTATCTGTGCGTTGTGCTTCGTTAAGCATATTGCACCTCCGTTGTATGTGTGAATATGGCTTACGCTGATGAAGGGTGATAAGGTGGTCGAGATTCGCGAAATAAGCTGCTATTTTTGCTTGTTCCTGTTCGTAAGGGGATACATAAATCTCGATTTCGCTTAATGCGGGAAATTTCAAATTCCAGTTATCAGATGTTATACCCTGTGAATTGATTTTGAAAGTGTGGATAGTCGCAGGTAATTTGAACTGGTAAGCCATACACTTGGAGTTTATACCTGAATTTGGCGTAAGTACGGTATAAGCGGGGCTGACAATTCCCTCATACGGCGAACATCCACTTGCTCCTTGCCACATACGCATTGAGTTGTACGCAATATCGCCAGCGCAGACTTTCTTATATTTTGACTTATCATCATTGGAATTGTCGTGCCGTCCGAGTTCCGAAAACTTCTTGATACCGTCATTTATAGTAACTGAAATCAACTCACCATCGGGCATACTTTCACAGCGTTCGGTAAAGCAGTCCCCCAACTTCCGCTGTTCCCAAGCAAAAGTAAAAGGGCCTCGGATTTTCCTTGGCCCTTTTGTTCGACTTATCGCCTATAAATATGCAGCCTTACACCTCGAAGCCGCCGGTTACAATAAATTCCCGCAGCAGGCTGTCGGTTTTTTGGTTTACCTTGGGCGGTATCAGCTTTACGCCCTCTTTTTTCTCAAAATAGGCTTTTGCTTTTGCTTTGTCTACGCTTTTCTTCAGTTCGTCAAGGCGGCCAAACTCGTTGATATTGGTTTTCGTAAGCCCCAGACCCATCATATTGCGGAGCTTTTCTTCATCCAAGCCAAACACAACGGCAAAGCGGTGGATTTGGTCATTCTTCGCACGGCACTGGTACTCGGTAATGTAATCCCGCAGCGTCTTGCCGGGTTCGGGTGTGGCGTCGCCGCGTTCAATATCGTGCAGGAAGATGTTGGCAAACTTCTGTTCTTCCTGTGTCAGGCTGGCAAAGGACTTATGCAGTTCGGCTTTTGCCTGTTCTATGGATTCTCCCGATGCACCCGCCTGATTCAGCAGCTTCAGGTACTTATCAAAGCGGCTGTTCATATAGTTGGAATCAATCACACCGGTGTCGATTTCCGTCAAATAGCCCACCAAATCATACGGCGCATCGCCGTCATCGGAAGGGTCCGACGACTCGGTGGACAGTTCCTTATAGCGCTGTGCCAAAATCAGATAGGCAGACTCATCAAACAGCATTTCGACATCAATGGTTTCATCGGCAGCGTCGTCCGGGCAATGATATACGCTTTGATTCCATGTAAAGCCTTGCACACGCGCTGCCTCCATGTAGTCGTTAAGCTCGCGGAACAGCTTGGCAAACTTGGCGCAGACGCTTCTGTCCTGCGGCAGCTTTTCAAAATCAGGCACACCCGCGCTCGTAAACAACTCCGCAATGTCGCCGTACACCTCGTTCATTTTTTCAAGGTTGTGGGCAAGGCGGTCAACAAACAATCCAATCGGGCGGTCGCCGGAGTACAGCTTCACCGCTTTCAGCACATTTTGCTCCATTGTGTGCGGCTTGCGGTAGTAGCGAATCACACCGAACGGCTTATCCGGCCCAAACAGTCGGTTTGTGCGGGAAAACGCCTGTATAATGTTCTCGTATTCCAGCATCTTATCCATATAGAGGGTATTAACCCACTTGGAGTCAAAGCCGGTCAGCATCTGGTCAACAACGATCAGCAAATCAAGCTGTTGGTCGGGTGTGCGTTCAATGCGCTTATACTGCTCCTTGTGCGCCAGACGCAGCGACAGATCCTTCTTAAACCGTGCATGGGTGGGTATTGTAAAATCCTGCCCATAGCGCTTATTGTAATCCTCGATAATTTCAACAAGCCCATCCTCTTTGTAAATGGCGCCGCCGTTATTATCAATGTTCGGGTCAAAAAGGCAGCTTGTTTTCAATTCCGGCATGGTGATCTTCATCATGCGGTAATATTCGATTGCCTCCGGGATACTGCTTGTGGCAAAAATGGCGTGGAACTTACCGTTGTGGCTCAAAGTCAGCCAGTTTTCCTTAATATCCTCGATAACGGTCTGCTTATGCTCTGCCGTCAGATATTGTGTATTGGGCAGATAATCCTCAATCCCCTTGATCCACTTTCCGTCCGGACCCGGCTCGCCGTACATTTTCACCTGCGTGTTGTCCATGTACTTATAGTACACAGCGGCTTTTGCGGGGTCATTCAGGGCGTCTGCAACCGTAGTTGCCTTCGCCTTTTCCAGTGCAACAGCCTGCCGCACATCTTTATCGCGGAAGGTAAGTACCTTGTACGGGTCAAAGCCCAGCACATTTTTATCGCGGATGCCGTCCGCTATGCTGTAACGGTGCAGTTCATTGCCAAACACATCGGTTTGCGCGTTGTTCTTTTTGGCGTTTTCCTCAAACACGGGCGTGCCGGTAAAGCCGAAGAAAATCGCACGGGGAAAGGTTTCTTTTATAATTGCCAGCATATCGCCAAAGGTGGAGCGATGCGCCTCGTCCACGATAAACACCAGCCGCTTTTTGCCGATCAGCTCAATATCGCGGGCATTTTTGCCGCCCTCCTCGTCACGGATATTGCTCATCTTCTGAATAGAAGTCACAATCAGCGTGTCTGCGGTGGCAATGCTTTTCAGCTTGGTAATCAGCTCATAGGTGTTATCCGTTGCCTGCACGGTCTCGTTTTCATCGGCAAAGGCGCGGTATTCTTTCAGCGACTGCGTTCCCAACTCGATGCGATCCGTGAGGAAAACTACCTTGTCCGCATCGTTGGAATTGGCAATCAGCTGTGCGGACTTGAAGGAAGTCATCGTTTTGCCGCTGCCGGTGGTGTGCCAGATATACCCGCCGCGCTGCTTGCCGCTGTCCCATTTCGTTTTGGAAACCACATCCGAAATCGCACTGGCGGCATAATACTGATAGCTGCGCATAACCTTCAACACGCCGTCCGCATCGTCGGCCACGGTGTAAAAGCCGATCAGCTGATGCGCCATGGGGATGGACAGCAGCTTGGAGGCAATCTCTTTCCAATCGTTGATTGGCTCGTTGTTGAAGTCCGCCCAGTGGAAGTAATAATCGGTGTTAAATTTGCCATCGGGACCGGGGTTGGCGAAGTAGACGGTTTCTTCCGGGTTCATTGCCACAAAAATCTGCACAAGCGAGAACAGCCCGGTAAACACACCCTCGTGGGCGTATTTTTCGATTTGGTTATATGCCTGACTCACCGGCACACCGCCGCGCTTTAATTCCAGATGGAACACCGGCATACCGTTGATCAGCAGCATCAAATCGCCGCGGCGGTCGTTCAGCATTTTGGATTTACCGGGAAAAATCGGCTGCTGCACGATCTGGTAGCGGCTTTGCCCGGCGGCAATCTCCATGCGGTCGTAGATTTTCAGGCTGACTTCCTTGCCGAAATGTGCCTTGTCATCGGGGTTATCGCGCTTGACAGAAACCGTTTTGCCGTTGATAAAGCCGTTCAGCTTCAGCGGCGTGCGCAGTTCCCGAATCTGCTCCACAATTTGCTGCATCTCGCCATCGGTCAAGGGGTAATCGCCAAGGCGATCTATGCCGCGGTTATTGTCAAAGAGAATGCTTGCCCAGTTGCGGATCAGATCCTGCTCGGTGGGATATTTCAGAATTGTGCTCTCCCAGCCTTTGGTCGTCAGGATTTTTATAAGCGCTTCTTCAAAGTCCGATTCCTTTTGAAAGGTCATTTGTTTTGCCCCTTTCCGGGTATTTGTGTGCGCTTTACAGCCGTTCGCGCACCATCATCAGGGCATAGCCCAGTAGGTTTTGCCCCTTCCACTTGCCAATATCCAGCCTGTCCGGGTCTTTCATCGACAAGCCGATGCCCCAAATGGTATCCCTGACCGCACATTCAGCCAAAGCAGAATCCTTAGTGGCGGCAAGTTGTGCTTTCAGGTCGTCATTTTGGGTGAATTTGGCAAGCAGCCCTGTAAAAACAACGATTTGCCGAATACCGTTCCAATAACGCTCGCTGTAATTGGCAACCAGCCTGCCAAGCGCCTTGATTTCGGCAACATCATCGGTTGCAAGAATTTGGGCCGCCACAGCCTTGTCACCAAAGTACACAGCCTTTTTGTACATCATATATTGTTCCATGGAGGAAAAATCCACCCCCTCCACCGTAAAGCGGCAGGGGTACCAGTTGCTCAAATATCCGTTTTCCTCACTGGGGTTATGAAAGCAAACAACCGTCATTATACTTCACCGACTTTTTGTACCGCCAAATCCAGTTCCAGATCATGCAGCCCGCCGTATGCTTTTTCCAGAAAAGCAACCGGCACTTTTTTTACGACCTCGCTGCTGGGCAGATTATAATACCATTGATAATACGCATAAAATTCGCCAATCCAGTCCGGCATAAACCCCTCGATGGCTTTGCCGTCCTTCAGTGTAAAGTCCTCGGTTTTGCAAAAGTAATCCCACAATTCGGGGGCGCTCATCGTGTTTACATAGGCTTTGGCTTCGTCGATGCTTTTTCTGGTTTTGCTTGCCATATAGGAATTGATAAAAGCCGCAGTATCCTTGTCAGGGTATTTCTGTGCCACAAGGTCAAAGAGCTTGCCCTGATTTTCGACTACATCGCTTACATATTCCTTTGCATACGCGTGCATTGTCCCTCACCTCTCAAACAGTGTGCTGAACACCTTTGTGACCGTGTTCGCGTCGGAATCCACCAGTTCGCGCATCCGTTTTCTTGCTGTTATGTCGCGCTGATTGTACCTGTCGTTAAATTCAGTGTAGTCCACGGCAAGCAGCTCGTCGGTTATTTCTTTCAGATTTGCATACGCGGCCTCGGACTTGATGCAATACTGGATGCCCAAACCGCCCAGCGACAGCAGATCTTCCAGAATATCCACATCAATATTATCGCGCACAAACTCTTTGGCAATGTAAAAGTAGGAGGCGTTTGCGCGCCAGCCGCAAATCACATCATAATCGCGGGTATCCATGCCGTATTTTTCGATAAATTTCTTTGCCAGCATACGGTATCGCTTAGAATCGGCGGCGTCCCGGTGCTTCATCAGCTCTGCCAGCCACGCAAGAACACTGTGCTGCTGAAAATCCAGAATTTTCAGCCCGGCGGTTTCCAGCTCGTATTTGTGAACCCAGCCGTTTGTGTCGTTCGGGCGGCAGACCGCCCATTCTTTGGCAAGTTCGATGTTCTCGGTAAGGTAAAAGCCCCTGCCATAGTCGTGTTTATCATCCCCGCCGCCAAATTTCGGCACAACGATTTTGTCGGGAGTGCCGTGATATAAAATAATTTTTCCCATTTTTTCACGATTCTCCTTAGACAAACATCTTTTCGAGCATGGATTTTTTGATATTTTGCAGCTTTTCTAACTCACGCTGATGAAGGGTGATAAGGTGGTCGAGGGTATCAAATAACTTTCCAATTTTGCGCTGTTCCTCAAGTGAAGGGAGGGGTACTTGTCCCATACAGAGTTTGTCGTAATAGAAGTAGAGACGAACACCACCCTCTTGCAACTGCATAATCAGCTTTTGAAAATCAGGCGATTTGAACCAATGCCAGAGGAGTCTATCATCCACATCGTCAGAAGTCTTAAAGACCTCATAAAGTGAACTTACTATCACACTTTTTCCCGTGTCTTGGTATCCAATGGAACCCACATTTATTCTTGCAGGGTTGTACGCAAATGAATTTGGAGAAACAATATAGTACATTCTTTTGTCGGCTTCTCGCATTGTACCACCGTTTTCAAACTTTTCATCTTGCGGTACGAATCCACTTTCATTTGTAATGGAATAACTCTCTAATGGCAGATTCTCTTTGTTCTTTTCACCCGCTGGAAAAGTAATATCCGAGAACTTCCGCTGTTCCCAAGCGTCAGTAAATCCCTTGAATCGAATTTCGGGAACGCTGCTGCCATTTTTCGGAAACATTTTTTCAAGCATGGCTTTCTTCAAAACTTGCAGCTTGTCATACTTACGCTGATGAAGGGTGATAAGGTGGTCGAGCTGCTGAAAAAAAGAGCCAATTTGCTGCTGTTCGGCATAATCCTTCGGCATCGTTAGGTTTGTTTCGAAGAAGTCCGCTGGCGCAACATTCAATAAGCCGTGGTTCCGCGCACCTTCGGCTGCAATGGCCTGAATACCCTTGTGCCACAAGTCGGTGTTATAATAGGTGACTATATAATCAGAACTGGTCTTTCTCTCATCCAAAATTTTGAAAACAATGTAAAGCGTTGATAATACGCCACTTTCGTAACTGTCAAGACGCTTAATTGCACCCCAAGGAGCATCGGAAGATGTACTTTTATTGTAAGCAAATTCACCATTCCTAACAAGAAAATAACCGCTTACATCCTTGCTTGCTATGCGCTTATCGAAGAACTCATTCTGGTTAATTAGACCATACTGCGCGGAGATTGTCAGTGGCAAAGTTGATTCGAGATTTTCGTTTTTGCGTGTGATGCGTTCGACAACTTCCCCCAACTTCCGCTGTTCCCAAGCGTCAGTAAATCCCTTGAATCGGATGGCAGGTTTGTTCTGTTTTGCCATATCAGTCACCCAACAAGAGCGTCTTAAACTCGCTCAGGCCTTTCAGGTCGTACTCACTGCCGGTAAGGTCGTCCATCATCGCGGCCAGTTGCTTTTCGGTGGCGCGGATTTCGCTTTCCACATCAAAGAAGGTTGTGCTATATTTATTTTGCAAGGTCTGAATCTTGCTGACAAGGCTGTCCACCATGGCATCGGGCAGCTTGGCAAGCTCGTTCGTAAAGGGCGCAATCCATTTTTGCTCCAGCAGCTCCAACACCTGCGCATCGGTCAGCCCCTCAATGGTCTTTTTGGTCAGGGCTTCCAGCGATGCTGCGTCAGATTTGATTTCGGCTTTCAGTGCCTTTTCCTGCCTGGTCAGTTCCTCTACACGGCTGAAAATGCGGCAGGCATTTTGTGCCTCGGGGGTGCGGTCCCGCCGCAGTTCTTTGACCTTTTTGGCAATCTCCTTCGGCACAAAAGCATCGCCTTCTTCGGTAAAGCACTCCTTATAGGCGTCCTTGTCGTCCTCGGTAAATTCATCCAGCAGGGCTTCATATTCGGTGGGCAGCTCGGCAAGCTGATTTTCCAGCGCGTGGAGCGCGCCAGCTTTATCTTTCAACAGCGTTTTTTGCAGCAGATCAAAGGGCAGAATGTGCCCAACCCAGCCGTCCTGCACTTCCTGCTCCTCGTTGCCCTTCTTCTTGGTGACAAGATGGGGGTCTACCTTTTTGGCTGCACCGAACCCCTCGGTCTGGATCATTTCAAGGTCAACGGCAATCGTGTTCCAGTGGTCGTCCAGCAGCTGATAGGCCTCGTACTTGTCAATCAGCGGAATGTCGGCAAGGCGCGCAAAGATATCCTCGCTGAGGGTGGTTTCCGTCTTGGCAATCTCAATTTTGTCCATGCCGTCCAACAGGACAGCCTTCATATAGGCGGGCAGCGCAGCAAAGGCGGAGCGATAGGCGTCCTCAAAGGCGGTTACATCGCGGCTGTTTTTGATAGCCGACTTGATGTCCTCAACGGTCAGCGCCGCATAGGGCGTTCCGTTTTCAGCAAACAATTCACCGCGCAGCGCAGGGAACGCCGCCCAGTACGCGGAAAGCTCGTCCAGCTCTGCTGCGGGGATGCCGCCGAACATAGAGGCGTATACGTCCCAATGCTCCGCTGCCTCAGAGGAGTCCACATAGCGGGGAATGTTTAAGTTGTAGTCGTTGGCGCGGATTTCCTCACGGCTGACCGTGCGGGAAAATTTGGGGATGCTCTCACGCTTTACAAAGGTATCAGCAATGCGCTTGATGTCGGAGGCGCGGAGCTTGTTGTTTTTGCCCTCCTTGGTGTACCCCTTGGAGGCGTCAATGATAAGTACATCCTCGCGCACGCGCTTTTGGCGTAACACCATAATGATGGTGGGAATGCCCGTGCCAAAGAAAATGTTGGCGGGCAGACCGATGATGGCGTCAATATGGTTGTTCTCAATCAGATTTTTGCGGATCGTGCCTTCCTCACCGCCGCGGAACAGAACACCGTGGGGCAAAACGATGGTCATAATGCCGTCTGGCTTGATATGGTAAAGGTCGTGCAGCAAAAAGGCATAGTCCGCCTTACCCTTGGGTGCCAGACCAAAGCGGGCATAGCGGGCGTCGCCCTCCTTGTTGGTGGGATCCCATGCCTGCGAATACGGCGGGTTCGATACTACCGCGTCTACATACAGCGGGTCATAGGAGTTGATGGGGTCGGCATCATCAAAGTAGGGCCAGTCCTCCTCCAGCGTATCGCCGTTGCGGGTAACGATGTTGTCCGGCTTGATGCCGCGCATTACCAGATTCATACGGGTCAGGTTGTAGGTGTTCTCTTTCAGCTCCTGCGCGTAGTATTTCACATTGTTTGCGTCTGCCATATACTTGGAAACGCTTTTGCCGATATTGATCAGCAGCGAGCCGGAACCGCTGGTCGGGTCATAGATTTTGATTTCGTTCTTGCCCTGCAGATGGCTTGCCACGATTTCGGACATCAGCAGCGAAACCTCGTGGGGCGTATAGAACTCGCCCGCCTTTTTGCCGGCATTGGCGGCAAACATACTGATAAGATATTCATAGATGAAGCCCAGCACATCATAGCCCTGCTTGCCGTCCATCGGAATATCCTTGATCAGGTTCAGCAAGCCGCTGATGGCTTTGGTCTGGGTGCCGGAGCTGTCGCCCAGTTTGGAAAGACCGGTTTCCAGTGTGTTGAAGATTTTCTCAAACACACGCTTGTGCGTGGGGGAAATCAGCCGGCTGAACGCCGACAGCGCGTCACGCACATTGGAAACATCAAAATCCTTGCCCATGCCGAGCCAGGTGGAGAAGAAATCTTTGTAGGAGATAAAATAGCCGATGTTTTCCTGCACCCATTTGACGGTTTCGGGGTCGTCCTCGGTTACGGTTTTCAGCAGCTCATCGTCATAATCGTTGTCTTTCAGAAATTCGATTTCTTTATCGGACAGATATTTATAAAAAATGAAACCAAGGATAAAGTCTTTGTACTCACTGGCCTCGATTTTGGAGCGCATCTGGTTAGCAGAAGCCCAAATCTTCTGCGCAAGCTGTTGTTTGTTCATCGGTCAAGCTCCTTTTGTTTTAGAAAATACCCTTTCTTGGGAAAAGCGTAAGTAGTTATTTCTATTATAACACAGATAGCTAAGGTTTCCACAAAAAATTGTGGCTTATGCCATAAAATACATACGCTTGGGAACAGCGGAAGTTAGAAGATTACCTTACTGTTTCCGCCGAAAAGAACACTGATAACCTGTACACAAAAAAAGATGTACTATCGGTGTCGGGTGATTTTGGTGTCGTTAATCAAATTGAATTTCAAGGTCGCTCTTTCGCTGGAGCATCAGTGTCCAATTATGGCGTTGTTCATACAGGCGATGTGGTTTATACAAAATCACCACTAAAGGCAAACCCGTATGGAATCATTAAAGCAAATAAAGGAAAACCCGGCATAGTATCGGTACTTTATGGCGTTTACCACACGAGAGAAAATGCAAACGCTGACTTTATTCAAATGTATTTTGAGCAAGATGCCCGTTTGAATAATTATCTCCGTCCGCTCGTTAATAAAGGTGCTAAAAACACCCTTTTAATTAGCGATACGGATGCTCTTGAGGGGGAAGTCTGTCTTGCGCCGACATTTGACGAACAGAAAGCTATTGGACAGTTTTTTGATTCCCTCGACAACCTTATCACCCTTCATCAGCGTAAGCCATATTCACACAT
>ERZ1106951.2901-NODE-2901-length-12810-cov-3.477617_pt1 | contig 12810 bp, 10 predicted proteins | sample MGYA00403676_ERZ1106951 | MGnify/ENA primary metagenome ERZ1106951 (study PRJEB35170, sample SAMEA104062398) | human gut metagenome | biome: human gut; feature: human-associated habitat; material: faeces | place: Denmark | collected 2012-04-23 ...
TGAACAGGATTTCCCTGTACAGGTAAATCCAACACAAATAAATAACTAAATAAATTAAATACTAAGATACTATCGTATCCTATCCGTAGAACCACAAAAAGTTAGATTTTTGTTTCTTTGGTTTTGCTGCAATGCGTACAACTTAACACTAGAGAGTACAACTTACGATTGCAATCTGCTTTCCTTTAGCGATATAATTAAGTCGGTGATTGGATTATTCCTCCCTTTCCTGAATAGCCTGCGCCAAATCTGCCCGCAAATCATCAACGCTTTCAACGCCGATGTACAGCCGAATCAGTCCGTCCGTGATGCCGACTTTCTGCCGTACCTCATAGGGAATGGATGCGTGGGTCATGCTGGCGGGATGGCAGACGAGGCTCTCTACACCGCCCAGGCTTTCCGCCAGAGTGATCAGATACAGCGGCTTGAAGAAAGTATGAATGTTCTCCTGCAGCAAATACAGTATTGTTCTTCACAACAGTTTTGACGGCAACATGTGCCGAGGGATCTTTCTCCAGATAAGTATCCAGAATGGAGTCTAAAATCAGATTGCAAACCTTGTCCGGGTGGTCTCTTGTGACAGATTCAGAAGTGAAAATGCAGCTCAGCCTCTATTGCGCCTTACAGATTTTCTTTAAAAACACCTCTGCCTGCACTACCTCTATCTGCCGCGACAGCATTTGTACCTGCCGTTCTGCCTTATTTTTTCCGTGTTATGACAAACGCCGTAATGAGCGTTTGAATCGGCACGGTCAAGACCACGCCAATCGTGCCGCACAGGCCGCTTAAAATTTCGATGACAATAGCATTGTAGCTCATCATCTGGATGTAGGGCATCTCATAGGCGTAGAGCGTCAGCAACGTGCCGGTGGCCGTGCCCGTGTAGGCCAAAATCAGCGTGTTAGACATCGTACCAATCATGTCATGGCCCACCGTCAGGCCGGAGCGGACCAGCTCCCGCAGGGACAGCGTCGGGGCCTTGGCGCGGATCTCCTCCAATGCAGCGGTGATAGAAACACTCACATCCATAACCGCACCAAGGCAGGAGATGAGGATGCCTGCATACAGAATTGTAGCGACGTCAAGCCCCGACGCATTGGCGATGTAGACCATTGACTCCGCGTCCGATGCGTGGTAGCCGTTCAAATGTCCGGCGGTGCCCAGCAGCATTGCCAGTCCGCCGGAGATCATAACCCCCAGCGTTGTACCTAAGATACTGCACCGCGTCTTGCGCGACCAGCCGTTTAAAATGTAGAGCGACACTGCCAGAATCATCACTGCCGTCAGCGTACCAGCCCAAATACCGTTCACACCACGGTAGAGCAGCGGCACGTATAAAAATGCCACACAGCCAAAAGTAAATACCAGTGCCCAGAGGGTGGCAAAGCCCTTGCGTCCGCCCACCAGAACCAGCCCGGCCACAAACAGCGCTGCCAGGGCGTAGACCATGCCGGTGCGGTCATAGTTGTAGACGGAGCCGTTTAAGCTGCCGTCTGCCCCGGACTGCACGACGGCCACGATTTTTGTGCCCACCTGGCAGAATGCACCCTGCTGATAGCTGTTGGAATTGCTTAATGTGACCTGCTGCCCCTTCCATACGCCGGAGGTGATGCGCGCCGCAACAGTCTGTGCGCCGTTGAAGGGCCGGAGTAGTCTGTCAAAATTTCCGTCACCACCGCCTGTACATAGCTGTGGCTGGTGCCCGGCTTGATGGATGCCCGCGATACCTGAAAACTTCCGAGCATGATTCCCACAAGAATCACCCCCGGAAGCAGGATGCGGAGCAGGATGGATAGCTGCTGCCGCTTGTTCAATTTTTAGTCCTCTTTTCTCTTTCTGCGATAGATGGTCAGGATACCCAGCGCTGTCATGCTGCCCAGGCAGAGCAGAACCACGGCAACAATCGGCATTGTGTCACCCGTCTGCGGGATGGCCGCTGTGGCCGCTGCGGGCGTACTGCCCTTCCCGGCGGTCTGCGCCGCGCCCTGGCTGACCGCTGCTGTGCTGGTGCTGCCTGTATTACCTGTGCTGGTCGCATTGCCTGTGTTCGGCCCCGGGTCCGGCTCGGCGGGGGCGTTGCCCGGCGTCGGCGGGACATCAGCGGGGACAGCTGCCGTGGTAAAGCGCTGCACGGCAGTCTGCTGTATGCTGCCCAGGGTGTTTGTGACCTGGGCGTACCACGCGTAGGCGGTGCCGGGCTGCAGGCCGTCCCAAGTCAGGGCGGCGGTACCGGTCCGGCTGCTGTCCTGCGCGACGGTGAAGTCCGCCGTGCCGATCTCCTCACCGCGGTCCAGATACGCGCCGAAGTAGCTCGTCAGGATCGTCTGCGGGTCGGTGTGGAAGTTGACGTCCAGCGTCAGAATATCGGTGTTGATATTGTTGTTGATGCGCTTTGGCAGGGCGCTGCCGTCCGCGGCGGTGTCGGGGGCCACGGACGCGGCGCTCTCGGTGCCCAACTCGGTCACAGAGGTATTGTCGTAGTAGTTGAAATCGTCCAGCGAGGGAGAGTAGGAGTTGATGTAGATTTTATTGTTGTCCAGGTCGAAGTACAGCATTTTAATATAGCCGCTGCCGCCCTCAAAGCCGGACTGATAGTCGGTGCAGATTTGGTAGACCGTCCGATCATAGACGCCATCCTTGTCGTCGTCAAAGACCGTCGTTTCATAGGACGCGCCGTGGTAGTGGCCGTTGAGCACCGCAATGACGTTGGGATTTTGGGCGACCACATTGTCCTGTACCAGCTGGCCGTAGTAGTCCATCAGGCCACCGTCGCTGTTGTAGGCCACGCGGGTGTAGGTGTGGAAGCAGAGGATAGCCTTGCGGTCACTGTATTTCTGCAGCACACTGTTCATCCAGTTTATTTCATCCGCGTAGATGTCCCAGCTCATATACAGGATGATAAAGTCCTGGCCGTTCTCGGTCAGCAGGTCATAATGGCCGATGTTGTCCTTGTAGGCCTCGCCGAAGGTAGGCTGATCCTGCACGCGCTGTGCGCCGAAGTATTTCTGGTAGTTCTCGTACTCCATCGCGCCCGCGGCAATGTCATGGTTGCCGGCCAGCACGCCGTAGGGCATGTTGGCGTCATCCAGAATCTTCATCGCCTTGTCGGCGTTCTCCCACTCATAAGGCATGTCGAAGTCATCGACAATATCGCCGGTGTGGATGACATAGCGGATGTTCAGCTTGTCCTTGTTGTCCACGATCCAGTTGTTCATGTTCAGGTAATGCTGGAAGAACTCCTCGGAGTAATACTGGGTGTCGGTCTCCCAGGCAAAGGCAAAGTCGTAATTTCGGGGAATCGTCGTGCCGTCCCAGGCAGCTGCGGGGGCCTGGTCGGTCACGCCGCTGAAATCCGGCAGCGCGGAGTCTGCCGTGCACTGCACCATGACCGTGGCCGTGCCGTCCTGCACGTGGTCTTTGACCGGGACGCGGACCGCCATCGAGCCGTTCTCGTCGGCGGTGGCGGCCTCATCCCAGGCGCCGGTGGCGGTGTTCTGCACAAACAGCCTGCTGGCGTGGGTCGCATCGGCGTTTGAGGCCCGGCCGTTCCAGCTCAGCACAAGGCTGTCGCTGTCGCTGACCTCGCCCACCTTCAGCGTGTAGGTGATATAGGGCAGGATACCGTCGTTGGTGGTGGAGGTGATCTCGCTGCTGTTCAGTGCGTCCAGCTGGTAGTAGGTCGCCTGTGCGCCCTGCATGTTACCTTCAGCGGTAACGTTCAGGCTTGCGGCATTCTGGCCGATGTCGGACACCGCTGCGTTCAGGATGACGGCCACATCGTCCCCGGCCACAAAGTCGGCGCTCTTGACTGCCTCATTCCCGGCGGCGTCGCGGGCATAGACAGCCAGCGTGTGGGTGCCGGCGCCCAGCGTGACGGCGTTGGTGTCAATGTCGTCGCTGACCGGCTCGCCGTCCAGCGTGACGACCATCTCGCCCAGGGTGTTTTCCTCGGTGACGGTGGGCGCAAGCCGAATTGCGCCGGAGAAGGTCTCGCCGTCCTGCACGCCCAGGTCGATGACAGGGGCGGTATTGTCCACAAGGAAGCTGACGTTCTTTGTGTTCACGCCGTCGGTCACGGTCAGGGTGTGCGCACCCTCGGTCAGAGCCGTGGTGTCAATGACCGCACCCACCGCCGTGGCGTCCGCCGCGGGGATCGTAAAGGCGGCGTCCAGATAGGGGGCCATGCCCGTAGAATCGCCGATGTTGTGTACAGCGTCCAGGGCCGTGCTCAAATTCGTTTTGGCCTTGTTGTTCACGACCTTGCCTGTGTCCGGGTAGGTGTAGCTCTCGGGGCCGATGGAATCCGGCAGATAGCTCTTGCCGTTGGCGAGTTTGAGCTGCAGATTGGTTACGGTGAAGTCCTCGCGGTTGGCAGACGGCATCAGCTTGTCATAGACGCTGCTGGTGTAAGTACCGGCCCAGAAGCGCAGTGTGATCTTGTAGCTGTCGCTGGCTGCATCGTAGGTGAAATAGTGGCTGTCGATGGGCACCGCAAAGCCGTCCAGGCGGTAGTTCTGCCATTTCAGCAGCGAGGCGATGTGTTCCATTTTGCTGTCGTCGGTCAGGTTGTCGTCTGCCAGCGTCAGGGCGTTGTGGAAGTAGCTGTCGCGGCCCGCCGTGGCAAAGCTGTAGTACGCGCCGTTCTCCAGCACCTTGCCCACGGGCAGCTCCACGCCGTCCAGCAGGATTTTGGAGTTGGCGTTGTCGCCGCCGTCGTTGGCCGTGGCCGTGACGGTGCTGCGCACCTGCTGGCCGTCGGTGATGTTCGTGCGGATGCCGTCGATGAGGCTGCTCAGCTTCTGGATGTTGACGCGGTAGACCTGGGTGGTCGTGCGGTGGTAACGGTTGTCCGCTGCTACGTAGAACTCGACATACTCGTGGTCGAACAGCTCGTTGGCTGCAATGTTCATCTCATACAGGCCGGGCACGCGGCGATAGGTTTCTGTCTTGTTGTTCCAGTTGCCGGTGCCGTCAAAGCGGTAGTAGGTAGTGATTTTCGTGCGGGGCAGCGCGCCCTCGTCCACCGAATAGCTGAACCGCACGCGCAGCTCGTCCCCCTGCGTGATGGTGGCCGGCACGGTGCTGTCCTGCCACATTCCCAGCTTCACTGTGCTGCCGTCGTCCGCAGGGAAGTTGAACTGCGCGTCCGAGACGCTGCCCGGCGTGGGGGCCTGCTGCAGGGTGCATGCCGTCATGCGGGGCCCCTCGGCGCTGGGGCTCAAATTCACGCTCTTTTTGTCCTTCGTGTCGGTCAGGCCGTTGTAGAAGAAGCTGGACACCAGTACCTGGCGGCCATTTTCCGCATGGCTGATGCCGACGGCGCGGTCCGTGTTCTTCATACCGTTCTGGCCCAGCACGCAGTAGAGCGGGGCGTCCTCCGGCATATTGTAGGCGGCGCGGAACGCGGCCTCATCGGGGAAGGGCTGCGTCAGGCCGGTCAGCCAGCTCTCACGGTAGCACCAGAACACGGCGCTGCTGTGCGCCGGGATGACAGCGGACTTGGCGTCCAGCTCGTCCCGGGTGACCTCGCCCAGAGCCTCCTTGTGGGCGTCCTCCACGGTGCAGACTGTCAGCCGGGTGAACTGCGTTTTGTAGATGTACTGGAACTGGTAGTCGGCGTTGAAGTCAATGTCGTGGTCGGTGGTGTTCGTGACCTCGACAAACTCCATCAAATCGTCCGACACACCATATACCGCGGAACGATCTCCATCGTTAGGGTAAATTTCGGTCACATACAGTCCCTCGGTGCCGGCGGGGGCGGTGGTGCTGCCGCCGCGCTGCTCACTATAGACATAGCCGGGGGTAGCCGCCGTCTTTTTGGTGCTGGCCGTCATGCTGTAGCCCACGTTGGGGATGGCCAGGTCCACGCCGAGGCCGTCCGCAATGTCCTTGCCGTCGTTCTTGTCGATTGTGCCGTTGACGTAGCTGTAGTCGGCGCAGACCGTTCCGGTAGCTCTGGCGCGCAGGCCGAAGTAGCCGGTGTTGGCCCAGTCCTCGCCGTACTGGCTGATGACGATGTGGACATTGTCGGGAATCATGTAGTTGCTGCGGAAGTCTTCCACTGTACCAGGTTTCTTGACGTTGGTGCGTTGGTTCCAGACGACAGTAACCTCGCCGGGCTGCAGAACGACGTCGGATCCATCGGTCTCCTGCACGGCAAAGGGATTGGCGTTGTCCGCTTTCGTGCCGTAGACCAGCTCATAGTCTGTGGTCAAATTCACCGGAGTATCGGCGGTGTTGATGAGTTCAATGTATTCAAAGCGGTCATCTGTTGTGCCATACTCGTTCTTGTTGCGGTTGTCAAAGTCGTTGGGGAAGATTTCAGTCAGCCAGACCTTGCCGAGACTATCCGGCTCAGCGGCCAGCGCCTGAACCGCAGTCTCCGCTTCCGGCTCCTGCTGTAATGCGGCGGTTTCTGCGGTCTGAATCGCACTTTCCTCCTGCTCAACGGTCTCCTCCTGCAACTGTGTTTCAGGTTCCGCTGCCGTTTCCGGTGTGGCAGTATTCCCCGTCTCCACATTTTCTACTGCAATGGTTGGGGTGGGTGTTTGCTGCACTGCAGCTGTGACCGTCTCTGCCGTGTCCTGCCGTTCTGCCTCAAGCGCGAGCGCTCCGGTAGGAAACATCGACGCCGTCAAAGCCACTGCTGCGAGCAGTGCGGGCGCACGCTTCGGCCATTTGTTCTTCATACATTTGCCTCTCTTTATTTTCCGTTTGTAATAGAGTAACCTTCTTTATTGTACAAATCGAAAGTAAAGTTATCGACCATATAATGAAGAAATCACTGTAAAAAATCGCACGTTTTTGTATGATTTGTGTAAAGTGCCGCAAGCAGGAGGTTCTCCTAAATAGAGAGCCGACCTCTTACCCCACCGTGCATACTGACCGGCACACGGCGATTCAAGCGCATTATGACATCCTACGCCGAGTGCGCACAAAAGCCTGTGTTCTACTGCGACTGTATTTCTGTGTCGGATGTTCGTTTTGCACAGAAGCAGAAGCCGTCTGATTCACGATGGCACTTTGATAGAAACAGTTTTTTCCTTGTTGCGTCAGGTGCGCTTGGCTTCGCTGGTCGCTTTCTTACGGGGCTTCATGCCCCAAAAGACGGCATTCATCACGACCACGATCAGCGCGACTACTGCCATGGACACCCAAAAGCCCATGTCGAGTCCGAACAAATCCACTGTGCCAAACAGCGTCATCCAAATATCCTTCCAATTCATCGTGAGCACCTCCTTTTACAGCAGCTCGCCGTAGTGACGAACATAGGCTTTTTTCAGGCTGGTCGCCAGCACCATATACAGCAGAATGCAGGGGATCAGATAGGCAAAATAGGCGGCGGGCAGGGCAACAAACCCCAGCGCTGCACCAAGCGGCGTAAGCGTAAATATGGCATAGGCTGCAAGAAAAAGCACGGTACGCCTGAATTGTTTGTTGTACATTTACAACACCTCCCAACCTGCACTGACAACCGTCGGCAGCGCCAGCGCCTGCCCGACAATACCTTCCAGTACCTGATTCTTGGGCTTTCCGAGCGAGCAGTATTCCGCAACGATTTCCACTTTATCGCCGACCACACCGCCGCTTTCCAGATTGTTCAGATACAATGTCTTACAAGGGTTGCAGTTGATGAGCAACAGGCGGATTTCCTGTTCCGCATCTTCCTGACAGGTAACGGAAATGCGGTATTGCTTTTCCGATTCATCGCCCGCTGCAATGGGGTTCAACTTTCTGGCAAGGGGGCGTAAAATCAGGTTGGACGCAATAAGAATTCCGGCAGCTGTCACTGCAATGGCATACATCCCTGTGCTGGCAAGAATGCCGATGGCTGCGGTACACCAAAGAGTTGCTGCTGTATTCATCCCCCGTACGGTGCCGCTGTCCTTAAAAATCACACCGCTGCACAGAAAGCCTACACCGGATATAATGCTGCTTCCCACACGGAACACCTGATCGGAACCATAGAGCATAGGAAACAGCGTAAAGAAACTGGTTCCTATGCAAATCAGAACATTGATGCGGATACCTGCCGGGTGACCGGTAAGCTGCCGTTCCAGACCAATCAGAAAACCGAGCAGCATGGAAAGGAAAATCCTAATAACAAACTCTGTGTAAATCATAGCCATCGCCTCCCTTCGACCTTGTATAGCATACAAAAATCGCAAGGGAAATCCCATGGCGAAAACCTTGCGATTCCCTTGCGATTTGGTAAGAATTCAGGCGGGCGCCGCAGCGCCCGCCTTTATTTACAGTTGGTCATTCATTTTGTAGCCGATGCCCCAGATGGTCAGGATGTACTTCGGCGCGTCCGGATCCGGCTCGATCTTTTTGCGCAGCTTGCGGATGAACGCCATAATGTTGCTGTCATCCAGCAGGTAGTCCTCCGACCATACCGCCCGGTAGATCTGCTCCTTGGTGAATACCTCCCCACGGTTTTGGGCAAGGAAGTAAAGAATATCAAACTCCTTCGGCGTCAGGCTGATTTCCCTGCCCGCGGAGATGACCCGCCTGTTTTTGGGGTTGATCTCCAACTCCCCGATACGAATCCCGTCCGGTGGTGTGAGGGGCGGCAGCTCGGCTTCGCCCGTCGCACTCAGCAGCAGAGAATTGACTTCCCCGTTGAGCATATCCCGGATGCCGGAGCGCAGTTCTTCGGCGCTGTCGCTTATCGGCGGCTCTTTCGTCAGCTTTTCCAGCAGCCATGCGGCAAGGGAGGAATCCAAGGGGATAAATCCGATGTTCTTTTTCATGTGGGACTCCTCCTTTCAGATCAGCTCTCGGTACTTTTTCTGATAGAAAACCTTGACCATCGTGGTCAGCAGCATATACAAAAGCGCTACGATCAGAAGAAATCCGAAGTACCAGTGGGGCAGCTCTGTCAAGCCGAACAGCGCTGCCGCCCTGGTAAAGGTAATGCCGGTAAACAGGGCGATTCCCGCCAAGGTGGTACACATTACAGGCAGCGACGGTCTGCTTTGCAAGAAGGGAATCTTGCGCGTGCGCAGGAAATGTAAAATCAGCACCTGTGTCCACATGGATTCCAGAAACCACCCCGTCTGGAACAGCGCCACATATTGCAGCTGCAGTGCCGGATCCGTAAGGTTCAGATAGGTCGTTCCGCCGCACAGCATGGGGCAAAGGACGTAGTAGAGAAACAGAAAGGTCGCTATGTCGAACAGTGAACTGATAGGGCCGAAGGACAGCATGAACCGCCCCAGCGTTTTCCCCGACCAATCTCTCGGGGAGAGGTTTTCTTCCTCATCCACATTGTCCCACGGCAGAATGATACACAGCACATCATACAGCAGATTCAGCAGCAAAAGCTGCAACGAGGTCATGGGCAAAAACGGCAAAAACGCACTGGCACACACAATGGAGAGGATGTTGCCGAAGTTGGAGCTTGCGGTGATTTTAATGTACTTGAGCATATTGGTGAAGGTCTTTCGTCCCTCCAAGATACCCTGTTCCAGTACCCCAAGGTCCTTTTGCAGCAGCACCACATCCGCCGCGTCCTTGGCGGCGTCCACCGCCGTATCCACCGAGATGCCGACATTGGCCTCGCAGAGGGCGGGAATGTCGTTGATGCCGTCCCCCAAAAAGCCCACGGTATGTCCGTTTTGCTCCAAGGCGGACACCAGACGCACCTTCTGCCCCGGCGTCAGCTCGGCAAACACAGGAACGCTTTCCACCGCGGCGCGCAGTTCGCTGTCGGTCATTTCATCCAACTCTGCGCCGGTCAGCACGGTTTCCGAGGGAATGCCTACCCTGCGGCAGATGGAAACCGCCACATCCGTCTGATCGCCTGTCAGGATCTTGGGCGTGACCTCCAATCGTTTCAGTGCCTCGATGGATGCCTTTGCGGTTTTCTTGGGCGCATCGAAGAATGCCAAATACCCCACCAGAATCATATCCGCTTCATCGGCGGGGGTGATCCGGTTTTGCTGTCCCACATTTTTCCGCGCCACCGCGATGACCTTCATCCCATCCTGCAGCATCTCGTCCACTACGGAAGAAACACTTTCCCCTACGTCCTCCATAGGCAGCACCTCGCCACGGTATGCAACATAGCGGCAGCGGGAAACAATGTGGGCAACATCGCCCTTCATAATCAGCTGATGCTCTCCGTTTGGGTCGATCACAAGGATGCTGACGATCTTGCGGGCGTAGTCAAAGGGAATCTCATCCGTCTTTTGGTGCTCGGCAAGGAGCTGCGCGAAATGTGCCTCCCGTCCCGGCATGGTCTGACAGGCGCGGATGGCGTTGTCGATGGGGTTTCGCACACCGGAGTGATAGCTGCTGTTGAGGAAGGCAAGATCCAGCACCTCGGCGCTTTCATTGCCCAGCACATCCATGTAGTATTCCAGCAAAATGCTCTCGTTGGTCAGTGTGCCGGTCTTGTCCATGCACAGTACATCCATGCTGCCGAAGCCCTGCATGGCGTTGATGTCCTTGATGATGGTTTGCTTGCGGCTCATGGACAGACTGCCCCGTGCAAGGCAGGCGGTGATGACCATGGGCAGCATCTCCGGCATCAGCCCCACCGCCACCGACAGTGCAAAGGCAAAGGACTGAAACCAATTTCCCCCGGTAATGCCGAGCAGAATGAACACAAAGGGAATCAGCACCGCGATAAAGCGAATCATGACCCACGCAATAGAGTTGGCACCCTGCTGGAAGGATGTTTTATCCTCGGCGTCCGGCTTCGCAAAGCTGCCGTAGAGAGTGTCCTTTCCCACTGCCAGCACGATGCCCTCACCCTTGCCGCTGATGACCGTTGTCGCCATAAACGCAAGATTTTCCAGTTGGGTCAAGGGGCGGGGGCTGCCGTGACCGAGAGTGCGGCTGCTCTTTTCCAGAATGGCGCTCTCCCCGGTGATGGCGGCTTGGGACACAAAGAGGTCGGTGACCTTGGTCAGCCGAATATCCGCCGGAACACGGTCCCCCGCAGAAAGCAGCACAACATCCCCCACCACCAGCTTTTCCGCCGGTATCTCCAGGAGTTCTCCGCCGCGCTTAACCGTGATGCTCTCGTGAATCAGCCGGTCCAGCTGCCGGGCTGCGTTCTTTGCCCGCAGTTCTTGAATCAGCCGAATCGTACCGCTGATGAGGATCATGGAAAAGATAATGATGGCGGTGGATGTGTTTTTGCTGAAATCTTTGGCTTGCAGGACATCCGTCACCAGCGAAATGATGCCGAGGATAAAGAGAGTGACGTTGAAGGGGTTGATAAACGCCCGCCGCAGCCGACGGAGCAATGTGTCATCCCTTCGCCCCGCAAAGCTGTTTGTGCCGTACTTTTCCCGCATGATCTCCACCTGGTCGGTGGATAAGCCGTCAGGGGACGCGCCGATGTCCTTGTAAATCTGCGCCGCCTCACGGTAGGCGTATTTCCTGATGCGGCTGTCGAACAGCGTTGTTTTGGACACGGGTCAGTCCCTCCTTTGGTCAAACGATACTGTTATTTTACCATCATCCCATATCAAAACGCCACCCGGAAATTCTTGTTTTTTCCTTGCGATTTGGGAAAAGAAGTTTTCTGATAGTCACAGTTTATTCAGTTTTTGCGTGACCTCATCCACAATGCGCTGACGTTCCTCTTCGCTCTTCGCTCTGTCATATTCCGTCAGCGCATCGTCCCGCAGCGTCTCCATTTTCCGGGACCACACTTCAAACACGCCCTTGCTCATCGTCCCCTTTCGGGTACGGGCAAAATATTTTTTGTAGGCCCGCTGATGAGCCTTCCAAACATCGTTGTTCTGCACCTTGCTGCGGAAGCTGCTGGTGGCTCCGATCTCCCGGCAGGTCTTGCCGTCCTGCCCCGGCGCCGGTTCGCCGCAATAGGCGTAGGTCATACCCGGCATCTGCAAGAACCAGCGTCCGCAGTTGGCACAGCGTTTCGGTACAAACCCCTTCTGCAGTCCCTTCATAAGCTCCACATAGACAAAATCCAGCAGCCGGTCAAAATACATCTTCTCGACTACCTCGGCGTTTTCTCTTTCGCCCCGGATGCGGTACTGCGCTCTTACCAGCGGCGCGTCTACCTCCGGGTCCTTCCCCAAACTGACACCGCTGACAAAAGCCTCATAACCGCTGGAATAGATCAACTGCGCCAGAGATTCTTTTCTCTGGCCTTTTTTCTTTTCAAACACAGCGTTTGCAAAAACCCGGTCCAGAAACCACGCGTACCGCTCCTGAATGAGCTGAATGTCCTTGATTTGCTGCTGCATGAAGGATGGTATTTCGCGCTCCTCATTGATCACATATTTCGCAAATGCCTCCCGCACTTCCTCACCCACAAATTCCTCGATCTTCATATCTCCGAAATAACGGAAGTCCATCAGATACAATCGGTAGAGCGGCAGAGATCCAAAACCCTTCTGCATGTCCATATAGGCACGCGGAGCGTCATCATAATTCTTTTCGTGGACAGCGGTGTTCAACCTGTCCAACAGCTTCTGAAAAGGTGTGACATCCAGATTTAGGATCTCCGTCAGCACAGTTCCGTAGGGCTGCATCTCCGGGACCATCTCCACCCAGTAGCCGGATGCGCCAAATTCCACTTTTGTGTTCGTATGCGAACGCTGAAAATCAAACAGGTCTTTTCCTAAAACAGACATAAGCCCTCTCCCAGTAGATAATGTATTCGCCTCAATATAGTGTATGTAGTAAAATGATACATTACCTATTTTCAAAAGTCAATCCCCATGTTACGATACAAGCACAGGCCTGAAAGAAATAAACACTCCAACTCAGAAAGGAGAAATTTTTATGAACCGACTGCAAACCATTGACGCGGACACGCTGCAA
>ERZ1106951.2905-NODE-2905-length-12789-cov-7.836972_pt1 | contig 12789 bp, 11 predicted proteins | sample MGYA00403676_ERZ1106951 | MGnify/ENA primary metagenome ERZ1106951 (study PRJEB35170, sample SAMEA104062398) | human gut metagenome | biome: human gut; feature: human-associated habitat; material: faeces | place: Denmark | collected 2012-04-23 ...
CTGCCAGCAGGTGCAGTCCCTGTGGCAGCAGATCGTCGACCACGAAGGAGACCGGTTCGTAAGCGGTGCTTTGCAGCGTGTCCGCGTCAATGGTTTGCAGTCGGTTCATAAAAATTTCTCCTTTCCGGTTTGTCAATGTGGTATACTGATACTGTAAAGGAAGGGAGATGGTTTTTACATGGAAGAGTGGTTTTCGAGATTTTTCCAAGACTTGCAACTACAGCTCGGACTGCGTGACCCCAAGTTGACCGCTCCCGAAAAGAATATCTCCGGCATCTTTTTGGAAACAGATACCGGAGAGAACATCGATATTTTATTGGTTGGCAAGGATGGGCGTGTAGAAGAACTCAGGGGTCGAACGCCAGCGGAGGAACTGGTTCGGTTTACTTCTCTGGATTTTGCGGAATACCATGCCGTGATCCAGCGGCTCTGGACGGAGCATCCTCTGTTTTTGGAACGCATGGATGTTCCCTATTCGGACTATGAGGATTTTGAAAAGCAGATCGGCGACTTGCCTGATTGGATCATGAAGATCGATACCATCTCCGCTTTTTATGCCTCTGAACATCTTCAGGACGCAATGGCAATGCAGGACAATGGTTCGCCGATTTTTCCGTCCGAGAAAGGTGCCGCAGTTCTTCGGGCACTGGACGAGCCGTGCAGGGCACAGTTGCGTATTCGAAATCTTCTGGAGATCGGTTTTGCCGATTATGAGCGCGCCGCGCAGTGGGAACGGTATGGAGCGTTGGAGGAGGCATACCCCGCATTGGTGCACCAGTTCTTTCCTTGCAGGCCGATGCCGTTCGGACACCGGTTGCGGTATACGGTTGAAAACAACTTTGAGCTGTACCTGCTGGAATTGCAGCTTTATTTCCGCCAGAAGAAAAAGCGTATCGCACGGTGTGAGTGCTGCTGGCAGTATTTCATTCCGAAAACCTCTGCGGAAACGCACTACTGCGACCGTGTGATCGACGGACTGTCCTGCAAGGCGCTGGGGCCAAAACTCAAGGGCAAGGATGGTGCGGCATTGGATGAGGCACTGCGGATATACAATGTTCTGCGACATAGGATGGAAGAACGACGGAACCGTTATGAGGACGCTCCGCCAGACCAGCGGGATCGGCTGAAGCCTGTGAGCGACGCTCGCTATCAGGAATGGATTAGTGCAGCGGTCAAGGTCAGAGGGAGGTATCTCAAAGGAAAAATCTCCGCATCGGATTTCCTACGGGAAATCGATTCCTTTGGAGAACTGGAAACCTATAAGGTCGAGCAGGTGTCTCTGCCGGAGCCGGACAGCACAGCATGGCGTCGGCATATCAAGGGGAATCTGGACTTTGATCCAGCTATCAACTACCGAGGCTTCATGCATCTGGACTTGAGAGAGGAGAATGCGGAATGGAAGGTTTGGACGCCAGAGGAACAGGAGAATATCGCCCGCGGCGGGCATGGGAGCTTAAGGGAGAAGTATAAAAAGTAAGGACTGAGGGAGTAAAACTCCATCAGCCCTTACTTTTCCAAAGATTCATAATAGGATATGATGCAAATACCTCTTTTTCTTCTGGGCAGAGCCGGTCATAAATTAAATGAGCCTCATAAAAACTCTCCAAAAGAATATTGGCGGCTAACTGATATTGCGCAGGGATTCCCTTGGTTTTCATGGATGAAAGGTACTGGATTTCTTCTGGATTCAATTTCCGACGACGCTTCTCTGTCTGCAAACGATTAATTTGATATAGATCCACTTGCGAAGAATCCTTTTCACTCAAAAAGTCAAGCAACTGAATTACTACATCTAAGATGGTAGTATCTTTTCTCCTGTCATATAATTTCAAAAGTTCCAGAATAAGCAGGACAATATGTTCCCCATATATAGTGGAATACGGCTGTTTTTGTATTGATGGAACAATTTCTGATAGGTCTGCATTATCTATTGTTTCAAGCTGTTCGGCCGTCACGAGAACGTAAGGGCTTACTCTTGTTCCATGTTCAGGTGAATCATCTTTTCCCGCTAAAACCAGATCGTCAATTTCAAAGAAGTTACGAATGAAGCAGCCTGTTTTATTATCCGCCTTTTTCAGCACAAGCAGAAGTGTTATATTCCCTATTGAAATTTTCCCAACAGCGGGTTGCTCCGAACACTTCAAAGGAACTGTAGAACCATCCAATATACCATCTACGAGGTAATTGAGATTGCTTGTTTCTTTATCTGTTAGACTTCCCAATGATAAATCTTTTTGGACATGGAGTTTCTTCAATGTGGCATCTGCGCGCAGGAGAGCGGACAAACGATTCGAAACCTCGTCCAGCGTATGTCCATGAAAATCGAGAGAAGAAAAGACAGGCATTAAAACCTTACCGATGTAAATGGGTTGTTTTTGCATCATTGCTGATATGAGTTTCATTTCTCGGATTTGTTCTTGTAGCGTTCCTTGGAATTTATAGTTCACATTAAAATGATGATTATTTGCGGTGATTGTAATATCGCTACCAAGTTCAAAATGCCGTTTCTTATTTGGCGCTCGAATGACATCTATGTGGTCATACAAAACTTCTCCATTCACAACTATTTCGTTCTTTTGTCTTGTTATAATTTTTTGAGGATATATCTTATCTACAGCAAAAGCAAGGTCAATATTTTTTGGTTTCGCATAGATGTATTGGGGATGGCTCAATAATTCTTCAAAAAGGTCATCTCTGTTTTTTAAGCCGATACTTGGCACAGAGAACTGCAATTTATCGATTTCTAATGATGTTTTTTTCAAATCCTGAACAGAGCAAACATCGGGAAGTAAACTGGCTTGCTTCCGCTTATTTGTCAAAAAATCATAGCAAACTCGTATTATGCCATCTTTATATCTGTGCGGGAATAAATCCAATTTTATCTGCTTGGTTTTCTGCGAACCAGCCGAATCCAATATGCGTCTGAGGTCAAATGGCAAAAGCGAAGTATAATAAATTTTGTAATCATCATAATTCTTGCTTTGGATAAGGAAAAAGATAACACCACCATCATTTAGATAATTACGTAAATCACTGACCTCAGCTTGAAATGTTGCCTTGTTTTTTTGAAAGCGTTCAACCCAAGTGCCCTTGACTTGGACAGGAATCCGCCCCGCTAAATTGGATTTATTAAATTCACTTGAGTGATATAGTCTCATTTCCCCATCCCACGAGGGTGTTTTATCGTTTTCATGAATGTCGGGTTCGATGACGCCTGTCCTTAAAACAGCATCTGTCAGTTTGTTGATTGAGTACATTTCTATAACAGAAGTATTAGGCTTCTCTTCCATATCTTTGCCACCTCTTATATGCCTGTTATCAAATCTCCCACATGGTTTCATCTCCGCAGATGTTACGGATCTTCAATCTAAGCGGTTTCTTTTCGCTGCGGATAGCTCCGTCCCAGAACTCCTTGGTTTTCTCGCCGTTGCGGATGACATAACCCAGCTTGTCGATCTTGATCTCGCTGTCGGAGTGCCACGCTCCGTCAGCGGCGGTGCAGTCAAGGCTCAGATACTCGATCAGTTCCAGCCCCTCCTCGCTGATTTCAATGGGCTTGAAGGGCTTCTTGGGCGAGGCGTTCATGCGGGCTTTGTTGTTGAACTCCGTGATCTTTTGCAGCACGCGGTCGCTGACAAAGCTGTCGATCACCACCTGCCAGCCGCCGAAGAGGTCATCATGGACTTCTGTGCAATGGAACGATGCCTCGTCCCCAATGGCCACATCGTCCAACACCGTTTTCAGGTCGCGCAGTTCAATCTCCACGGTGGTACTGTCGTCCGCGGCGATAAAGCGGCGAATTTCATCCTCGTCGGTGATGTCGATGTAATACACGATGACCTTTTTCACACTACTATCCAAGTCAGGGATGGCCTGATGGAGAATGCGGTTCATCAGCACCACATCCAGCAGCTTGGAGCTGCTGTCCATCAGGTTCGGCACATAGACAGGAATCATGCCCAGCTTGCTGTCAGAGATGGCTCCCTCCCAGAAGGAGTCCAAATCGTCCTCGTTTTTTAGACCGGGAATGAGGGACTTGATCTTATCCATCGTCTGAACGGGGTTGCGGTAAAGCTGTACGCCGTCCTTGATCTCCAGTACATCAAATTCCGCGCCATCAGTAACGAGGCGGTCGCGGGCGGTCTGGATGGAGTTGAGCCCGATGTCGCAGTGGATAAAGCGCCGCCCCAGCTTGTTGGCAACGGCGGCAGTCACGCCGCTGCCGCCAAAGAAGTCGGCAACGAGCATACCTCTGTCGGAGGAAGCGTTGATGATGCGTTCAATCAACGCTTCCGGCTTTTGCGTGGCGTAGTCTGAACGCTCTACAGCTTGTGAATTTACAGGGTTAATATCCAGCCACATGGATTGTGCGGGCATACCAGGCAGTTCGTCAAGATAGACTTTGGAACGGATGCCGCCAGTCTTTGTAATATGGATTCTGCCTTCACGGTCTAAGCGCTCCATGGTTTCAAGCGGCATTCTCCAAAGCGAGCGATAGCCTTTATACTCGTAGTCGTAACCGCCGCCGGAAAGGCCTTTCGCGGTCAGATTTCCGCTGTCCCAGCGGCGACCATCGGGGTCAGTCCGGCTAAAGCGAGCAACATACGCATCATCATAGGGCTGATAGACCGTGTTAAAAATATAATCCGTCTGAGATTTCGTGTAGAAATAAATGCAGTCAAAGTTGTTGCCGTAAAACTCCGCATCACTGTGGGCGGTAGCACGCTTCCAGATAATCTCGTTTCGGAAATTGTCTTCACCAAAAATCTCGTCCATCAGGATCTTCACATAATGCCCGATGTGATAGTCCAGATGCACATAGATCGATGCTGTTTCGCTCATGACGCCCTTGATCGCCATGAGGTTTTCGTACATCCAGCTCAGGTACTTTTCCTTATCCCAGACATCGCCGTACATCTTTTCCTCAAAGGCTTTCAGCTCGTCCACATCCAGCTCCCGCTCCGCCTGCGCGATGGCCTCGGCAACCTTGGGATTGCGGCGGATATAGACCTTTTTGGCGTAGTCCGCGCCGCTGGCAAAGGGCGGGTCGATGTAGACCAAGTCAACCTGAACGCCCTGCTCTTTCAAATAGGCGCAGGCAGACACGCATTCGCCGCGAATGACCATGTTGCCATCGGTGTTCTCGCCCACGGTCTCCTGCTTCTCCATCTCGTACAGGGGCATTCCCCGCTGGAGCGTCATGGACAGCTCGTCCGCGCCCTTGTAGCGCAGAACGCGGTTGAAATTGCCCAAAACAGCCTGTCCCTCCACGGGTTCGGGAATGAAGGGAATGTATTTAATGGGCATTATCCTTGTCCTCCATTCTCCATGTGGTGTATGAACTGTTCAAGTGACATTGCCATCCCCATGGAGGCAAAACATTCTCGAGCCAGTTGCTGGTTTTGTTCCGGAGTTAGTTGATTCAGCGCTTTAATACATTCAATCACTTTACACTTTGCATTCAGATATTTGTCATCAAAATCTACTGTAGGTCTGATATTCATTGTTTGTCCTCCCCTTGTTTTAATGTGATCAGGAGACGAATGATGTTGCCTGTTTGATACATAAGGTATTCCAGAAGTCTGTTGCTTGTGGCATCTCGATGCTTTGCGTAGTTGTTCATAAAGCTTGTATATGCTTGAAGCAATGTTTCAAAATTTCCACTTACTTCTTTAGGAACTCCTTGGCTTTTCAAATATGTCCCATATGTATTTTTGTAGTTTTCGAGTGACTTGTTGCCTCCAAAATACTCTTGGAAAAAGTTTTCCAAGGTTTTGCGAAATTTGTCTGCAATATCGCTGGCGTTATCCGAAGTTGTTTCTGAATACTCTTTTAGAGCTTTTACAAATGCCTTGCGCGACTCAGGATAATCAGCTAACCACTCTAACGGCTCAGAAACAAGCGCATCATCCAATTCTTTTGCGCCTTTGGGGAAAATGAAATCACCATCACTATCTTTTACGATTTCAAAATCTATATGGCAGTCATTGAGTGCGCCTTTTATGGCAGAAAAAACGGCAATTTTATCCGAATTTTTCCCTTTGTATGTATTGATGAATGCAACAAGCGTTGCCAAAAAATCGAGAAAGTTATCAGTATGTTTTTTGAGATATGGCCATACTTTTTGAAGTCCGACCAGTTCTTCGTCTAAACAAAAATTAAACGATTTTCGGTCAGAAGGAAGATAATCTTCACCTATCATGTACGCAAAAGCAATTTCGTCTCGTTCGGTAAAGGAATATCGTTTTCCGGATCGCATAAAGACTTCTATACGTTTTATAAATAGATTCTTTTTTTGGTCGTCATTAAACGATACCCCAAGTGCCTGTCGATAATCAAGCCAATCCATTACTTATCTCTCCTCAAAAAAACCGCAGATTTTCTCATATGTTTGTCTGATACGTTCCGCCTCTGGCAGAGTATCCTCCAAATAGAGATACTCAAATCGTGCGTAGCCGAACGCCTGATTGTTATAGCGGGAGAACTCCATTTCCATAAAAGTCCGCTTATCCTTGAACGCAGGGTCATTGGCATAAATACAGCCCTTGGTTTCCACGATAATGGCCTTGTGAATTTTACTATCTTTGCGCTGGAGAACGAGGAAGTCCGGCGTGTACATTCCAATATATCGCCAGCCACCGTTCAGGCGCTGATAGCACTTGATCTTAAATTCTGTCATGGCACGGTCGCCGTTGTAGTAGACCTCCAAGCCAAGCCGCTCAACCTCATCGAAGGTCAGGACTTCTTTGAGGAAAGTCTGCTCAAAGCCGCTGTCTGTGTGATAGGGCAGATAGTGGAAGGTGCGGTCTTTTTGCGGATGGGACGAATTTTGCTTGCGAAGCATCTCCAAAATGGCGGTATTTCCGGTTTCCTCTGCCAACTCCATCATGGCCTGCTCTTTTGCGCTGACTTTCAACTTACCTTTATCATCCAGAATGATGCGTTCTACCAAGTCCTGTGCGGGGTAGTAATCGTCCGGTTTCTCTGTGTGGACTGTGGGAGTGAAATTTGCGATATTCAGCAGGCTGGCTTCCTCGGGAATCAGCTCTTCCTTTGTGTGGAAGGTGCGCTTTTCGCAGAACGCCTTTCGGATATTTGCTTCCACCATAGCATGGTCGTAGCGGGAACTGTAGTAACGAACGCCGTCGCGCTCGTAGGTCACGGTCAAATAGACCTCCCGCAGCAAATCGCTGTAGCGGCTTAATTCCTGCATGGTCAGTGAACCAAAGCTGCCCTTGACAATACGAAGCAGCCACGTGGCAAAGGTCGCCTGTTCTGTGCCGCGCTCAGTATCATCCACCTTGATGTCCTGAGTCTCCATAGTCAGGTCGGTGGTCTTGATAATGTCATCAGACACCTTCGCTTCGTCTGCGGCAACAGGGATCTTTGATTCCGGAGCGGCAGGTTCCTCAGTCTGGGTTTCGTAATTGACTTTGAACTGGTAGAAATCAATTTTGGGCAACTTCAAATAAGCGGTGCGGTCATACCGCTTGATTTCAGTTTTACCGTGGCTGGCCTCGGTGAATTCTTTCAGAGAAATGCGGTGCTGCTGTTGGAGTTGAGCATTGAGCTTGTCCGCGTTGCTGTCGTTCAGGTAGATGAGTGCCGTTTCCGGCGCGTTCTTATCCACCTGACGCAGGCATCGGCAGGAGGTTTGCAGCACCATATTCTTCGGGCAGTCGCCCTCCTGCGAGAGGATGATCCCCGTCAGGCTGCGGCAGTCCCAGCCCTCCTTGCCGATTTGAACCAGCAGAACAACGCGGATTTTAGAAATTGCTTTATCCAGTGAATCAAACTGCATCTGGCTGTCGGTAGGCTGGGGGTACTGCTTATTGCCCTTGTGGAACTTGAGAATGGTGTCGCTGCCAAAGCCGCATTCCGCGGCGATTTTTGCGACAAGCGGGTAAACAAGTTCTTCCAGCTTTTCGATGGTTCCGCAGTAGATGCCCAGCTTTGCGACTGTGCCATTGGCATAGACGGTATCCTTGTAGGTTTCAAAAAATTCACGCACACCGGATTCAATGATACGGCTGCTGTCCGCAAACTCCGCGATCTTCACCACCGGACGCTTGAGAAAATTTCCAACACCGTTAATGAGCGGGTAGTAATACACGATATTTGTGATCTCCGCTGTGGCGACTGACAGATTGTCCACCACGGTGATTTTCTCTGCTTTTTCCAGATACGGCGTGCCGGAAAAGCCGATGACTGAATTGACCGTATCATTTTCCGCCCAACGTGTGACAACAGCACGCAGTTTGATTTCATCGCTGACAGCGTGGTGTACCTCGTCAATGAAAATAGACAAAGCGGGGAGTTTGCCGATCAGGTTGCGCAGTTCATTCGCCTGACGATCTTTTTCGTCATCACTTTCCTCAAATAGGTTGATTTGACCTTGACTTTCCTGAATACGGTCGAGAATGACTTTTTCCGCGTTAGTGACGGCAACCAGGCCGAACAACTCCGACAGCGGCTGATGGTTTGCAATTTTCTGCACATTCGGGTTTTTCGTCTTGTTGGACTTCTTTGCCGTTTTGCTCTGATCCAGTACCTCAAAGGAGATCATGCGCTTGAGTTCCGAAGCGGCCGGTTCGGGAATGACCCATGTAGGATCAAAGTTTTGAATAGTTTTCAGACTGGGGACAACGGAGGACTTCAGGCCGGAGGGCGCAAAGATAATAAAATTATGTGCGAAAGCAGAATTTTTCGGCTCATTCCGTGCAAAGTATAAGTCCAGATAGATAAAAGCCGCCATCAGATAGGTCTTGCCTGCGCCCATGGGGAGGCTGAACAGGTAGTCGGTGTAAGATAAATCATAAAAGGCGTCGAGAAAGAACTTACCATAATCAATGCTTTCTGGAGCTTTACGAATCTGCTGTTCCAGCTTGGGAGAGACCTGCTCTCCTGCATCGTTGGTGAGGCAGGCGTATTCAAACAGTGCTGCAGCAGCTTTGTTTACTTTGAGGTATTCACGGGTGCTGTGCGATACCTCCGAATCATCCAGATCCAGCGTATTGAACGCCCCCTCGCAGAACAACTCTGCTAAAGGCTTGCAGCCACACGCGATTTTTAAAAACAGATAGGTTTTGATTGCCTCAACCTGCGCATCGCGCATTTGCCCGGTTTTTACGATGTAGTCAATGACCGCCTTGACCGTGCAAGTCTCCGAAGCCAACCACTCATTGCGCTTGGCTTCGATCATTTTGTAGAACATAGTAACACCTCGCTACCCTCTCACAGTTCCATCGCTGTTTCGTTCAGCAGGAATTTCTCGATGCCCACATACAGGATCCCGTTCTCATCGTGCCATGGGATGATATTGTCCTTCACCACCACGATCTTCTTAAAGGAGTCCCCCACGCGGTTGAGGGAGTTTACTTCCTGTGTTCGCTTTTCCTCGTCCGCCACGGTCAAGGCAGATTGGATATAATACCGGCGGCTCCCCTTGTTTGCCACAAAGTCGATCTCCAACTGTGTGCGCTTGCTCTTTTTCTGCTCATCCTTGTAGCAGTACTCCACCACGCCCACATCCACATTGAACTCACGACACAGAAGTTCATTATAGATGATGTTTTCCATGATATGATTTTCTTCCTGCTGGCGGAAATTCAGTCTGGCATTTCGCAAGCCCACATCGCTGAAATAATACTTCAGCGGCGAACCGATATATTTTCTGCCCTTCACATCATAGCGGTCTGCCTTGTAGATCATAAAGGCATCCACGAAAAACTCCAGATACCGGCTGACAGTCTCATCGCTGATGTTGACCTGCCGCTCGCTGCGGAAGGTTCTGGCAATTTTCCCCGCGTTGGTCAGGGAGCCGACTGAGGAGGAAATGATGTTCAGAATATCATCTAAAACGGACTTATCGTGCAAGATCTTGTTCCGTTCGATGATGTCGCCAAGATAAATCTTATCAAACAGGGATTGCAGGTACTTTGCCTTTTCCTCGTGGCTCTTTTTCATCATCACGAGGGGCAGGCCGCCGTAAGTATAATACTCCTGCCAAGCGTCCCGCTTGTCGCCCTCGTAGGCGTGGTAAAACTCCTCAAAAGACAGAGGATTGACCCGGATCTCATCGCCGCGCCCGCGAAATTCGGTCAAAATATCCGAGGACAGCATTTTCGAGTTGCTGCCCGTCACGTACACGTCAATATTATCGTGCTTCATCAGGCCGAGGACCACATCCACAAAGCCGATCTTATCCTCCACGCCCTGAATGTAGGGGTTCTGAATGGTTACGACCTTCTGGATCTCGTCGAGGAACACATAATAGGTCTTGCTCTCATCTGTGGTCATGCTACGAATGTATTTGCCCAACTCCAGCGGATTGCGGTACTGGATGTTTTCGTCATCGTCCAGCGCAAGGCAGATGATCTGCTCGTCCTCCACACCGATGGATTTCAAATAGCTCTTGTAGATATTGAACAGCAGATAGGACTTTCCACACCGCCGGATGCCGGTGATGACCTTCACTAAACCGTTTTCTTTTCTTGCGATGAGCCGTTCCAGATATTTTTTTCGTTCGATCATACCCATACCTCACTCGGGAATTTTGCGTAATTACGCAGTTTTCTTGACCTCATTATATTGTACTCCCGAAAGCAAGTCAATATTCACTTTCGGGAATTTTGCGTATTTCTCCAATTTACAATGCTGTCATCAAATTCAACCAGCAGTTCAATGACAGCGCCAACAAAACAGACTATAAATATAATTGAGCCGCAGGCCGAAGCCTGCGGCTCAATTTCTGCAATTTTCAATTCAGGCTTTGCGGCAACTAAGATCTCATCCATCTGTACATCCAAGAGAGCACTCAGGGCGTAGAGGTTATCGACGGTGGGCAGGCTTTTCCCGCTCTGCCACTTGTAGATGGCCTGCGGTTCTTCAAAACCGAAAAACACCTGTACATCACGAACCGTCAACCCTTGCTCCAGACGCAAGCGCATAATGTTTCTGCCTGTTGCAGCAGGATCAATGACCGGAAACGATACAAGGCTCATTTTCTCAGCCTCCTTGGTGAATTTCCCAGTGGGAGATTTTAGCATAGCGAATTTCAAGCAGAAAAACAACTATTTTCACCAAATTGTAATGAAATTGCAACAAGAGGTTCTATGCAACACGCACTTTGTTCAACTTGAAAGCCATTCCCTGCTCTTTCGGCACTATGCTTTTGTGGATACGAAAGACTATCTTGCGGATCAGCTATTCATTCAGGAGAAAGTGCGGGTCTATTTTAGACAGGAAACCCATCGCACCGACAACGACTACTGCGTTATTTTCTGTAAGGTCAGGAAGCGTGACGAAACGGCTTTTCTGACCGCCCTTCAAAAACTGCCGGCTAAGATGCTTCTTTTGGGACATGCTGGCTATCTTGATTTTTGCCGTAGCTTTCAAGAGTTACTTAATGCACCACAGAAGGAGGGACTTCATGAATAAATTGACCCCATTAAAAAAGCAGGCGAAACGGGCACAGCGAGCCTTTTACACAAAGCAGCGCGGTTCCTGGAACGGCCTTTGTCCGGTCACAAAGCGGATCGAGAGTGGAAAGACCTACGGCAACTCTCTGTATCGTCAACCGTAGTACAGGAACAACAGGTACCCGACGAGACGCATAAAGTTGACGTGGTTGCGGAACTATTTCAGGAACCCGAAACCATCAAACAATGGGGCCAAACTTACAATGTCTATGACCGAGAAACACTCTACAAGGAGGTCTGGGCTGCCCCGGTGACTGAGGTCGCAAAGAAATACAAAGTGTCAGACGTTGCCATCCATAAGGTGTGCAAATCCCTTGAGATCCCAACTCCGTCACAGGGGTATTGGGCAAAACTCAGGGCTGGAAAGCCTGTTGCAAAGACACCGTTACCTCAAAGCACCAAGACTGCAAAGAAAATCGGCGCACAAACAGGATACACTCCACCATCTGAAACAAACCAAAATGTTCTTGAGTTTCTGGGGGATGAAGAGCGTGCTGTTGTGATGGCAGTTGCGTCACAAATTCTTTTGCCGGATGAAAACGAACGTATGCATTCCAAAATCATTGCCCACCGGAAGGTGATTGCGGAATGGAAAAAGCAAGAAAACCGCAATGCCAATGACAAATGGCGGCCGCGCAATACACCGGCACCACCGTTTTTAGCAAACACGATACGCTGTTTTGTTCTCATAGCCGACTTGACCTTTTTGGAGAGGTCTTTGCTGTAATAATCGTAAATCAGGTTACGAAAGGCAATGTCCATACCTGCGGTATTGCCAAGATACTTTTCGCTGTCATAATGGTCGTTAATGGAAATCATTCTGACACCAAGGAACGGAAAAATGTGTTCCAGGTAATCACCTACTTCCAGATAGTCACGACCAAAACGGGAAAGGTCTTTGACAATCACGATATGGATTTCACCGGCACGGATACGATGCAGTCAATCTCTTTTGTCTGAACTGCTTCTATCAGCTTCTGCCATTCAGGACGGTCAAAAGATAGGGTTAGATAACGATACTTTTGAAAACACAAGAAAATCAATGTTTTTCGAGCAACGGACAAGCAGGTATTGTACTAAAACTGAATAACGTACCGCACAGGCGGCGTTACCTTATCCCGACAGGGAAACAAGGAACGCCGTTATTTTTTTACCCTCATGTTACGCAGTAGGGGCAAAAAGAACCTTGCTACATAAGGCTTTGCGGGTGCGGTTTTCACAGGGTAAGGGATTGATACCTAAACCCTCAAAATCGCTGTTCTACTGCGTAACAAATATGAAGCAAAGGAGTTGATGAAGCTATGGCAGT
>ERZ1106951.2908-NODE-2908-length-12779-cov-2.626533_pt1 | contig 12779 bp, 10 predicted proteins | sample MGYA00403676_ERZ1106951 | MGnify/ENA primary metagenome ERZ1106951 (study PRJEB35170, sample SAMEA104062398) | human gut metagenome | biome: human gut; feature: human-associated habitat; material: faeces | place: Denmark | collected 2012-04-23 ...
ACTTGGGATACTGAGCAGGATCAGCGCAGGCAGGAAAGCTCCTTCGCGCCGGACATGAGAAGGCCAAGATCACTGCTGCACATATTGAGCGTCATGCCCTGGCTCAGCCACGGCTGCAGCGGTGCTGTTGCACCGAAATGTGCGCCGGAAACCTTGCCGTGCCGCGCAGCGGCGTCGATGACCTGCCGGAAGGCAGCCTGCATGGTGGGATGGGCGTACTGGCCCAGAATGCCGAAATCCTGTGACATATCGTTTGGGCCAATCATCGCGCCGTCAATGCCGTCGACAGCCATGACGGCGTCAATGTTGGATACGCCGAGCTGGGATTCGATCTGGCAGAGCAGAACGGTATCGCGGTTAGCGCTTTGCATATAGGCGGCGCTGTCCTGCTTCAGAAAATCCGTATGCGGCCGGGAGAGGGAAACACCACGATGCCCCATGGGCGCGTATTTGGCATAATCGACGAGCTGACGCGCCTGCTCCGCCGTTTCTGTGTTCGGCAGCAGCAGTCCCGCCGCGCCAAGCTCCATGCAATGGAGCACGTGCTCGCGCCGCAGCTCCGGGATACGCACCATGCCGGGCAGCTCGATCGCCCGTGCAACGCAGATCATGTCTGCAACCTCTCGCGTGGTGAACGAGCCGTGTTCGCAGTCGATGATGAAGAAATCAAAGCCGCAGGCCTTCAGAATTTTCGGCAGATCGGCGCTTGCGAAGGTCGTGACCATTGTGCCGAGCAGATGCTCACCGCTTTGGATCCGGGTTTTCCATTCATGCAATTTCATGTTTGTGCTCCTTTTCATACAATGCTTGCAGAGATTCCATATGCAGGCGTGCAGGATGCAAGCGCATCATGTCCAGAACCTGCTCACGGGTGGGGATCGCCATGCCGATGGCACCGCGCTTGGTGCATACCAGCGTCCCGGCGCAGTTGCAGAAGGAGATGGCGTCCTCCATCCGCACATTTTCCTCGATGCAGCAGGCAAGTGCAGCCGCGAATGTATCACCCGCGCCGGTGGGGTCGACAACGGGCACGTCGATGCCCTCTGCGCTCAGAACCTGCCCGTCGAAGCTGAACAGCGCGCCGTCCTTGTCCCGCGTCAGAACGACAAGGCGGGGGCCTGCTGCGTGCAGTGCGCGCAGCACGTCGCTGATCGCGGTGCAGCCGGTGATGATCCGCGCTTCTTCGAGCGTCGGCTCGATCACGTCAGCCATGGAAAGCATCTGCATCATCCGCTGGCGCATCTGCGCATCATTGCGCAGCTCCTTGCGCAGATTGGGATCAAAGGAAAACAGAACATGGTTCTGCTTTGCCAGCTCGACTGCGCGGAAGCAGCTCTGGCGCATACTGTCGTTCAGCTCAAGCAGCATTCCCGGCAGGTGCAGGATCGACGCGTCGGCAAAGACTGCCTCCGTCAGCTCCTCGGGGCGCAGCTGGCTGCCGACGGAGCCGTCGCGGTAATAGGTATAATTCCGGCCGGAGGGGAGGTATTCGAGAAACGCAAGCCCCAGCTGACCGGAATCGGAACGGACGACGGCGTCTGTCCGGACGCCCCGCGAGGCGATGGACGACAGGGCAAGCTGGCTGAACGGGTCGGAGCCGACCTTCTCGATAAAGCTGCAGTCCAGCCCGAAGCCCGCGGCGGCGCAGGCGTAAATACCGGACGAGCCGCTGACGGTTTTCAGGACCGTGCCGGGCTGGGACAGCCGCATATCGGAGTCACAGGGAACAAAGTCCAGCAGCAGCTCACCCAGAACGAGCACGCGTCCGCTGCCGGAAGCATCAGGAAACAGGTCTTTGATTCTCATCATGTCGGTTACTCCAATATTAGTAGTATTAAAACAAGCGCGGGTTACGCGCACAATAAACGTGTTAACGGGTCGTTTCTTCGAAAAACGATGAAAAACGGAAAGAAGAAATTGACAAGTCTGCAGGGAAATGATAAAATATTAGTAATAACAAAAGCTGCGGGAGAAACGAAAATGGCGGAGAAAAAACAGAGAAAACCGACGTCTACAGACGTCGCGGAGCTTGCGGGCGTATCGCAGACCAGCGTTTCGCTCGTTCTGAGCGGAAGCAGCCGGGCAACGTTTTCCGAGCAGACCAGAGCGCGCGTCTTTGAGGCGGCCCGGCAGCTCGGCTATCAGCCGCCTGCGCACCGCACCAGAAAGAAAAACGGCAATGACCGGCGGCTCATTCTGGTCCTGACGCCCACGCTGGCGAACCAGTATTATTCCGAGCTGATCCAGACGCTGGAGGATTATGCGGGCAGTCAGGAGTTCCGCGTGCTGGTCTGCAACACGTTCCGCAAGCGGGAGCTGGAAAAATACTATCTGGAGCAGTTTTCCGATAACCGCATCAGCGGCATTGTTTATACTTTCCTGCCCAGCTTCCCGGACGAGGCGGTGCGGCTGTCGGCGCGTATTCCGCTCGTGCTGATCGGCGAGAAGCGCGAGGAGCTGCCGATCTGCTCCATCGAGCTGAGCAACCAGCGCGCAGGCGCGATGCTGGCCGACCATCTGTACAGCCTCGGACACCGGCACGCGGCGTTCATCTCCACGCCGATGGACCAGACGACGCTGGCGCGCAAGCAGCGGCTGGAGGGCCTCCGGCAGCGCTTTCATGAGCGAGGAAGACAGGACGGCGTCGAAACCTCGGTCGAGGCGCTTGTCGCGCCGGACAGCCGGGAGGAGGACGGTGTGGGCGGCAGCGTGCCGTTTGAGTACGCGACGGGCGCACGGCTGGCACGGGAGCTGCTGGCACGGGAGCACCGCGCGACGGCCCTTGTCGGGGCGAACGATATGATCGCCATCGGCGTGATCTCCGTGCTGCGCGAAAAGGGGCTGCGCGTGCCGGAGGACTATTCCGTCTGCGGCTTTGACAATATCTTTACCTCATCCATTATCACGCCGCCGCTGACCAGCATCGATCACCGGCTCTGGGCGCGCTGCCGTTCGGCGGTCGATCAGATCGTCAAGCAGAACGATCAGGGACACGGCGCGGACAAGAGCGCGGTCATGGCGGATAAGATCGAGTACGCGCCGCAGCTCATGATCCGGAAATCGACCGGCCCTGCGCGCACATCAGACTGAGCCTGTGCCTCCCCTCTGCATTGCAGAGGGGAGTTTTTTCGGGCTTCAGTCCGTAATTTCCAGAACAAGATGCTCGATGGCGGTGTGCCGGTGCATATAGATCACGTTGAGACGGCCCTGTGCGTCGCGGCACATGGCAGGCTGGCACTTGTTGCCAGGGGCGGGCGCAAGCGTGATGAGGTTCTGCCAGGTCAGGCCCTCGTCTTTGGAATATGCCAGCGTCAGCGGGCTGCGCTCGTGCCAGTCGGTCTCCGGCGTGTCGTTATAGGCCATCAGGATGGTTTCTTTGTCCCAGCTGATGACGTCCAGCTTGGATTCGTTGTTCAGAATGCCGCAGGGCTTCGGCTGGCTCCAGGTCAGGCCGCCGTCGAGGCTTTCCGCGCGGTAGGACGGCAGCGAACGGTTGCCCGCCGTGCCCCATCCGGCAGTGCCGGGGCAGGTACGGGTGAACAGCAGCAGCCGTCCGTCCGGGCGCAGGCAGATCGCGGGCTCGCGGATGCGGTTGCCGTCGTCCGCGGTGAGCAGCGCGCCCTTTTCCCAGCTTTCGCCGTCGTCATGGGAGCGGTAGATCTGCACGGCGCCGAAATAATACTCCGGCAGCTCGGTGCTGGTGGAGGCGAAGACGATCGTGCCGTCCGGCAGCAGAACGCTGTCGTTGGACGCGTGGCCGGACTGGATCCCCGCCGGGACAGCCGGGAGCCACGTGCGGCCGTTGTCCTGCGTCTTGCGCATCCAGAGCTCGTCGCGGCCGTTGCACCAGGTCGTAAAGTTGACCTCGGTGTCCAGAAATTTTGCGAACAGCAGGATGATCTCGCCCTTGCGGTTTTTCAAAAAAATGGGGTCGTGGCAGCAATAGCGGATGTCGCAGCCGACGGCGTCGGGATTGCTCCAGCCTTTTGCGCCTGGCTCGAGTCGGGAGACCCAGTCCTTGGCGTCACGGCCCATGGGGTCTCCGTTCCACTGCAGAAAGCCGCCGTTCCAGACGGCAAGCAGCGTGCCGTCCGGCGCCATGGTCAGGCTCGGCATATGATAGCACTGCCGTTCGTCGAACCATTCCACGACCCAGTTCCGTTCGATAATAGCTGCATTCATGCGGGTTCCTCCTCTTGCAATGTCAGGCGCAGCAGCGCCGCGTCCATCGGCGCGAGCCGCAGATCAAAGGTGAAGCGTCCGTCCGGCCCCTCTGTGTAAGGAATCGTGCGGCGTTCGTTTTGGTCCGTGAGCGCCCATGCGCCGGAAAAGCGGAGCGCGCCCATCGCCAGCGTCACGGACGAAGCCTCGTCCATGCTGCCGTTGACCAGATACAGATACAGATCCCTGCCGTCACAGGTGCAGTACGGCTGCAGATACGCCTGCCCGGCGACCATCGGCGCGTCAAGGCGCGATGCAAGCATATCCTGCAGCAGCTCGCGCCGCAGTGCGTTCAGCTGCATGGGCGGCATGTCGCCGGGGCTGGAAAAGCGTCCGAACGGATGGATCAGGACGCGTCCGCGCGAAACAGCATGACCCGGCGCGGCAGGACGGCGGAAGGAATCGAAAAATTCGGTGTAAAGCTCCGGCTGCTCCAGATAGTCGATCTGTAAAACATCGGTGCTGGAAATCACGGCGGAGGCCCGTGCCTGCGGAAGGCCCAGATACGCCTTGCCGTTTACGACCTGCTCATAGGTGTATGCGCCGCTGTTCTGCCGCATCCAGCGGCAGCTGCGCACTCCGGCCAATTCGCCGAGCCCCATCTGGCAGAGCGTATCCACGGCGTCGCCGGAAAGCAGCAGCGTGTTTCGCGCAAACAGACGGGTGATCTGCTCCGGGGTCAGGTTCCGGAAATACTGGCCGCTCACGGCCACGACCTGACCGGAGACGCCGGGGTCGGTGCAGTACTGATACGCGATGCCCATCGCGTTTAAAAGGCCCGCAAAATAGACCTCGTGCGGGTACAGCTCTTCCATGTCCGCGCCGTGCGCGGTTTGAAGGGTATAGGCCGAGTCCTCGCTCGTCATCACGCACACGCCGCGCTTCGGCAGTGCGAAGACGCCTATGGCGTTGACGGCGTTTAAAAACGGCTTGACCGCGCGCAGCATCTGCTGATAGCCGTCGGAAAAGACGATGCCGCTGCCGTTGAGATCGAACAGATCGATCGTCATGCCCTTCAGGTTCAGCGGCAGACTGCTCAGCAGCTGGAAGCGCGTGAACGCGCGGGATTTGGCGAACAGGGAATAGGGATAGTTTTCAAGCTCGGGATAAACCTCCGTCTCCGGCGGCAGCAGCGCGCGGTTGTGCATGGAGACCATGTTGAACCGCAGCAGATACTGTCCGGGGGCGGTTTCCTGATACGCGGGCAGGTGGATGCGGCTGACGGGCGGCTGCCCGGCGGCAAGACCGCGCAGAATGCCGTACCAGTCGCGGCCCTCCGCCGCGTGGATGTAGGGGACGGAGCTCATCAGGCCGACCTTTGCCGTCGGGCTTGCCTGCCGGACAGCCTGTCCGATGCGTGCGGCAAGGGCCGTCATGGTCTCGCGGTTCACGTCCAGCCAGATCTTCCGGTAGGGGTGCACCGCGCCCGGCTGCAGGATGCCACGCACGAATTCCTCGCGCGTCAGCTCCGGCTTTCCGGCCCGGCGGGCGTATTCGCGCATATGCGCCGGGCAGAAGCAGCCGCCCCAGCGCAGCGGATCGTGGTTATGCAGGCGGAAATCGTCCTCCACCCACAGAATGTGCGGCGAAAGCGCCGCGTAGCGCGCGTAAAGCCCGGCAAAATAGGTCTGCCAGCGTTCGCACATCGGGCAGACGCACAGATCGGCCTCCCGGCCGTCCATGTCGACCATGCGGCGGAACGGCTGGCTCTGCGGCAGCGTCTTGCCGAGGTCGGCGTGCATCAGACTGTGCCATTGGTTGACCGACAGCTGCACGCCCTCCGGCGCAAGCGCGGCCTGCACGTCGCAGAGCAGGCGCAGCCAGATGGTTTCCTGCTCCTCCTCGGTCATGTGGCCGGTATTCAGCTCTTCTACGTTACAGAACACGGCCACGTCATCGATCTGCGCCTCGCGGACGAAGCGCCGCAGCGACGCGATCTCGCGCCGGTCATTGAAGCCGGGGTCGCAGCAGAAGCGGAAGCTGTAGCAATAGGACTGATTCATGTTACTCCTCAATGGGCAGATTGTAGAACGAAAGCATCGGCATACGCATACAGTCGCATGGCGTGCACGGGCCGGGGTTGGCGCGCCAGACGCCGTGCAGCACGGCGGAATGCTCCAGAGGCCGGGCAAAATAAAGCGTCAGCGTATCATTGCCGGTTTCATAGCGCTCACAGCGCAGAAGTCCCTGCGCATCCTCTGCCTCAAAGGGCAGAAGCGCCGCGGCCACGTCAAACGGATTGAGCCAGTTGCAGATCCGGCTGAAGTGCAGCACAATGGCATCCGGCGCTTTGCGCTCCGCACGGCAGACCTCCGGGGCCTGCCACATCAGCGGCTTTCCGTAAAGCTCGGCCAGCGCGCAGCGTGCGCAGCGCTCACCGATGACAAGGTTGCCCTGTGCGCTGTTGTGGATAAAATCATAAAGCGCGACATCGGACGACGGCAGAACGTACACGCCGGGGATGCTGCGCGCAGCGGCGACCTGCGCCTGCCGCACCATGCCCCACTGCCGGTCGAGCGCCGTGTCGCACGGGGTCATGCAGCGGTTGAGCTGCACGGTGATGACGGGCAGCTCCGGCTGGTTCAGATCGCGGCGCAGCGCGCCGACAAACTGCGTAAAGCGGGCAAGATAGGTCTCCGCTGCGTTTTCGTAGCCCTCGGCCTCGCCTTGGTACCAGAGCACGGCCTTCGGGTGCAGCTCGTGATCTGCAAGCTGCTCAAGCATATTGAAATACAGCGAACCGTTTTCCTCCGGGTTCCACCAGCGCAGCGGCGCGCCGCCGTAGGCGCTCATGACGATGCCGATGGGGTAGCCAAGCTCCCGCTTGAGGAGCTTCGCAAAGTGCAGCCACGGCGTATGGCCGGGGTTGTGGTTCTCAAAGTGTCCCTGATGGACAGAGCCGGTCGTCTCGCCCAGCGGATGCGTCGCCAGATCCCAGACGCCGGAATCGCGCAGCAGATGCACGCCAAGCTCCGGCGCGTCCTCTACCGGGTTCTTTGCGCGTCCGGCGGCGTTGCTCTGCCCGGCGACGACGAACACGTCGCCGACGCCGATGTTGTGGATCATATCGCCCCGCGTTGAGGACAGACCGTCCCAGCCCTGATATTCCATATAGGTCTCTACAGTCCGCCCGCCGGGACGCGGTCAAACGTGACCGACCAGCGGCCGTCCGCGTCTGTCCGGCAGACGGTCCACGGGCAAACGCTCTCGCCGCTGCTTTCCAGCGCGATGCGGGCCTTGACGGTGATCGAGCCCTCCGGTACGGCGGAGAATTCCAGCGGCAGCTCAAAGCTCTGCCGGACGCGGTGCGCCGTGCCGGAAAGGCGGATAACGGCGAAGCCCTGCTCGTTTTGCTGGAAGATCTGCCAGGGGGAAGCGCCGCGTTCAATGACGACGCCCTTTTTCAGTTCAGAGCCGTGCAGCTGCATATCTGTTTCTCCTGTCTGTCAAAAGATCGCCGCAGCCTCTTCCAGCTGCGCCCGGCGCTTCACGCCCAGCAGAACACACCGGACGGCGGGCTGCCGCAGCGCCCAGGCAAGGGCGTACTGCGTCATGCTCTGCCCGGCGGCCTTCGCTTCGGCCTCCACGCGCGCAAGCGTCGCGTAGACCTCGTCCGTCATGGGCTTCATCCAGTCGGGCTTTTCTGCTGCGCGGCTGCCTGCGGGCGGCTGCTGTCCGGCGTGATATTTTCCGGTCAGAATGCCGCCCTGCAGCACCTGATAGGGGATCACGCCGATGCCCTCCTGCGCGCACAGCGGCAGAAGCGCGTCCAGCGCGCCGGTGTTGAGCAGGCTCAGCGGCGGCTGGCACATACTGGGCAGCGGGATATTTTCCTCGCGCGCTGCGGCAAGCAGCGCGGAAAGCTGCTCCGCAGAATAGTTGCTCACGCCCCAGGCCCGGATGGTGCCGGCCTTCAGCTCCTCGCCGATGGCGCGGGCGATCTCGCCGGGTGCAGTGTTGGGATCGTAGCGGTGCAGATAGTACAGGTCGATATAATCGGTGTTTATCCGGCGCAGGCTGCGGCGCAGCTGGACGCGGATGGCCTCGGGCGAGGTGTTTTCGTCGACGGGGGTATCGCCGACCTTCATGCCGAGCTTCGTCGCGACGACGAAGTCCGCCCGCCGTCCGGCGACGGCCTTGCCGACAATTTCCTCGGCCACGCCGCCTGCAGAGCCTGCGAAGCGGTTGTAGCCCTCGTACATATTGGCCGTGTCGATGAAATTGACGCCGAGCTCCGCCGCGTCATGCACCAGCCGGATCGCGTCCGGCTCGGCGACGGGGCTGCCGAAGGTCATGGTGCCGAGGCACAGACGGGAGACGGAAATGCCGGTTCCCGGTAAAGTTGTAAACTGCATAACAGGTTCCTCCAGTGAAAGTAGAGACGTCAGGACATGGACGCGGCAAGCGCGTTCAGCCCGTCCAGATCGGCCAGCAGCTCCTGCAGCAGCGGCTCCGGCATGGAGCCGGGCTGCCAGACGGCGGGGGCGCGGAAGCATTTTTCCGCATAGCCGAGACTGCGCATCAGCTCCTGAAATGCGTTCAGAATGCCGAACTGCCAGCCCTTGCGCAAAAACTCCGTATAGGCCGTCTGCAGCCGGTTCAGCTCCGTGCAGCGGCCTGCCTGCGCAAGCGTCCAGAGCTTGCAGTAAAACTCCGGCAGCAGATTGATCCACGTGCCGATGGAGCCGTCCGCGCCGTAGAGAAGGCCCGGAACGACCATTTCGTCAAGCCCGGTATAGACGATCTTCTCCGGATAATCCGCCTTGATGCGGCAGATCAGGAAGATGTTCCAGTCGCTGACCTTGATCCCGGCCACGCCGGGCAGATCCAGCAGCTGCCGCAGCTGGTCATAGTCTGCCGAAACGTGCGTCAGACCGGGAATGTAATAGATGAAGACCGGCGCCTGCGCGGCCAGCGCGGTGTAATACGCAACCGTTTCGCTCCAGCCGCCCTGCGGCGGGACGGACGCGACCGCGTCCGCGCCCAGCGTCATCGCGTGCTCTGCCAGCTCCAGCGCGTGCCGCTGAAGCGTCTGGCCGACATGGACGATGGTCCTGCGTCCGGCGGCCCTTGTCTGCGCGATGGTCAGCTCCGCCGTCCTGCAACGCTCGGCGAACGTCAGACGGCTGCCGTCTCCGGTGCCGCCGCAGACATAAAAGCCGGTGATGGGCGCGCGCAGCAGCCGCGCCAGATTTTCCTGCAGGCTGTCGTAATCGACGCCCTCATTCGATGTGCAGGGCGAAACAACGGGGCAGACGATCCCGCGAAGCGCTGTAAAATCAGCCAAATCCGCTTCCTCCCGGCGCTCAGCCGCGCAGCTCTTCAACGGCGGAGATCAGGCTGGAGCACAGCGTGTCGATGACAGTGTCGTCCATGCCGCACCACCACGGGAAGGAGAACGAGCCGTCCCACCACTTGTCGAGCACGGGGCAGTCAAACTCGCCGCAGCCCTTGCGCTGGAACAGCGGGTAGCGGTACAGGGGATAATACTGCACGATGCAGCGGATGCCGTATTTTTTCGTCATCAGATCGAGCAGATCATCGCGCGTCTTGCCGCAGGCGCTGCCGTCATAATGCATGATGTACTGGTGCACGACATAGCGGCCGTTTTCCGGGCAGCGGGAGAAGGAGATCTCAGGCAGACCGGCAAGCTTTTCACGGATCTTGCGGTCCTGCTCGATCAGGGTGTTGTTGTTGGCGATGACGCTCTTGAGCTCCTCCGTGCCCAGCGCGCACTGCGCTTCGCCGATGCAGAAGTTCTGCGGCCAGCGGTCGTCCAGGAAGCTGTCGACGCAGCTCATGGCCGGGGACCAGTAGCGCTCACGGTCAGCCGGATACGCGCAGCAGCCGTTGTGCCGGATGCCGGGCGCGGCAGCGGCGTCCGCGTCGTCTGCGCAGACGAACATACCGCCCTCGCCGAGCGTCGTCATGGTCTTTGCGGAGTGGAAGCTGAAGCAGCCGAAATCGCCGAACGTGCCGACGTGCTGGCCGTCAATGCGGCAGTCGAGCGCCTGCGCGCAGTCCTCCACGACCTTCAGACCGTGCGCTCTTGCGATGGGGACGATCTTTTTCATGTCGCACGGCATACCGAGCAGGTGCACGCAGACCACAGCCTTCGTTTTGGGCGTGATCTTGCGGGCGATATCGTCCGGGTCGATGGTCCAGGTATCCGGGCTGATGTCGGCCCAGACGATCTTTGCGCCCAGATCGCCGAAGGGGATCGCGGAGGCGCAGAAGGTATAGGCGGGGATGATGACCTCGTCGCCAGGCTGGATATGGCAGAAGATCGCGGCCATTTTCAGCGCGCTTGTGCAGTTATTGACGGCAAAGGCGTGCTTCGCGCCGGTAAAGGCGCAGAAGGCCTGCTCAAACTCGACCATGTATTTGCCCTGCGTCTGGCCGCAGGCCTCACGCATGACCTTGACGACTGCGTCGATCTCTGCTTCTGTATAGGGATGCTGCATGGCGGGGCAGGTCACGCGGAAGCCGTCAACGGCGCCGCGGCCGGATGCATCACCGAGCATAGTTTTGTTGGACATGGAACATTACCTCCTGAGTGCGGAAAAATAGTGGATAAGAAATTTGGATAGGCATCAGGCAGCCGTCGTGCCGGCCTTCTGATGGTCAAAGCCCGTGTGCGGGCGCAGGATGCGCGCGGGTGTGCAGGGGGGAATGCCCCCCTGCACATCGGAAATGGAATGTGGTTAGCCGCCGTAGGTGGTGCGGGCGGTCGCGACAGCGTCGTTGATCATCGTTTCGAGCTCGGCTGCACCGGCAGCTTCATAAGCGGCGGCATAGTCGCCCCAGGAAGCGTCGATGTCCAGCTGACCGCCGATGAACTGGGTCAGATACTCATTGGTGATGGTCGCGAGCTTGTTGATGATATCGGTCGCCTCTGCGGGCAGCGCGACCATGTTGTAATAGGCGGGCAGGGGCTGCACGACCTCGTTGACAAAGCCGGAGATGGTGTCTTTGGCCTTGCTGACGAGCGCGGCGTCCTCTTCGGTCGCCCAGGAGTTGGAGAAGTCAACGGGATGGGAAACGGCGTCCCACCAGCTCTGGTTCTCAAAGTCGCAATAGTACTCGACACCGCTGAACATATAGCTGAACCAGACGTACTTGCAGCGGCCGTCGCCGTAGCCGTATGCGCCGTCGATCGCAGACCAGTAATCGGAGCCGACGCTGGTGTTGAATTCGCCGTTCACGCAGTTATGCAGCAGATCCTGGCCTGCGTTGGAGGCAAGGAACTCGACCAGATCGAGAACACGGTCGGGATATGCGCAGGAGGTGGGGATAAAGTAGTGGGAGTTGATCCACGTGCCGGTGGAGTAGGTCTTGCCGTAGCTGCCGTTGGAGGTCAGAGCCTGACCGACGGCCAGATCGTCGATGGAAGCGTCCGGATGGACGGCGAGCCATGCGCTCTTGAAGAAATCGCGGAACTGGCCGGGATAGCCGAAGCCGAAGTTCACAGCGCCCAGCGTGCCGTTGCCGAAATCGGCATACGCGTCGTCAAAGTCGCCCTTGACGCCGATGTTGGCGTCAAGACCGCCGTTCTTATAAAGCTCAGCCAGCTGCTTGACGACGGCCTTGCTCTGCTCGGAGACGGCGCTCACGGTCCAGTATTCGCTGTCCGTGCCGGCCTCGCCGGAGAGGATGGTGCCGGTGCCGGCGCCTCTGGGAACGGTGATGCTGGTGCCCTGCGGCAGAGCCAGCGTCGCGTCGATCTCGTTCCAATTGGTGAGCTTGTCGTTGCGCGGCCACCAGCCGACATAACCGGCGGAGCCTGCGGCCTCGCAGTAGGTCAGGAACTCATCGACCGTTGCGGGAACCTTGCCCTCGTTGACCTCGTCAAGGATGGCCTGGTTGTAAACGGGAACGCCGCCGAAGGAGGGATCTGCGAAGGCGGCCACGGAGTAGATCGCATAGGAGGCGGTCTCATCGCCGGTGTAGAGCTTGTTGTACGCCTTCCATTCCTCGCTGTTCATCATCTTGTAGAGCGTGGGATAGCGGTCGGGATCGGCGTTGACGATCTCGCCGAGGTTGGTGACGAGGCCGTCCTGCACCCAGCTGGCGATCTTGTCACTCTCGCCCCAGGTCGGGAACAGATCGGGGGCGCTGCCGGTGAAGAGCTCGGTCTGCATACGGTCGTCGAAGCCGTCCGTGCCGGTGTCATATTCCAGCGTCACGCCGACGGCCTGCTCGATGGCGGCCTTGATGGGGTCGTTGGCATAGCCGTCGAGATCGTCGAGGTTGTTGCCGAACTGGGCAAAGCGGATGTTGACCGTTTCGCGCGTGTCGGCGGGTTCAGCCGGGGTGGAATCCTCAGGGGTGGTGTCAGTTGTCTGCGCAGGCTCCGTGGTGTCGGCGGGGTCCGACTGCGCGGGCTGCTTGGCGCAGCCGGTGAAGCAGGCCATGACCATGACCAGCGCCAGAAGCAGGCAGAGCAGGGTGGTGTACTTTTTCATTGTGATCCTCCTTAGTTTTTATAAAACCGCGCGGTTCCCGCGCAGAGTTTCAAAATCATTCCTTCACGGCGCCGAGCGTCATGCCCTGCGTGA
>ERZ1106951.2912-NODE-2912-length-12775-cov-2.746384_pt1 | contig 12775 bp, 9 predicted proteins | sample MGYA00403676_ERZ1106951 | MGnify/ENA primary metagenome ERZ1106951 (study PRJEB35170, sample SAMEA104062398) | human gut metagenome | biome: human gut; feature: human-associated habitat; material: faeces | place: Denmark | collected 2012-04-23 ...
AATTACCTTGCTAAACCGGGACATCTCAGGCACTCCTTTAGGCATGTACTCGTCAGAGACTGAACAAAATGAGAAAACGTATCAGAAGTATGTATTGACGAATGAAAGGGGGTTAGTTATTATATAAATGAGTTAGCAAAGACTAACTCAAAAGGAGGGAACGGTCATGCGAATAGAGACCTGGGAAATCATGCAGAATGCAGATTTGGATGAGATAGAATTGCAATTGGCGTTTCAGTGTGCACCGCTTATTACCGGTTTGAAGGTGTCTAATCTGTTTCAGATTGACAGCAGACATTATAAAAGATTATGTGAAATATTGGATAAAAGCAATTTTTCATTTTGTGGTTTGGGCGGAAGAAATGGGTCTGTGTCGTTGCTGATCTATCAAAAAGAATGGCTGGAGCAGTTTTTACAGCAAGAGGAGGTGCGGATATTGATGCATCGTTTGGGCTATAGAGATCTGCACTTGGAGCGGGTATTGACCAAGTTTCGCAGCAGATATATCCGATATATGCAAAAAAAACAGCAGTTCCCGCACGAGATGGGAGTACTGCTCGGATATCCGCCGGAGGATGTGGAAGGCTTTATTATATACGAAGGAAAGAACTCTTTGTGTGAGGGGTATTGGAAAGTGTATGCAGAACCGCAAAAGAAGCTTCGGTTGTTTGCACAATATGATAAAGCAAGAGAGTGGCTTTTGGATCTGCTGTATTGTGGCGTTGGGATGGAGGATATTGTAGGGGTAGCTCTTGATGCGGAAAGCAGAGCAATTTCGCAGGATTATCTTTTTGCTTCGTGAGATAGGGGCATGATCCGGGAATGCACTGTGATTCTGTATCGTTACAAATAATATAGGCGAAGAAACTTCGCGGTATAAATATGGTGCCTGATATTCAGCAAAACGAGATTGCGGGATAACAGGAACATCAAAGAATGGAGGATTATTATGAGCAAAGTATCAATTGTGTACTGGACACAAGGTGGCAACACACAGGCTATGGCAGAGGCAATCGGCGAGGGTGTTACGGCAGCCGGTGGTGAGGCGGATGTTGTATTTGTCAGCGATGCTAATATTGCAGATTTAAAAGCAGAGGGTGCATTTGCATTGGGATGCCCGGCGATGGGCGCCGAGGTGCTTGAGGAAATGGAGATGGAACCTTTTGTTCAGGATGTTGAGAGGTTTGCCAATGGCAAAAAGATCGCGTTATTTGGTTCTTATGGATGGGGAGATGGTCAGTGGATGCGCGACTGGGAAGACCGCATGACCGCTGCCGGAGCAACACTGGTTGGCGGTGAAGGCGTGATCTGTCAGGAAACACCGGATGAGGCTGCACTGCAAAACTGCATCGAGATTGGTAAACAGCTTGTGAACGCATAAGTTTAGATGTATCATTTCGTGGCAAAAGCATTCTGGGAGCATTTTGTCATGAATTTATTATTGGATTCTTTTGATTTAAGTCTAAAAGCGGTCTTATTGATAAAATATATCAATAAGACCGCTTTTGGCTGGAAATTCAAAAAATCGTAATGTATAATACTTTTTTGAGAATTCTCTACAATAGATTATAGCAGAAGCGCACGGTTTTGTGATGCTTCGGAAATGGAGGAAGCATATGTTAGATTGTTTAAAAAAAGTGGATGGTAAAAAATTAGGAGTGTTTGCAGCCGGTGTAGCATTTGGTACTGCAGGTATCAAAGTATTATCCAGCAAAGATGCAAAGAAGCTTTATACAAATTGTACAGCAGCCGTTCTTCGTGCTAAGGAGTGTGTGTTAAAGACAGCAACGAAAGTGCAGGAGAATGCCGAGGATATTTATGCAGAGGCACAGCAGATCAATGAGGACCGTGCGGAAGCAGAAGAGGTTCTTGGTGAGGAAGAGAATGTAGAAGCGGAAACAACAGAAGAATAATTAACGCTGCACCTGTGGACGGGGTCGCTGTCTACAGGTGTTTTGTCGTTTATTGTCCGGGTGTGCTCTGTGCAGAGATGCCCGGACAGCGTTTTAATTAGAATACCGGTTTCAATGGTTAGAAAGGCATGAATAATTATGAAGTTTGTCATTAAACATGAGATAAGAGGTCGTATTCGAGTACATCTGATCGGAAAAGCAATGAGTTTTGCGCAGGCAGACACGTTGCAATATCAATTTGAGCAGATGAAAGATGTAACGGCGGTCAAGGTACAGGAACGTACGATGGACGTTACGATCTGTTATATAGGAAGCCGTAAACATATTATTACGGCATTAGGACAGTTTTCTTATGATAAGGTGGAAGTGCCGGAGGTGTATCTCAAAAATTCAGGCCGGGAAATGAATCGTTTTTATTGGGATAAATTGGTTGATCAGACGGTAGTACATTTTGTAAACAAGATATTTTTGCCGGCACCGTTACGGGCCGGGATCGCTACTGTGAGATCGGTCAAATATATTGTGCAGGGTGTTAAGACTTTGGCTAAAAGAAAAATAGAAGTACCGGTGTTGGATGCAACGGCGATCAGTGTGTCTTTAATACGAGGTGATTATAAGACGGCGGGCGCTGTCATGTTTTTACTTAGTATGGGTGAGATCTTAGAGGAATGGACGCATAAAAAATCAGTCGGAGATCTGGCACGAAGTCTGTCCCTCAATATTGATAAAGTATGGCTTGTTACCGATGATACGGAAGTGCAGGTGTCGGTTGCACAGATTAAGGAGGGCGACCGGATTCGTGTACATATGGGAGCTGTTATTCCGTTTGATGGCATTGTGATGGAGGGAGAAGCGTTAGTCAATCAGGCATCGCTTACCGGAGAGTCGCTGCCGGTGCGTAAGGCGGCAGAAAGTCCTGTTTATGCGGGTACCGTTGTTGAAGAAGGAGAGATTACTCTTTTGGTCAAAGAAAGTACCGGATCCAGCAAATACGAAAAGATCATGACGATGATCGAGGATTCCGAGAAGCTTAAGTCGTCCTTGGAAGGCAAAGCGGAGCACTTAGCTGACCGACTGGTACCATATACGTTTTTGGGTACCGGCCTTACGTTGGCATTGACACGTAATACTGTGAAAGCGTTGTCAGTATTGATGGTTGATTTTTCCTGTGCATTGAAATTGGCAATGCCGTTGTCGGTACTGTCGGCGATCCGTGAATCCAGTGCACATGATATTACTGTGAAAGGCGGTAAATTCTTAGAGGCAGTTGCGGAAGCCGATACGATCGTGTTTGATAAGACAGGAACGCTCACTAAGGCACAGCCTACGGTAGTTGAGGTGATTCCGTTTGACGATAGAAGCCCTGATGAGCTGCTTCGTATTGCAGCCTGTTTAGAAGAGCATTTCCCACATTCTATGGCAACGGCAGTTGTTGTTGAGGCAATGAAACGCGGTCTTGTTCATGAAGAACTGCACACGAAAGTAGAATATATCGTGGCACATGGTATTTCCTCTACGATCAATGACAAGAAGATCATTATCGGAAGTCATCATTTTGTCTTTGAAGATGAGGGCGCTGTCGTTCCGGAGGATAAGAAGGAACAGTTTGAGCAGCTTCCGGAGCAATATTCTCATTTGTACATGGCGATGGATGGTAAATTGGTTGCCGTGATCTGTATCGAAGATCCACTGCGAGTTGAGACAGCTGAGGTGATCCGTGAATTAAAACATCTTGGTATTCATAAGGTTGTGATGATGACTGGTGACAGTGACCGCATTGCTGCTAATATTGCTCAAAAGGCTGGTGTTGATGCGTATTATTCGGAAGTGCTTCCGGAGGATAAGGCTAATTTTGTGGAGCAGGAAAAGAAAGCAGGACATAAGGTTATTATGGTTGGTGATGGGATTAATGATTCTCCGGCATTGTCGGCGGCTGATGTAGGCATTGCGATCAGTGAGGGCGCGGAAATCGCCAGAGAGATTGCAGATGTTACGATCGCAGCAGATGACTTGCGTGAGATCATTACACTCAAGAAAATCAGCAATGCTTTGATGAAGCGTATTGACAGAAATTATAAAGTTATTGTAGGATTTAATACAGCACTTATTTTGTTCGGCGTTGGTGGTGTACTTCAGCCAACAATGTCGGCATTATTACACAATACGTCGACCATATTGATCAGTCTGAAGAGCATGGAAAACTTGTTGGAAGAGTAAGATATCATCTGAGAGGGGTATTGTAACAAGAATTAGGAGGAGTTTATGAAAGATATCAAGAAACCAGAGTTTATGCTGGAAGCGATGCGAGGACGGAGAGGGTTTATCGCCGTGCTTGAGATATTGATCGCGATTGTAGTCTTTGTGGTCAGTTCGATCGCAATGTCCATTGGTACGATTCCTTTAATGATCGGTTATTTCGTGAGTGATCCGGAGTTTATGAAAACGGCACAGTCTGTCGCGGATTCGCTGCAATATATGCAGAAAATGCAGGACTATGCACTCCATTTGCCGGATTGGATGACCATTGCAACACTTTTATTAGAAATCCTGATGATTGCGGTTGTTTTTGTCTATTGCCGTTTTTTGGAGAAGAGAAAGATCCGTACATTAGGATTTCGTAAGAAGGGAATGGTTCCACAGTATTTGAAGGGTGCTGTGGCTGGAGCACTATTTTTTAGCGTAGCATATTTGATCTGTGTTCTAACAGGAAGTATTCATGTAGAAGGATTGGTGACCAATATGGCACCTCTGGGGATTCTTGGTTACCTTGTTGGATATTTGGTACAGGGCATGGCAGAAGAGGTGCTTTGCCGCGGCTATCTGTTTGTATCGTTGTCGAGAAGACATTCCGTCGTGTATTCGGCAGTGCTCAGTGCACTGTTCTTTGCTATGTTACATGGTGCCAATTCCGGCTTGACGCCACTTGCGGTATTTAACTTATTCCTGTTTGGTATTTTCGCAGCACTGTTGTTGGTAAAATGTGAAAATATCTGGGTTGTTGGTGCGTTCCACAGTTTGTGGAATTTTGCACAGGGGAATATTTATGGCATTCAGGTCAGCGGTAATTCTCTACAGCCGGCAATCTTAAACAGCAGCAACGTGAAGGGACATGGTTTGATCAACGGTGCAGGCTTTGGCTTAGAAGGTGGTCTTGGCGTGACGCTTGTACTTGGTCTTGGTATTGCCTATTTGGTGTACAATTTGAACAAACAAGGCAAGATCGTGGAATGGGAAGGATTCCGGCCGGTCGGAGAGAATTATAATAACGATATGCCGAGCGGACAGAATTATGCAGGTCCACAGTATAACGGAAATCAGCAGGATTATGCAGGTCCACATTATAACGGAAATCAGCAGGATTATGCAGGTTCACAGTACAACGGAAATGAGCAGAGTTATGCAGGTCCACAGTATGGCAGAGAAGAGCAGGATTACGCCGGTTCGCAATATAATGGAAATGAACAGAGTTACAATGGTTCATCATATAACAGCGATCAGGAAGCTTTTGCCAGACCGCAGGAAGAAGCACAGTTTGGTAAGAGTACAGAAGGCTATGAAAATATGGGCGTAGCACCGGGGCAGACACCTTGGCATCCGGAAACGCCAGAGCAGCAAATGTCCGATGAAAAGACATTTAATGCAGACTATTTTAAGGAATAGACGAGTGAAAAAAAGCAAAGCGCTGGCTTTGCAAGAATTGCTAAAGCAATTCTTGGTAACATCACACTATATAACAGCAATTTCCTATTAAGTGAAATAAGAGGCATGTATGAATGGTATTCGTACATGCCTCTTTTGATACTTTATAGGAAACTACTCTTTCTCAGGTTGTTTCAAGTTTTTTGCGGCTGTTGAGAGCATCAATTTGATTCGGTTTAACTGGTTCACTTCGCTGGCACCCGGATCGTAATCAACAGCAACAATATTGGAATCCGGATAGCAGTGACGTAATTCTTTGATAACACCCTTGCCGACAACGTGGTTTGGCAGACAGCCAAAAGGCTGTGTACAAACAATATTTGGAACACCGGAATGGATCAATTCGATCATCTCACCGGTTAAGAACCAACCCTCACCGGTCTGGTTACCACAGGAAACGATCGGTGAAGCATATTCTGCAAGTTTGGCGATTGGAACCGGTGGGTCAAAGCGTTTACTCTCTGTCAGGGCATCGTGCATCGTCTTGCGATAATGTTCAATAAAACGGATCGCAGCGTTGTTGATCAAAGCACTGGATTTCTTTTTGCCTAAATAATCCGCCTTAAAGTTTGCATTGTAAAGACTGTACATAAAGAAATCGATCAGATCCGGACATACTGCCTCGGCACCTTCAGACTCCAATAATTCGACTAAGAAGTTATTGGCAAGTGGAAGGAATTTAACTAAAATCTCGCCGACAATACCAACACGCGGTTTCTTTACATCCAGCAATGGAAGTTCATCAAATTCTTTCACAATGCCGCGGATATTTTTCTTAAATTCGCTGTGTTTTCCGTTTTGAACGGATTTTTGTGCGATCTTCAACCATTTTTCATGCAATGCATTGGCAGATCCCGGAACTGCCTCATAAGGACGTGTTTTGTAGAGGACACGCATAAATACATCGCCGTAGATCAATGCCTGTAATGCACGGTCAGCCATCTTGTAGTTGATGTCTAATCCCGGATTCTTTTCAATGCCGGCGCTCATGGAAATGACAGGAATCTGCTCCATGCCTGCTTTTTCCAAAGCACGACGGATAAATCCGATATAGTTTGTCGCACGACATCCACCACCTGTTTGAGAAATGATCAAGGCTGTTTTGTTGACATCATATTCACCACTTGTTAAAGCTTCCATCATTTGTCCAGCGACAAGGATACTTGGGTAACATGCATCATTATTAACATATTTTAATCCTGCTTCTGTAGCTCCTTTATCTACTGATGGTAAAACTTTTAAGTTATAACCACTTTCTTGCATTGCCTTTTCAACAAATTGGAAATGGATTGGTGACATTTGTGGACAAAGGATTGTCCAACGATCATCTTTCATTTCTTTAGTGAATGGTACTTTGACTGGTTTATATTTTTTAGATAAATCAATTTCTTTATTTTCTTGTTTATCAATTGTTGCTTTTAATGAACGGATACGAATACGAATTGCTCCTAAGTTACTTCCTTCATCAATTTTAATAAGTGTATAGATTTTATTTCTCGCATTTAAGATTTCTGCCACTTGATCAGCCGTAACAGCATCTAATCCACAACCAAATGATGTTAATTGAATTAATTGTAAGTTTGGTTGAGATGAAACAAAGGATGCTGCATGGTACATTCTTGAGTGATATGTCCATTGATCCACAACACGTAATTCTTCTAATTCTTTATCTAAGTGACAAACACTGTCTTCTGTTAAAACAGCCATGCCTTCACCAGTAATTAAATCAGCTAATCCATGGTTGATTTCTGGATCGACATGATATGGCCTACCTGATAAAACAACCCCTGTCATATTATTTTCTTTTAAGTAAGCAAGGACTTTTTCTCCTTCTCCTTGAATATCTAAACGACATTGTTGTAATTCTTCATAAGCATGTTCAATCGCTGCTTTTAATTCTTTATCACTAATACCAAATGATTTAAATTCATCTTTTAAGTTTGTAAACATTGTTTTACGATTACTTAAATCTATGAATGGATTTCTAAAGATGATTTCATTTATTTCTAAGTTATCTACGTTATTTCTAATAACTTCTGGATAAGAAGTTACGACTGGACAGTTGTAATGATTTCCTTGAGTAACATTTTCTTTTCTTTCATAAGCAACTGAAGGATAGAAAATATATTTAATTCCTTTTTCAATTAAGCTTTCAATATGTCCGTGTGATAATTTAGCTGGATAACATACACTTTCTGATGGAATAGATTCAATTCCTTTTTCATAGATTTTTTTACTTGAACGTGGTGATAAGACTACTCTGAATTTTAAATCAGTAAATAATGTATGCCAGAAAGGATAGTTTTCATACATATTTAAAACACGAGGAATTCCTACTGTTCCACGTTTTGCTTCTTTAGCCGTTAATGAACGATAATTGAAAACTCGACGATATTTATAATCATATAAGTTTGGTAATTGTTTTGATTTAGGAGGTAAGTTTGCTCCTCTTTCACATCTGTTTCCACTGATATGTTCACTACCATCATTAAATGAAGAAACTGTTAACATACAATGATTTGTACATTTTTGACAATAACGAATTGTACTTTCATAACCGAAAGCATCAACTTGTTCCTTATTAAGTAATGTTGTTCCTTGTCCTTGATATCTTTCTCTAGCAATTAAAGCAATACCAAAGGCTCCCATTAATCCAGCGATATCTGGACGAATCGCTTTGATTCCTGTTTCTTGTTCAAAAGCTCTTAAAACAGATTCATTATAGAATGTCCCACCTTGTACTAATACTGATTTACCAATACTTTCAGGCGAACGTAATTTAATAACTTTATATAAAGCATTTTTAATAACAGAATAAGCAAGACCTGCAGAAATATCTTCAATCTTAGCTCCTTCTTTTTGTGCTTGTTTTACTTTAGAGTTCATAAATACAGTACAACGAGATCCTAAATCAATTGGTGCTGTTGATTGTAAAGCTAGATTAGCGAAATCAGCAACATTGTATCCTAATGATTTAGCGAATGTTTCAATAAATGATCCACATCCTGATGAACAAGCTTCATTTAATAAAATATCTTGAATAATACCATCTTCGATCTTGATAGCTTTCATATCTTGTCCACCGATATCTAAGATAAATGAAACATCATCTTTAAAATATTTAGCGGCTGTAAAGTGAGAAATTGTTTCTACTTCACTGACATCCATTTTAAATGCAGATTTAATTAAAGCTTCACCATATCCAGTTGACCCAGCATGAACAAGTTCTACTCCTTTAGGTAAGATTTCATAGATTTCTTTTAAAATCTTACGAACAACTTCAATTGGATTTCCTTCATTAGATGAATAGAATGTATATAATACAGAACCATCTTCATCAACTAATACAGCTTTAGATGTTGTCGAACCAACATCTACACCTAAGAAAGCTTTTCCTTGATATGTATTTAAATCTCTTTTCTTTACTTTTGTACGATAGTGTCTATTTCTAAATTCAATACGATCTTCTTCTGTTTCAAATAATGGTTTCAAAGTATCTGTTTCATCAGAAATACCATCTTTTAATGAATCTAAAATATATACAAGTTCATCAATTGTTGTTTTATTCACTTTATCTTCTCTAGCAAGTAAACATGCTCCCATAGCTACGAATAATTGTGAGTTTTGAGGAAAGATAACATCTTCATCTTTTAAGTTTAATGAATCAATAAAACGTGCACGTAATTGATCTAAGAAATAAAGAGGACCTCCTAGAAAAGCAACTTTACCACGAATAGGTTTACCACAAGCAAGACCACTAATTGTTTGATTGACAACGGCTTGGAAAATAGAAATAGCGATATCTTCTCGAGCTGCCCCTTCATTGATTAATGGTTGGATATCTGTTTTTGCGAAAACACCACAACGAGATGCAATTGGATAAATTGTTTCATAGTTTTTAGCAAGTTCATTTAATCCAGCAGCATCTGTTTGTAATAAGGAAGCCATTTGATCAATAAATGCTCCTGTACCCCCTGCACAAGTCCCGTTCATTCTTTGTTCAAGAGTTGATTCAAAGTAAGTGATTTTAGCATCTTCTCCACCTAATTCAATTGCTACATCACATTCAGGAATGTAAGTTTCCACTGTTTTTGTACAAGCAATCACTTCTTGAACGAATTCTACATTTAAATGTTTTGATAAAGAAAGCACACCTGATCCTGTCATCACTACTTTAACTGGTAAGTTTCCATAGTGTTCTTGAACTTCTTTAATTAGACTTTCTATTGCTGGTTTAACATCAGAATAGTGTCTTTGATATTTTGAATAGATACATTGATGTTCTTGATCTTCCACATATAATTTTACTGTTGTTGATCCAACATCAATTCCCATGTAATATAATTTATCCATTTTTTGACTCCTTTACTAAATTAAGTGTCATTTTAGAAATTGTATTTCTAAATTGTTTCACTTCTTTTTCATCAATTCCATCTAACATAATTTTTTCTAATTGAATAACATGATTATCAATCTTTTCTACTGTACTATACGCATGTTCAGTTGCTTTGATTTTTTTCATACGTTTATCATTTTCAACAGGTTCTTTTGTGATATATCCGTTCTTTTCTAAAGAATTTAAAAGACCTGTTGCAGTTGATCTTCTAATATTAAAATATTTTTCTATGTCTTTTTGATAAATTTCTTCATCATTTTCACATAAATAAATAAGAATTAACCCCTGCGGTCCTGATAACATACAATCAATACCATGAATATCATCTAAATAACGTCCCATATATTTAGACAAAACACGTATTTCCATTCCTATTCGATGTTCCATAAATGTCTCCTTTTTTGTTCGGCTGCTAACATTATACGCTTTTGTCACACTATGTCAAATTATTTGAAATTATTTGAAATTAATTACTAAAACAAAAAAAATAGATATTTTCATATCTATTTAAATAATGCACTTCCTATACGAATCATTGTAGAACCATGATTTAAAGCTTCATGATAATCATTAGACATTCCCATTGATAACTGATCCAATTGATACATTGGATAATCTTTTTGAAGTCTTTGTAAAAGCTCTTGTGTCATTTTAAAATACTTTTCAGTTTCACTACTTTCAATATGTGGTGCCATCATCATAAGTCCTCTTACTTTGACATGAGGATAATCTTTTAAACTATTAAATACTTCATCAATTTCTTCTACTTCAAAACCATGTTTACTTTCTTCTTTAGCAATATTCACTTGAATTAAAACAGGCATTTCTAAATCTCTTTTAGCTGCTTGTTTTTCAATTTCTTTTAATAAAGAATAACGATCAACTGCATGAATTAAAGTCACTTTATCAATAATATATTTTACTTTATTTGGTTGAAGTGTTCCAATAAATTGAAACTCACCATTTCCATGATAATTTTCATACTTTTCTAGAAAAGCTTGTACTCTATTTTCTCCAAAACATGTAACTCCTAATTTTTCTAATTTTTCAATTTCTTTAACATCTACATATTTTGTAGCTGCAACTAATTTTGCTGGTTTTACTTCTTCTAATATCTTTTTAACTGCTTCTTCATTTACAATCATAAAACTCTTCCTTTCATGATAAATTCTTACTTTATTATAATTCAATCAAAAAGAAAAACAAGAACTTAGTCTTGTTTTAATCTTATTCTTTCTGATTCCTTTTTTAATACTTTCATTAAAATAGGTGCACATATTAAATAAAAACAAAAATTACCTACTGCATGAAAAGTATCAAATAACAATCCTGCCATATAATAAACAATATATAAAGAAGGACCACCTAACATTAATTGTTCTAGAGAAACAACTATACCAAAGACATATCCCATCAAAAAGGAAAAAATGGCCATTGGAAATAACTTAGGTTCTTTATGTATTTTCTTTAAAAAATCTAATAAAACCTGTGTAATTAAACAAATAACGACCCATGCAAGAATTTGAAAAAAAGTCCATGTTCCCATACCTAAAAACAAATTAGAAACAACAGTTGTAACAATACTTAATTTAACTCCAAAACCTAATCCAAATAACATAACTGAAATAATAATGATAGATGTAACAGGCTTAATATTAGGTAATGCTTGCAGATATATACGTGAAGCAATATTAACAGCTGCCAATATTCCTATTAAACTAATTTCTTTTACTTTACTCGAATGCATATAGTCTCCTATTCATAGTTAACATAATACCAAACAACTTTATCGCCATCTTTTAAATTGTATTTAATTGCTGCCATATTAGGGGCAACACCATTAACACTATACATCCATCCAGACATTGGCCCATGTTGCTTTTCTTTTAAACCACCTATTCCTGAAACATAATAATCACTACCCTCAACTTCTTTACCATTTTTAGCTGCTATAATTTTTAATACACTTAAAGCATTACTATTTTTATCAACATTTAAAGTACCAGCCATCATTGTATTTCCCATTCCAATTACTTGAATATTTATTGTAATTTTTTCATTAGTTGGTTGTTGATTCGATGAACTATTGGTTGATGAATTATTTGACTGATTATTACTTGTTTGTCCACTATTTGATTGAGATTGATTCGTAGAACTTTGAGAATGACCTGCACTACTACTTTTACTATTGCTTTGAGCTGTATATGATGATTTACTATTTGATTTATTTTCATCATTTGTTTTTGTTTCATCTGTTGATTGTGTTGATGATTGACTGTCATTTTGTGTAGATTCACTTGTTTCTTGTGTTTGATCAGTTATCTCTTGTTTCTCTTCTTTTTTAGTTTCCTTAGTATTTTTTTCTTTCTTATTTTTTGTAGTGTCTACTTGTGCTACTTGATTGGTTTTATAATTTCCAGTAACACCATTATAAATAGAAAAACTACCAATAAAAACAAAAGAAATTGTAATAAATAATATTACAATTCTTTTTGTTTTATCCATATTTTTTATTTTATTAATGAACTCTTTCATATTCTTTTCTTAATACTAAGAATAATCCACCAGACACCATTGATAATGAAACAAAGATAACAATGTTAGTTTCATCTCCAGTTTTTACTGAAGTTGTTTTTTTATCAGTTTGTGTTGGAGTTGTATCTTTTTTAGATTCAACTGAAGTAGTTGGTTCAGTTTTTGGTTCTTCTTTTACTGAATTGATGATTGCATCATAATCTTTTTGAGCTTTTAAGAATAATGAACCGTT
>ERZ1106951.2916-NODE-2916-length-12751-cov-2.776229_pt1 | contig 12751 bp, 8 predicted proteins | sample MGYA00403676_ERZ1106951 | MGnify/ENA primary metagenome ERZ1106951 (study PRJEB35170, sample SAMEA104062398) | human gut metagenome | biome: human gut; feature: human-associated habitat; material: faeces | place: Denmark | collected 2012-04-23 ...
TTCTCGCGATCACCTGTCTAACAATATTTAGTTTTAAGTTAAAAGAGTTATTATACTTATCTTTGTTGAATATCCAGTCGTATAGTGGATATGTGTCGATAATTTTATCACATTCCCTAATATTTAATTTTAATGAAAAAATTTCTTCGTCAGATAGAAAGGATACAGAGAATTCTTCTGCATTGAATCTTATTTTGTTTCCGATGGCGGTTAATATTAATATATTCTCGATAAATTTTAACTAATTAGATTTATTTTTTAGAGAGTTTATAGCATTTATGGAAATATTGAAGTGCCTTATGTCAGCATAAATAATATTTTGATCGACACACTCCTGATAAGGCTTTATGTCAGAAGAGTCAAAATTAATAATATTAAATTGAAGCGACGTGGAATCTAACTCCTTCAGCTTTTCTGAGTATTTTTTTGGTATTTAACTTTTCTATAATTGCATTTATATTTTTGATATTCGAAGCAAATATATCTTCAAAGATAAAATAGTTTTTTCGGTTCTCTAAAATAACATCATTGTCTGCTTCAATATCCCCTCTTGGTTGGAAGGATATTTTTTCTGCTTCGAATAGCGCTATAAGCTCTTTGTGATTTTTTGGAATTACTAGAGAAGTTCCTTTCCATGCTATGTTTAGATCATTCATTTTGGAAATATCTCTTCTAGACGGTTGAAAGATTCTTCTGTTAATGGGGAACTTAGCTTTTTATTTTCCCTATCAAGTTTAATTTGATTATTGTTAAAAGCATTATGGTAGTTTTTTGCTACTATAGTGATTTCATCAGAGATTTTTATTGTTATTTTATATTTATTGTTAATGATGTTTTTGTCTATCTCAAAGTCAGAGTCAATCTTTTGAGATTTTTCAGAAAATAAATCACTTTCTGATCCTAGACAGGTAAGGTTATTAAAATTTAATTGATCAAATAGATCTGACTTATCAAAATTGTCGTGTTTGCATATGTATTCTATGGTAAATTTTTTTATTTCATTGTAGTTAAGAGCTTTATTTATTTCGTCATTAAATAATGAATTGTTATCGATGAGTTTTATTAAATCTTCGGTGTTCAAACTTGATGTGCGGACTCTGTCTAATTTTAGGAATTTTTGATACCAGTATTTTGCGGCTGTTTTATTTTTATCTATAACATATATATCATTATAATTATTTTAAATATGCATAATTTAAAATAGTCTTTTTTCTAAGCTATTTACGGGTTTGTAGGTGGTTGTATCTATTACTGATAATTCTTCCAATTTCATTATTGTAATTGAATTACCAGAAGTTTTTATAAAAAGTAACCCTTCTCTAATCGTGCTATTTCGCTTCCCCTTAGCCTTGATCTCGGCAGAGAATAAATCTTGACCAATCCGCTCAAAGAAAGAATCATTTCCTGTTTGATTAAAATAATAAAGTGGACTATCTTTATAATTTGAGTTTTCTTTATTTAATAAACATTTCGTTGTTAAATGTTTCTCTTTGAGTATTACGGAAAACAAATCAGAGATTTCTTGTGTTTTAGAACTTGCAGTTTTGTCTTCAGTTATTTGATTTCATATTTTAAATACTCTTATTTTTTCAGTCATAGATTACCTGCTAAATAGTGGTGCGAATTGGCAACAATAGGTCGTTTTGCTCTTGCAAGTGACTTCAAAAGGGAGTTCAGAAGTTGGTCTTTTTTACATAAATTTGATAACGTGGCTTAGTGAAATCAAAGATTATGAAACTCTCCATCTTCCAAAGTGAGGGTCTAAACGCTATGAGAGAAGCCAGTTTGATCTCTTTCCCATAGAAGTATATATTTCACATTATGCAAAAAAGTGGGACGTTGCGTAGCCTCCATCCAAGCCCAGACAACGTCCCACTTCATAGGTGCATCAATTTTTAGCTCAACCTAGTCCTCATTGCGGATGAACCATCTTGGATGGATCCACATACTGGTCGAACTGTTCTTCTGTGCAAAGCCCCAATTCCAAAGCAGACTGCTTCAAACTCAAGTTTTCAGCGTGAGCGTGTTTAGCGATCTTCGCTGCGTTGTCGTAGCCAACGAGCGGAGAGAGGGCAGTGACGAGCATCAAGGAGCGCTTCATCAATTCGTTGATCTTCGCTTCGTTAGCCTTAATGCCAGAGACGCAACGCTTATCAAACGAATCCATCACGTCGCCCAAGAGGCGGATACTCTGAATCAAGTTATAAGCAATCACAGGTTTAAAGACGTTTAACTCAAAGTTACCTTGGCTAGCCGCGAAGTTAATGGCGGTGGCGTTACCCATCACCTGAACAGCGACCATCGTCACGGCTTCACACTGGGTGGGGTTGACCTTACCCGGCATGATGGAGCTACCCGGTTCGTTAGCCGGAATAATGATTTCGCCCAAGCCGCTACGCGGGCCAGAAGCGAGCCAACGAATGTCGTTTGCAATCTTCATCAAGTCAGCAGCTAAGGCAGCGAAAGCACCTTCAAGGGCAACGATTGCGTCGTGGCTCGTCAAGCCGTGGAACTTGTTGGGGCTATCGACAAAGCGATGCTTGGTGCTTTCGGTCAAAAGAGCGGAAACCTTTTCGCCAAAGCCTTTAGGAGAGTTGATACCCGTACCCACAGCCGTACCACCAATGGCGAGTTCACGGCAGCCGTCCAAGTTGGAGGTGATCAACTTCAAGCAATGATCAAGCATGGAAGCGTAGCCAGAGAATTCTTGACCGAGGGTCAAAGGCGTGGCGTCTTGCAAGTGCGTACGACCATTCTTGATGATGTTGGCAAATTCTTCAGACTTGCGATCTAGCGTGGCCTTCAACTGCTTGAGGGCAGGGAGGAGATGTTCTTCCGTTTCAATCACGGCCATCAAATGAAGAGCAGTCGGGAACGTGTCGTTCGAGGACTGAGACATGTTGACGTGGTCGTTCGGATGCACGAAGTTTTCTTTTGCGATTTCAGCCTTGTTGCGGAAGTCACCGTTGATAATTTCGGTGGCGCGGTTGGCAATCACTTCGTTCATGTTCATGTTGGACTGCGTGCCAGAGCCCGTCTGCCAAACGGCGAGCGGGAAGTTGCCGCAGAGCTTACCCTGGAGAACGTCTTGGCAAGCCTGAGTGATGGCCTTGTAGCGACGTTCATCGAGCTTACCAAAGGAGAAGTTCGTTGCAGCGCAAGCTTGCTTCAAGTAGGCAAAAGCCTTGGTAATTTCTTTCGGCATCTTTTCAATACCGATCGGGAAGTTGTTATAACTACGCTGCGTTTGAGCACCCCAGTACTTGGAGTTGTCGACTTCCATTTTGCCCATGGAGTCTTTTTCGATACGAACTTCTTGCATGGTTTCCTCCTAAAGAATAATGAGTATCATTTAAAAAATGTAAGAGCATTATAGCACTTCTATTTAGAAATGATTATCACTCTCAACCGTTAGACCTAAATCAATATCTCTAAATTGGTAGGGAAAAACGCTAAAAAATGGGAGAGAGGTGAATTGCCTTCTCTCCCAGTCCAAAAGGAATTAGTCATGCAAAAGACGAAATGCCACAAGATGGTTGTGCGCTTTCAAGTCAAGCACAGCTTTGCGTCTCATGAGCGCAATCGCGGCCATTGAGGCTGCTACCCAGAAGATGGTGTTTCCTGTGAACGTAGGAATGAGCGAGGGAAGCGGGAGCTTCACTGTGACGAGCGCTTTCACATCCACGCGAGTGATTGGCGAGTGGTTAACCACAACGCCTTTACTCGTAACGATTTCCTGTACTGGCTCGCCATCGTCCTCGTCTACTTTCTCCTCCTCATCGTATTCATCTTCGTACCAATCTTTTTCACCAGACCAGTTGAATCGACACCAGGGGGCAGCTTTTTGGACGCCTTCTGGCGTCCCAAAGGCTGTGAGTAGGGGAGCAGTAGCGAGTCTCACCTCTACCCAGAGAGGAGCAGGGATCCCGTCGTAGCTTGATATGCGAAATAAAGCCTTCATCCCAGTACGAACAGAGAGAATGGTTTGCTTTTTCTGCGCCTTTTTTCTCCCGACAGAGACTATCCAGAATAAGCCTACCGTTTCCTCAAGACGAGGAATCGTCATTCTCACAAAAGTACGCGCGGCACGAAGAATATCATCTTTTTCAGGACGAAGCGCCAGCATGTCCCATTCATCGACTTCATAAGCTGGAACCCTTTTACCAAGTCTTATCCATTCGTTATGCACCGTTCTGCGCTTTGCAATGGCCGCGATAAAATCGTTTTGCTCGTAGTAGGGGATTTTGCGATCGTACTCACTTGTGTAGCGTTTCCTTGCCTTGTTAGGAGAAGGTTGCCCCTGGTAGTTCGCGACAGGAAGATCTAAATCTAAGGCACGATGAATGCAGGCAAGCTCTTCAGCGTCGAGTTTCTCTGGTTTGAAGTGGCGGTAGGCCAAATATTGCATGCGATAGGCGTCCTCCCAGGCATGCTGGGTATGGCGAGAGGAGACATTCTTTGCCTGACCAATGTAGATTTTTTCCGTCATAACGGAATTGGCAATAAATACCAGAAAGAGGCTCTGGTTCTTTGCGTTGTGACTTGGTTAAGCAGGGGAGGAGCAAGTCTTTGGGTGCATGCACTCCAGCCACATCAATTAAGTGAGGAAAAAGGAGCCGTTGTGCAATGGCTTGGGCTTCTTCTTTGGTGTATGACATTGGTGAAATTTCCTTATTAACGGTATTGATTTTTGTGTTTTATAGGTCTAGACTGGTGATATCAAATTGATAACCCCAACCACTTTTACTTGTGTGTTTTTCGATAAAATTCATAAGGTTGTGATTTATAAGATTTTTTCTGTTTTGTTGATTAGTAATTATGTTTTTTGTCGATGAACAGTCCGATAAAGTTATCGTCTACCGCGTCTCTTCACTGAGACTGGATTTGTGCTGGTACCTGTTTGTATTTTTGAATCTGCTTCGTCTCCCGTTTTTCTTCATTCGAGGGTGGAAAGCGGATTTCAGCGATGACGCCTTTTTAAAATGGCTTTCACAGCGTGTCTCTTGGTGGACTTCACAAAAAATTTATCCACCAGGGACAAAAATTCACATCAAACCAGCAAAGAGAGGGCCAATGAGAGGGCTTAATCCTTACACTGGCTCTTTCCCGCACTATCGTCGATAAACTTTCGAAAGTTCTTTGAAATACTCCTCGTCTGAAAGGTTGGAGTTAAACGCTTCAGCCTTCAAGAAATTGGCTAGCTCAGGGTTGTGGCTAGCCTTATCTTTTAAGTCGCTAGCCATGACATCTGGAGATTAATAGGAAAGGTTCCCTCCAAAGAAAGAGCGATCAATACTGCTCATCATCCCAGTTTGCTCATACTTGAAATAAGTTTGAGCCGCTCGAACAACCCCTGCTTCTAGCTGATGCGCTGCTTTTTCTGCAGAGGAATACGCAGGTTTTTGAATTTGTGGAGTAAAGCGTCCAACAGCCCCTGACTGTGTATTTACTTGCGGTAATTGCGTGTTGTTCTTTTGTGCAGAGAACGAGTTCATGTGAGACTGACCGTGAGATTGAACACGAGTTTGTGTTCCCCCTCCAAGATTCCCCAAATTGTCTGGTAATTGGAAATTTGCATTCGCCTGTCGTGCAAGTTCATCTCTGCTTTCTTGGCTTTGATTTAAATTCCACAATGCATCGATAGCGCTACCTTGAGACTGCTGAAGAGCCATCGCCAAGGCAACGGGACTATTGTTGACAGAGGCGCGTTCTCCCCAGGTTTCATCAGTGTGAGAACCTTGGGCACGATTTGTACTGTTGGCTGTTTGATAGCCAGATTGATTCGAAGCAGACGCGTTTTCAGATCTCCCATCTGTGTTGGTGTAGGTACTTCCATCTTGCGTACGCATCCCGTGTGAAAGAGTACTTGTGTCGTTCAGTTTGGTGCTAGCCGTCAGTCGGTCTCCACTATTCTCAGACGAGGAGGCGCTACTGTTAGAGTTTGCAGATTCGGAGTGAGTGCCTGCCACTCGCGTACTTCCACTTAATTCGAGACCATTGGTTTTGAATTTATCTCCCCAGGAGTTGCTTTGGTTAGAAGACGGACGTTGCTGAGTTAAACCTGCAACATTGCTGGAAATAGATGGCAGGAATCCCATAAAAGATCCTTCTTCAAAATGAGGCACTCCTTCAATTTGATCATTACGAGTAAGGGCTTCACCATAACGCAGAGCACCAGTTAAGGAAGCCCCGCCACCAGTAGACACAGAGTCACTAGCCTGCCCACTAGACCCATAACCATGCGATTCGGTTCTAGCCAAACTGCTCCCCATAAACGACTCCTGCCCACTCGAATACGTCTGCTGCTGACTCTGCATATTGGAGCCCTCTGTCGAAATACTTGCTCTCGTGGCATAACTCGTATTGCGTGTCATCCCCTGGCTATCCGTCATGGTGTAGCCATGGTTCACATTGGTCTGCGCACTAGAGCTCCACTGATCCGTCGATCCATAGGCACGACTTCTGGAAGAACCCATATCCACGCCCAACTGCGATTGATTAACCGTCATGGCGGTCACCATCCCAGAGCTCGCTTCTCGACGAATCGAACCCGCGGCGTTACTGGTGACATGCATGTCGCTTCCCGTGTAGGCAGAACTCATGTCCTGGCGGTTTCCAGAGCGATTATTAATCGAGGTGTTATCGACCGACGCATTCCCCGCATTGATATTCCCCATCGCAAGAGAAGAGCCTTGCGCTTGAGCGGCAGACTGAGCGGGGCTTAAAAGCGAAGAAGACATCGAGGTAATGGCCATATCAGAGCCCTTCGCAATGGCGTAGGCTAAGACAGGCACAATCCACAAAAGGGATCCAGCCATCGCTTGCGAAGATGCGCCCACTTCTCGAATGAGATCAATCGCTTCTAAGGTCATCCCACCATATTCCGCACAGAGGCGGTTCATGGGTTGCGCATCCACGTGCACCATGAGGTAGTTAATCACGGCAGTGATCGGTGGCCACAAGGCAGTGGAGAGGAGAATCGTGTAGTAAGCACGCAAAATCCCTAAGCCAGAGCCACTCATCACAATCATCACGCCCACAATCGGAAAGAGCCCAATCATGATGAATTCAAGCAAGTTTCTGATCTTAGGGAGTGAATCCTGCGCCATTTCGCCCAACGTGCGATAGTTAATTTCGCTCGATAAATTCCCCTGTGCCTTGGCAATGGTGATCGCCACGCCCATCGGCGACTGATTGTTCGCGGTATAAGCCGAAAAGGCGTTGGGGAGCGAAGAGAGCATCACGGTGTGCTTAAGCGTATCGGTGAGCGTTTGAGATGTCCCCAACATAATTTCCGTTGCGCCTGGAATCACGCGCGCGAGCATGCCGTTTTGTAGCGCATTCTCTGGCAAAGAGAGTTGTGTCGCGAGGAGTCGCTCCATCTTGGGGAGCTCTTCGTTATTTAAGTACGTCTCAAGCGCACCCACCGCCTGCGGACAGGTCGTGAGCGTCTCATCAATCATCACGCGACGTGCAGGATTCACCCACTGCGTAGCACTCACAGTTTTCCAGAGGTTGGGGTTTGTGAGAATTTCATGGCGCTTCACGGAGCTACTTAAAATCTCAGGGACCACACAGTGCTCAATAAAGTTTTTGAGCGAATCTTGCCCCTGTGCGGTGATAGGACCAGAGACCATCAGCGCTTTAATCGTGCGCTGCGGAAGACTCATTCCAAAGCGCGTAAAGTGCGTGGTATCGGGCTCTTGGAAAGCCGCTTCAAATTCAGTGGTCATCCAGTAACTTACTTTCGAGAGCATAGAAACGGACCACCCTAAGCCCATCGGCACGTTTTCCACTACTTGATCACTCTTGGCGCTCACATCGTGCACAATGACGCTTACCTTCGGGATAAAGAGAAGGTAAGCAATCACCACCACACTCATAGACCAAGTGACGGCCTCCATCCCGCGGTTTTTAAGGGCTGATTGCATCATCACAAAGAGAAACCCAAGGAGCACCGCACAAACAAGCAAAAACGCATAGTTTGAGGTGGAGGTGATCCCGACCACCGCATGAAAGAGATCCGCTACTTCGGAGCCATTCCAAAACGCATAAAAAGTCACAGACATGAGAATTCCTTCTTTCCTTTTATGCGTTAGCGAAGGTTGCCCGCAGGCAACTTCCCGTAGAAGGTGTCAGCTTCTTTACCGTAGAGCGTACGGCGCAGGTGCGAAACCTCATCAATAAAGTCTGCGACGCGGCTCATGCGGTTCGTGAGTAGCCCCTCACGACGACGAATATCAGCGGTTAATTCATGCACTCGCGCTTCTAAATCCTTGGCGTACTGCGCTTGAATGGTATTGACGTCTTTCCCGCCACCCGTGACGAGTTGTTGAACTTCTTCGGTGAGGCTAGAGAGCGCTGCCAAAATCGCTTCATAGGCTGCCGCCTCGGCATAGGTTTCCATAAAGGAGTCGGAGAAGGAGATCGCTTGAGGTGTTGCTGTCAATTCCACAAAGGCTAAAAGCGGAATCGAGGAAATCACCGCCATGTGTTGCAACTCTTCTTCCGAGACTAACGACGGGTTACGCTCCAGAAGCGACTGGCGATAGTGCACCATGGCGCTATAGAGCGCCGCGGAGAGATTCAAGTCCGTCGTTTCCGTTAACGTTGGATTGAGGCAACGATCTTCGGTATCGCACCGATACACCTTGATCCCCGTGTGACGCATTGCGCCTCGAGGCGTGCCGATCAAGGATTCGAGCAGTGGTTGCGCTGCCAAGGGGATCTGGCGCACGGTGGTATCGTCTCCACTTCCTGTTTTCTGATAAATCACGCTCCCCACGAGCGTCATCAAGAGTTCTAAATGCTCTTGCGGCAGGCGAGCAGTACTGCGTCCTGCTTTGAGGAGTGCCCAGGTGAGATTCATTTCAGCTGCCTGCGCAACGCTTCCCCCAGTGGTGCGACGCTCTGGCACAGAGGCGAGCGTCGTTGCCCCATTGGTGCGTGTCATGCGCATCGCATCCGCCGCATCTTCTGCACGACCCGAAGAGCGCAAATAGTTGCGTGCTTGGTAGCCTGTGTTGGCAAGCCACGCAGACGCCCCTGTCGCATCCATTAAACGCTCTGTTGCTTGGCAGGAGTCGCCCATATCAGAGCTCAAACTCATCAAGAGGTCGCGATACTGCGCCAAGGTTTCGTTTAATTCTGGGGCCATGGCATTGAGGGCTACCTGAAAAGCCACGCCTGGGAGCGCTGTGCCAATCGAGCGCAGAAAACTCATGAATTCGTCTTGGCTAGGAATCGAAAAAGCGCCCAAATAAAAGTCAATCCCACCACAGCCAGCTTTCAAATGCGGCGCATCAATCCCATAGAGTTGAAAGGATTGACGAGGCGTTTTCGTTACAAAGCGCCCACCAGTGATAAGCCCCAGGTCGCTACTCGTGTAAATCCCTGCGGGCGTGACACTTGTTTGTGCGGCAGAGTCTCGATAGAAATCTTCCACAAAGCCCGCTTCCCCTGCGAGGGGAAAGAGAAGAGACCCTGCCGTTAGTGCGCTTAAGAACTTCATTTTGAGGCTAGGGGTTTTCAGTTCATTTTTCTGTTTTTGGGTTTTCATCATTTGGCGCTTTCCTTGTTGCCTTCTTTGTTGCTTTCTTTGGTGGTTTTCGTCTGTGTTTTCACTTCTGTTTTCTCGTTTTTGCTCGGCTGACTCGCGCTCACGCTTTCTTCAGCACGCTTTTGTGCTTGCTCTTTAGCTTCCTCTTTTGCCTGCACTTTGAGCGCGATTTCCGCCACACGTTCATTCATCGGAACCATCGCGGGATCGTTATCGCGAGGCGTAGGGTTAGTGCGCAAAAGTGAGACCAATCGACGCTCGCATTCCGCCACGGACACGACGCCTGTCGCTACCAAGAGGGGACGAGCGGCAGAGCTGCTGGTCGCAGGAAATGCCCCGTTCCCAAGCGAGGTGCCATTGGCTTCCGTCAACCCAGGGAACACTTTCCCCGCCTCTTTGTTGGGAAGAAGGAGTAGAGCAGGGAGCGTTTTAAGCCCCAAGCGCTCTGCGTGCCCAGTATCGAGCTTGATGGGCGAGAGGTTAGAGAGGTAAGCAGAGAGCGCTTTGTCGTCCAGTAGCCCCATCGCTGCCATACGGCTTAATTCCCGCGGGCGCTTCACAATCACGAGCACTTCAAAGTGGTGCGTATCGGCCAAACCTTTAACGGTCTTTGCCATCAAGGGAGCCATGGGGGCTGTTGGGTCCACCACCAAAATCAGGGCGGAGACTTGGGCGAGCGCTTGCATGACTTGCGTGGTTTGCGTGCGCTTTACTTCACTCATTTCTGCGCGAGCAAAGTTTGAGGGCGAATGTGTGGCGGTCCAGTCGTATTCAGGATTGGCAAATCGTGCTTTTTCCCAAGCCGAGGCAAAGCGATGAGCAAGTCCCAACATGTAGGCATTCACTTCTTGGTAGCGCACCATGTTTTCTGCTGTTGGGTTCATGATCGCGATTTCCAGACGCGCTTCACGCTCTTTTTTAAGTTCCGCAATTGTGGTGATCGATTCGAGTTCCCGATAACCCACTTTCGCTTGATTTCCTTCGCTAGCAGTACTCTCCGTCTTGGACGAAGAAATAAATTTTTCTCTTTCGGTTGATTTTTGACGAGTGGGATTCACTTCTTTCCCCGAGCGAAACGGTGCTTTCTCAAGACTTTTCTCAGCGTCTTTTTTAGCGTCTTTCTCTAGGGTTTTTCCTTCGGGGACGACCACGATCACGCGCTTTTCTTCTCGCGTACTGTCTCTCTCTTGCCCCTGAGAGGAGGCTTCCCCTTCAACCGTGACTTTGACGTCATCAAGCGCTTTAGGCTTTTCTTTTTCCACGCCGTAGTAAAGGAAAGGGCGGTCTGGATCGTGCCAGACGTCGGTGCCCCACCAACCACGCGAAGCGCCCGCGCTTCCTCTCGTAATTTCTTCTGAAGGGACGCCGTCTCTCGTGGGTTTCTGAGCTACGCTACTTTCTCCCAAGAGGAGCGCAGAGGGAGCAGTAGGCATAGTAGGGGTGGAAAGTGGCAATTCTCCAGCGACTAATTCCCCCGCCAAGAGCATCCCTGTCACGCTCATCAAGACCCAGAGTGGGACTGTTCGGTGCGCGAAAGCGCTCTCCCTTAACAAGCGATCGAGTTTTTGCGCTCAAACGTCATTGTTCTTTTTCATCCTTTTCATCCTTTTCTTTGGCATTTCGCTTTGCTTTTCGCCTTGTATTTCGTTTTGCGTTTTTGCTGTTTTCATCTCTTCGTTCATTCCTTTTATTTCTCTTTACTTTCCCTTGGGATGCGTGGGCGTTGTCGCCGTAGGCACAGTGCCTGTGGCTTTTCTCGTGGGTGCCCAACGGCTAATTTCCCCCGCGACCATCTGGCGAATACGCTCTGCGGCGTTTTTCGCTGCCAGAGTGGGATCTTCTCCCTTGCGATTCGTGACGCTTTTCATCACGTCGTTCACAAAGTCCGTAAAGTCAATTTGTGTGAAATCGAGCTTTTCAATTTCTTCCATCGTGAGCCCGCGTGCGATCGATGCCTCAGGCGTTCCCCAAGAAAGTCCCAACTGTTGGTGAGCAGCTTCATTAATGGTTTTGGAGAGTCGTGAGTTAAAGCACACATAGACTTGATGGCGCTCGGTACAACCAAGCCCTGGCGTTTTCTTCGCACACCGCTCACCCACGTAGTGGCAAAGCCGCTCGCCCTTGGCGAGCGACACTTTGGCATCCTCTGCTGTGCAAGCAGACCACCGGTCGTAAGCCGTCAAAGCCGCCGTTGCCAAAAAGCCCGAGGGCGAGAAAGAAAAACTCCAACCTGCGCCTGCGCTATAGGTCGCGGTTAATCCCCAATAGGAAAAACTCGGGCTATAAGCGCCAGAAGTGGCATCGCCATAGAAGTGGTTCAAAAGCGTTTCTGTTTTGGGAGACCAAGCAAGCGCGTCGTAAACAAAGGGGCTTCCCACGTACTTAATCCCTTCGCTGATCGCCTGTCCCGCGAAAATCACCGCTTGCCCAAAGGCAACGTTAGAGGCCTCAGAGCGCACTTCTCGCGCACAGCAAGAGGACGCCCCTTTGCGGTCACGACACTTAAGTCCTTCGCCTTTAAAGAACGTATTGCTGGGCACATCGCCGTAGGAAGCGAGCTGTCGACCAAGTTCAAGTTGCACCAGAGAGTTCACCAACTCTGGGTCTTGGAGGTTGGTGCTCGGACGGCAAAGGTCGCCCAAACAATCCTCACCATCGCACTTGGTCCCGATGTTGTAGGAGGTTCCCTTCGTGCGACAACGATAGGTTCTCGTGGGATTGGGGCAATTCGCCTCTCCCTTGGGGCACGTGGTTTTGATGAGTTCACAGCCTTTTTGCTCTAGGGCGGCACACTCCGCTACCCCACCATTGGTGAGACAACGCTTTTCAATCGTTTCTTCCCAACAGGCGCGATAGACTAAGCGCCCATCCACCACGCGCCAACCTGGCCCCGCCGTGCAACGGCGAGAGACTTCACTGCAGTTGGTATAAGCCTCTCCCAGAGGCGTTTTCGTGAGTGGCGTTAACTCTCCACCCACGAGTGTCCAGGTGGGGACCAGTTCTGTCACTTTCAGAAGTGGCGCAGCACCCTCAGGCAAGGGGAGGGGTTGGGTGTTGGTATTAAGACACACCAGCGTTTCATCTGCTCCCACAAGCGCGCGTTGCCAAGAGGAGTCAGTTAGCGCCTCCACATTGGTACAAGCGGGATCGCTCTTTAAAGGCGCGAGTGACTCACAGTTCCCAGGCAGGGCT
>ERZ1106951.2928-NODE-2928-length-12721-cov-2.328754_pt1 | contig 12721 bp, 11 predicted proteins | sample MGYA00403676_ERZ1106951 | MGnify/ENA primary metagenome ERZ1106951 (study PRJEB35170, sample SAMEA104062398) | human gut metagenome | biome: human gut; feature: human-associated habitat; material: faeces | place: Denmark | collected 2012-04-23 ...
TCTCGGATTAGCTTAATATCATTAAAATTCGCTGTATCAATCGCCTGGAAAATCCTTTTTCTGGAAATCTCATCAAAGTGAATGGTACTTGCTCCCGGAATCACCCGTCCGCCTTCGGTTACATACCGACGAATATTATCTTTGTTATAACTTCGGTCTCCGGATAAAGCAATTGGAATCATAAAATTATTCCGATAATTTCCAATGAAATCCAGAACCACCACGTATTCCTTATTCTCTGCTTTACGCAGTCCACGACCTAACTGCTGAATAAATACAATCGGTGACTCCGTAGGACGCAACATGATAACCTGATTAATCTCCGGCACATCCACGCCTTCTGAGAAAATATCCACGGAAATAATATAATCCAGTATATTTTCTCCAGCATCTGCTGCCAGCCGTTCAATCGCATCTGCCCTTGCTGACTCCGAATCACTTCCACTCAACACCTGTGTTCTCCAGCCGCGCTCATTGAATTTCTTTGATAATTCTTTTGCCTCGTCGATTCGGCTACAGAAAATCAATCCCTTTACACGATCACCACTATAGCTGAAAAACTCCGCCTGTTTCATAACATTTGCCACACGCTCGTCCGAAGTCAGATACCGAAAATTCTCCAGTTTTTCCTCTGCTCCCTTCGCCTCATCTGCAATCACTTCCAGATCTGTAATTCCAAAATAATGGAATGGGCATAGCAAATCTTCTTCCATAGCATCCTGCAACCGAATCTCATAGGCAATCTGATGATTAAAAATCTCATAAATATTTCTGCCTTCCAGATTATCATCTCGCTTATCCGGTGTCGCAGTCATACCAAGCCACAGTTTTGGTGTAAAATACTCCATCACTTTTTTATAACTGTTGGCAGAACTATGATGTGCTTCATCAATAATAATCGCGTCAAATGCCGTCCTTTCAAAAGCATGCAATGTCTGTTCTTTACTGATAGTCTGAATGGTTGCAAATATATAATCTTTATCCATTTCCTGATACTGACCGGTAACCATTCCCATCGAAACACTGCTGCCAAATACTTTACGGTAAGATTTCTTTGCCTGCTTTGCAATCTGATTCCTATGTACTAAAAATAATACCTTCCGAAAGCCAAGTTCTCTCATGGCAAAAGCAGAAGCATACGTCTTTCCCGTACCTGCTCGTGTCAAGTAGTTGTCGCCTATTTTTTAAATTTTTTCTAAAGCTTTGTTCACCTCTCATTTTATCCTTTCTGCCTCTCCCTGTCCACTTTTTCTTCCCAATCCACCAAAAAGGCCATCCAGATTTCTCCAGACAACCTTCCTCTCACTTTTCTTTAAAATTCCATTTAATCTCCATCCGTTTTCCCGGCCAGACAGTAATCCTGTCCACCAGCATCAGCACCATTTCTCTGGTCAACCGGTCAGCTTTTATCTGATCTCCGCTGATCCTGATCCCATTCCTGTCATTTTCCATCTTCTTTTCCAGATCCGTTACAGCCTTTCTCTGTTTCTCTATGTTTTCCTGCAGCTGTGCTTCCATTTGATCATATGAAGCCTTCTGCTCCATAAACACATCTCTTGATGTAATCCCGGCTTTATAACTTTCAAAAGACTCCATCTGATCCGCATAAAGCTTCTCCAGAGAATCCTGCATTGCCTGCATCCTCTTCTCAGCTTCCTCAATTTTCAGCTGATCCACCTGTTCTTTTTCAGCCGCCAGTTTTTCCGCCTCACCCTGAATCACAATTTCCCTCTGCAACACCGAAAGAACCATCTTCTCAACATCTGCATCAATAACAGAATTTCTCTCATGACTGCTACCCTTATTTAAATAGGTATGAACACACTCATATTTCGGATTTCCAGACCAGGAATGTCTCATTCTATGTCCACACAATCCACACCTCAACTTCCCAGCCAGACAATGTTCTTTTGATGATTTTATTTGTTTTTTACTATTCTGCCTCATCCTCTGCACTTTGGCAAAGTCTTTCTCTGTAATCAACGCTTCATGATGCTTTCTGATCCTGCCCCACTTCTCTGGATCAAGCACTCGTTTCTTCTTTGATGCAACCTCTGTCTGTTCATATTTGTGATAAACAAAAGTTCCAATATAATTTTCATTATCCAGCACCCTTATCACACTCATAGAGGTCCATAACAGAGCCTTTTCCCTGTTTCCCTGACAGTTAAAACCAAATTTCCGCTCAAAATATACGGATCTGGTTTCCACACCTTCTTCATTCAACCGCTGGGCAATGCCATAAGCAGAAGTCCCATCCAGATATTCCCTGAAAATTCTTTTCACAATCACTGCCGCCTCTGGATCCACAATCAGCTTATGCTTGTCCTTCGGGTCTTTCACATACCCATACGGCGGCAGAGCCGCTATGTACTGTCCCTGTGCTTTTTTTATTTTAAAAGACGATTTTATTTTTTCCGACAGATCCTCACTGTAAAAATCATACAGGATCCCCTTAAATGCCACATCAATTTCTCCGATCCCGCCTGCATAATCCCTGCTGTCATAGTTATCATTAATGGCAATAAAGCGTACTCCCATAAACGGAAAAATCTGTTCAAGATACTTACCCGTTTCCAGATAATCCCTGGAAAAACGGCTCATATCTTTCACAATAATACATCCCACCTTATTATCCCTGATCAGTTTCAGAAGTTCCTGCATACCCGGACGCTCCATATTTTTTCCGGAATATCCATCATCAGCCAGCTCCACAATCTCCATTTTTCTCAAATCCGCATCCTTGCGGATATACTTATGGATCAATTCCCGCTGATTTTTAATACTGTTACTTTCATCATGGTTGAGATCATCCTCTTTGGATAATCTCAAATAGATCACACACCTCATCATCTCTTATGTGTCCCCTTTCCATAATCCAGACTGACATCAGAAAACCATTCCGCAAATTTCCATCTGATTTCAACCCTTGCATCCGGATAAATATTAATTCTTTCAACCATAAGAACCAGCAGTTCTCTTGTAATATCCGCCTGACTGTTCATCCTGTAAACAGCTTTAATGGCTTTCAAAGCATTTCCAAGGTCTCTTTTCCTGTCCGACAGTTTCTTTTCCATCCGGTCAAGATGCCCTCTCTGTCTTTTCAAAATCTTCTCCTCTGCCATCTGCAGTTTTTCCATATCCGCTCTGCTGATTTTTCCCGTCACGTATTCCTCATAACGCCTGCTGCCATCAAATTCCGTCTTTTTAATATCTGCTTTTGCTTTTTCCACCGCCTTTTCCAAAGGACGCAGTTTTTCAGCAAAAACGTTCTCAGCAAACTCCACAACATCCTTTTTCTCAGAAACCACCGCAATCTGCTTCCTGATGGATTCAAAAACCACCTGATCCAGCAGCCACTCCATAATTGTTGACTGACAGTAGTTCTTTTTCCCCCTGTCATAAGCATTTGTACATTCATAAAAATAAATCCTTGTCAGTTTTCCGTTCTGTTCTTTCAGTCTGGACAGCATCTGTAATCTTTTTCCGCACTTTCCGCAAAACACCAGATTCAAATATTTGTTTTCCTGTTTTGGAATGTCCTTACCCCTCTGCGAAGAAAAAGTGCTTTCTTTCACTTTCTGTCTGAACAGTCCACGGATCTCTTCAAAAAGTTCCCGGCTTACAACAGGTTCATGGGTACCTTCCACAATAATCCAGTCATCCGGATCTGTGAAATGCCTCTTTTCATTTTCACAAAGCCGGGACTTTCTTCTGCCCTGAACCATATTTCCAATGTAAGCCTGATTCCTGAGAATATTTCCGATTGTACCTACATGCCAGTTTTTAATCTCATCTCCCGGCTCCTGATACAAATGTCCTGTTTTCAGATACTGTCCGGGAATAGAAAGATTTCTTTCCTGCAGAATCCGAGAAATATTACGCAGGGACTTTCCTTCTGAGGCCATCCGGAAAATGTCCCTGACAACCTCAGCCGCCTGCTCATCAACTATATAATGTCTCAGCGGATCCGTTTCATCTACCTTATACCCATATGGTGCATTGGCTCCTGTAAAACGTCCCCTTTCCATCTCCTGCTTTCGTGTAACCACAACTCTCTTGGAGACATCTTTTGCATACATATCATTAACCAGATTCTTCAGGGAAACTTCCAGTGCTTTATTCTCATTACATTCCTGCTCCGTATCAAAATGATCATTGACGGATATAAACCTCACACCAAGAAAAGGCAGAATCACTTCAATGTAATTCGTGGTTTCCAGATAATCACGCCCAAACCTGCTCAGATCCTTAACGATAATACAGTTGATTTTTCCCATTTTTACGTCTTCCATCAGGCGATTAAAATCCGGACGTTCAAAATTTGTCCCTGAGAATCCCCTGTCCGTATATTCATGATAATCAGACAGTTCCGGATGCTTTTTGACATACCCTCTCATAATATCCAGCTGGGTCTCTATCGAACTGCTGGGTCTGTCCTGCTGTTCCACGGAAAGTCTTGCGTAAAGTGCCACATGCCAGATTTTTATATTCTCAGACTGAGACAGGTTTTCTTCTGGACGTATGGCATTATATCTCCCCTTTTTCCTTGCCATCAGCCCACCACCTCTCCTGTCATTTCAAACCCGGCCATTTCCGCCAGTATTTTTACCTTTCCAATTTCATCCTTCATTTTCAGTATGACTTCAATATCCCCGTTCTTATGAATCAGAATCCTGTCCACCAGCGTCACCAGCAGCACTCTGTCAATCTGTCCTATATTCAGTTTTTCTCTGAGCATATCCAGATCCATCCCACAGCCGATCCCCTTATCATAAATATCCCTGATAATCCTTTCCTGCTCTGCAATGGCATCCCTGACTTTAATTCCCCTGTTTGTATATTCCTCACGGTACCGGTTAAACTGTGTTTCGTTAATCAATCCGTCTTTCAGATCCTGATACAGCGAAGATTTCAGGGTATCATACTTCAACAGTTCTTTCCGAAGTTCCTCAATCTCCCTGTCATGCTCCAGTGCAGAATCATAATCCAGCGTCATATCATTCAGCCTCTGTGCCAGCCGATCCGCATCTGCCACTATTTCAATCCAGCTTCTTAATGTTTCCAGGATACTCTCTGTCAGCTCAGATTCCCTGATCGTATGTCTGCTGCACTGTCTGTTCCTGTTGTAATTGGAACAAATATAGTTGACTACTTTACGCCCTTTCCCATATGTATCAGATCTTCTGATCATACTCATGCCACAGTCAGCACAATAAATAAGTCCTGAATAAAGATAAGGCTCCTTCCTGTCTGCCACCCGTATCGTATCTCTCTGTAGAAGCATCTGGACAGAATCAAACGTTCTCTGATCCACGATTGCCTGATGGGTATTCTCCACCCGCACCCATTCTTCCTTTGGACGTCTGATTTCTTTTTTCACCTTGTAACTGACTTTAACCCTTTTTCCCTGTGCCATGACTCCCGTATATACCTCATCTTTCAGAATCCTGATTACAGTCTGTGCGGACCACCTTGATATTCCTGCTCCCTGAAAACTGGTAGAATATTTCTGTCCCTGTTTCTTTTTATATTCCGCCGGTGAAAGGATCCCCGCATCATTCAGCTTCTGTGCAATGGCACTGGCACTCAAACCTTTCAGCCTGTCTGCAAATATTTCTTTTACAATTCCAGCCGCATATTCATCAGGAATCAGCACATTCTTATTTTCCAGAGACTTCCGGTAACCATACATTGCAAAGGCACCAATAAAATCCCCTTTTTCCATCTTGATTTCCTGACTGGATCGTACCTTCGTGGAAATATCCCTGGAAAAGTTGTCATTTGTCAATGCCTTGATGGGCATAACAATATGCGTTTCTGAGCCATCCGCAGTCAAAGTATCATAGTGATCATTAATAGCAATGAACCGGATTCCCTTCTCCTTAAAAGTCCTGGCAATATAAGTTCCAGTTTCAATCCGTTCACGTCCAAACCGGCTCAGGTCTTTCACTACAATACAGTCAATCAAACCTGCATCCACATCATCCAGTATCCGTTTCATCTCAGGCCTGTCAAAATTCGTTCCGGTAAATCCATCATCAATATAAAAACCCGCAAATTTCAGATCCGGATTTTTCTTTAAGAAATTTTCACAGATCATTCTCTGATTCGTGATACTGTTGCTCTCTGATTTTGTACAGCCATCCACATCACTGTCGCCCTTTGAAAGTCTCAGATATACAGCAGTCCGATAAATTTTCTTATTATCCTTCATCATGCAACCAACCTCCGTCAAAATTTCAGTGAGGCCTTTCGTTCTGCATAACAGATCAGAAGATCTGTTGCGGAATCCTTTCCTGCAAAAGTAAGAATTACTTTTCTTTTTCCAATCTGCTTTGCATACTGAACTACATTTTCAGCCTTACTGCTTTCCTGTTTCTCCGGATTTTTCTGCATATCCATTTTCCTGCCACTCCTTTCACAGCAGACAAAGAGCAAATAAAAAACCACTCTTCAAAATTCACAGAAAAAATACATACAGAAAAACCGTTGTACGGTCATAATCAGCTGGCCTGAAGTCCTATTCCTTGCCATGTATGTATTCAGTTCTGCAGATTTTGAACAGTGGTCTTATCCCTTGTCTTTGTCTGCGATTCAGGCGGCACTGGCTAGGTGCATCCTTGAATGTTTTATCATTATATCGGATAATCCAGCCCTTGCCAACCCTCTAAATTTTATTTTTTTACCACTGTCAAAAAAACAAGATCAGCTGTCTCAACAGATCATTCAAATCTGGCCCATTCTCCGCATAAGTATTCTTCACCACAACATCCCCTACCCGGAAACAATAAGGATTTCCCGCTTCTGTCAGGTAACCCTGCACCTTATCCTGAGCAGAGTTTCGCTTTCTTACTGCTACATTCCTGATGTCCGGCAGATTTTCCCTGCAAACAGTTCTCACGTCTATCCTCTTCATTTCTTCAAAAGTCATAACCAGAAACCACCTCCTACTGTTCCAAGGAGTCCTAACCTCTGTTTTTTTGACCTTTTATGAAAAAAATAAAGCCTGCTGCCATCCACAGATTTCTCTGCCAACAGCAACAGGCTTTCCCTGATATACTTTATTCACTTTTTATGGAATCAATCAGCCTTCTCAAAGAAGCCTCAAAGTCCTGATCATCCTCCACAGTCCGCTTCGCCGGTCCTTTCAGATGATGCCTCTTCTTCGCATTCCTCGCTTTCTTTGCCATGTGACGCTCCATCAGCATCTGGTCAATATTTTCATTAGTGTACCACTTTCCACTCTGATGGATTCCATAGGCACCTTTCCCCAGGATCATAGCCGCAACACCATAATCCTGCGTCACCACAAGATCACCTTTTTGGCAGATACTCACTAACTTAAAATCAACAGCATCCGCCCCAGCTCCCACAGTGATCACCTCGCTATAATCAGACTGCAGAACATGGTTCGTGTCACACAACAATGTAATCGGTATTCCCTTTTCCTTTGCCACCTGCTCCGTGATCCTTACAACCGGACAGGCATCTGCATCAACTAATATCCTCATTTTCTGAATCCCTTATTTTATCGTAACGGGCAATCTGATTTTCGCACTTTACCAGCAAGTCCAGGTAAATTAATTTTATTCAAATACCATTTCAAATCTTCAATATTTTGTTTTGATTTAGGTCCAATAACAATAGCTTTAATCAAATCGTCTAAAACCATATTTTCTTTTTGGCATAATTCATTTAGATCCACAACATATATTCGCCTAATAGTTTCTGTTACCCTATATTCAAGGTGAGAATCATCATTTTTTATAAAATATGGAGACAATCTCACTTCCTGTTCAGCTGAAAAACTTTCATGTTTATGTATCATAGCACAAAGCAGTAAATTATCTATCAGACCATCTATATCTGAAAATTCTTCCATTTTATTATCCTGAATATAATCAACTAACAATGTTTTCATTTTATGTTGTTTTGCATTATAACCATAATATTCTTCATTCATAATAAAGCGATTATAAAATATAAGTTTATATAACAATTCTGTATCAAACACTATTGCAACGCCTGTACCTCCATAAGCATACCGATCCCATTGAGCAGCATCATTATATGCTCGCGAAACACAAAAAATGTAAGGATACTCTACTAACAGTCTCTTTTGAATTTTTTCAAATATCCTTTCTGCCTTTGAAACATTTTCTTTATCTATTTCCAACAACACTGCATTCTCAATCAGATTATTTACAACTCTTTCTATATTTTCTGCTTCATTATAAGCAGGAATTATTATCAATAATTCATCTTTATCGTTCATACTGGCAGTGCTTCCAAACCAGATTTTCTTCTCATTTAAAATTCCATTTAATGCATTAAAATCTGTATAATGCCACAATTCGTTTCCATATTTTTCGACAGCTTTCATTGCACGTTCATTTCTCTGCTTTATTTCAAAATCACGCAGTTCCATCCTGTACGCACCTCCTATCAATACCACCGCTCATACAGATTCCCCAGTATTTCTTCTCCACTGGTTTCTCAATACTTTTCCCCACATCTTCATTTGCAGGAAATAACCGATATGCTTTCACCCGTATTCAAAACATCTTTCATTCTTTCCAAAATCGAAAGCACCTGACCATCCGCAAATCTCCGATTGAAAGAGTCCTTTGCAAAATAATCCTCTTTCAACATCATAGACAACAATGCTGTACAAAGTTCATAGTCTGCATTTGGAATCCGTTTCAGTTCCTCATTATAGTCAAGAGGTTCTGTAATCATATAATCCCCATAATTATTTTTCAGATCCCCCATTAATCTCAGCAAATCTACATACACATTTGCATGAGGAAGTTTCAATTCAAGTACTCCCTGAATTTTTCTTATCTTGTCCGCTCTCGTCAATATGCTTTCCTACCTTTTAACCTTACAATTCTGAATTTCGAATATATGTTCTTATATTATAACATATGATTTCACATTAATCCAGGAAAAAAGAGATTGGCATATCTTACTAATCTCTTTCATTTTTCTGATAATCAAATCAATAGGTTTCTTCAATAGGTGGAAGAATTTTCTCATAACGCAAAGAAATAACATCATCATCACCATGAAAACGATGCCAGTCTCTCTTTGTTACTAAATAAATAAAAATTTCAGGTGCATATGATACATTTTTATTATTCAAAGTAAATTCAATGACATTCCCTGTTCCTTTTTTTATCACAGTTGAATAATCTTGTTTAACTATCCATGATATCTCATAAAAAGAACTGTCAAAACTACTGTCAACTTCAACCCATAGCTTATAACTATCACCAGATCTGAGCTGAATTTTAGGTGCCGTTCTTCCGTAGAAATGAACTTCCCATATTTCTTGAGAATTTTCCCGAATTATATCATTTCCTAAATTGTCCTTAATTCTTAAAAAAACAGGTACATTATAGTCCTTTTCTTTTCCCACATTTATATAATATTGTTTGTACACATTAATAAAATCGCCTGTATAGCATATACACTGCTCAGCTTCGTGAACAGATATCATATTTCCGTGTGAAAGTTTATTACGTATTGGGATTAGTCTATCAAATATCTTCCTAACTTCTAAAATGCCAGAGTAAAATGGCTCAAGAATATTTTTAAATTGGCTATTATACAAATCATCACGACACAGAAAATATTCAACATCCTCCAGCAAAATGGCATCAATCTTTCTTGGGAATCTACCAGGATTATCTCTAACTCTCTGCTCAATTCTTTTCTTTATCTCACTCTTAATAAGTGGTTGTTCTGGTGAAATCTTATAATTGAAATAGTCTAAACCATAACTTTCTTTAAATTTTTCATCTATAATCCGTCTCGACCATTTCTCAAATGTATCAATATGATGTCTACACAAATCACGTAATTCTGTTTCTGTAAGGTCTATTAAAGGACTGCCTAAATTCATCTTTTTCTTAAAGTTCATAGACTGTTCCACTAAGCCATCAGCATTTTCTCTTGTTTCTTCTCTCTTTAAAAATTTAAAAAAGCTCATGAAGTTCTCCTTATAACTTTAAATATTTTTATTTTGATAAAACAATATTCCTGTAATCCTTTTCTCTCATTCTTTATTGCATATTTTACATCTTAAGATGTATTACCGCAACAGACCAATATTTTTAAATCTATAAAAAAAGGGCTTCACACCACGAATCTAATCGCAATGTAAAGCCCTCACCCACACTTATTCCATTCTCGTCACATAATCCAGCGAGATCCACCCATCCCGCTCATCCTCATACGCTTTCAGCAGTCCCCATTTCGATGCCCCAACACCATCAGCCTCATCAACAATAGTAAAACTACCCACATCCGTATATTTTCCAGTCTTCTCCTGATCCGTTCCCGGCTTCTTCCTGATATTCAGATCCGGAATCTCCACACGAACCAGATACGGACGAAACGCCTTTTCCGGCATCTTATTCCCAGAAACATACACAGCATTCCCACTTTCATCAAACACAGAAAATCCCGGATGCTCATCTGCACATTTCTTTGCATTATCCAGCACCTTAAATGCTCCCACCTGGCTTTCTGCATCCTGCCAGTTCTTCCGCACACGATACCAGGCTTCTTTTTCCGTCTTCACACCATCAAACCGTGTCAGCCCATACTTCTCAATGATGACACAGATCTTCTGCACATAAAGACTGTCAGTTGCATAACCGCCATCCTTGATGATCTGGACAGCCTTTCGGTAATCCTTCTCCCCGGCCAGTCCCGCATATCTCTTTTTCTTCCCGTTCATTGCCCCCAGCAGATAAGCAGAATGATCCGCAATAGACAGCTCCACACAATCATACTTCCGAAAGTCTGCGGTCACAGTATAAATCTTTCCAGTCCCATCATCCTCCTGCGTCTTCTTCCGGTACTTACTGGTTCCATCCCAGGCACTGCCGCCCCAGCTATTCCCAGACAGAACGCACTTCATTCCGAAGCAGTTATTTGCCTTCTGTGCCAGCTCCGTCCTGCCATAACCAGCTTCCAGAATAAACTGTGCCGCAGACACAGAAGCCAGAATCCCGCTGGTTTTCATATCCTCTGCACACAGCACACCGATCTTCTCCGCTGCCTCCTCATCTGAAAGTCCCATAAACACAGAAGCCTGCGTCCCCTCAGCTTTCCCGGACATAGCAGCCTTCACTGCTTTCCGGAAACGGTCCATCGTATAAGGCAGTCCCAAACCTTTCCACAAATGCTCCGGATCTCCATGATTCGTAGCAATTCCCCTTGCGTGCCCCTCTTTATGAGAAATCACCACGCCATCTGCCAACGGATCCAGACCAAACTTCTTACAAAGCATGGCAAACAGCTCCACCGCTACTTCATAAGTCCGCACTGCAGATGCTCTCGCAGTCGCCAGATCAGAGCAGGTAAAACCAGATCCGCTTGTGTATCTGATGCAGGCAGGCTCACACATTTCAACTCCGATATGCGTATTATTTCCGCTTCCCCTACTGCCGGAACCACAGTGCCATCCCCTGTGATTCCATGGCAGTGTCTGATACACCGTTCCATCATTCCCATCAATAAAACCATGCACACAGGCATCTTCAAAAGAAGCATGATTCCAGGAATCAAGAAAGACCTGTGCCTTCGGTTGCGGGCATCCAACCGAATGAAGCATCAGGCCCTTCACTGTAATCTTTCTCCCTGCCGTATAGCATGGATTCTTTGTCAGAAATCTCTCAATCAGTTTCATTCTCCCTCACTCCCCTCTCCACGATCATGCAGCTGTTCCAGCACCTCTTTCATCTTTTTCGGAATCGGCAGTCCCAGATGCCCTGCATTCTCCAGCAGGCTCACGCCCTCATTGGAAATATAGAAAAAGATCACCGCTGTCCTCAGCACAGATCCATTCCCGATCACAGACACATCCAGAATATTTGCCATCCCCACCAGCAGAAAGATCAGCACTTTCCTGCAGATGCCCTGGAAACCAACCTCACTGGACAACGTATGATCCGCAAACGCACACATCACGCCCGTCAGATAATCGATCACCACAAAAGCAATCAGGGCATACAGAAGACCGTCACAGCCTCCCAGAAACCAGCCCAGCCATCCACCCACAGCCATAAACACCATCTGAATAAAGTTCCAAAATTCCTTCATGTTGAAATCCTCCCTCCATGAAAAAAGCAGCTCCCATTCCTGAGAACTGCCATTAAAAAGTTTTCTATCTCCATGCCTTCCGGCAGAAAGACCTCCATTGTTTCCTCCGTCAGCGTATAAGTGATCTTCATCGTCTTATCCATGTTCTTCACCACCGCCGAGCCCAGGTTGTTGATACTTGCCAGATAAGGAGTCAGCAGGTAAGCACACCGGTGCTCCTTCCCATAACTGCCGCCCCACATAAACACAAAGTTCTTATACTGGAACAAAGGCGTTGCCATCGCCTCAAACCTTGCACTGCCCTGCGTCCTGATTACCTTGTCATCCGCAGTGATCTGAAAATCCCCTCCCACGATCATATCTCCCAGAAGCGTCATGCACACCTCGCAGGAACCGTCTTCCCCCAGGGACTTCATCTTGGAAGTAAAACCCAGCGGAATCAGTGTCACATCCGAAGAATTAGCAACATTGATCTTGTAAATCCCTTTCTTGTCATAAGACGGCACATACAGATACCCGTTCCGCACACAGCACTTCACACACCGCTCCGGATAGGATCCGTCCTTATCCCTCGTCCCCACTTCCGACAGCTTCGCCTTGGACA
>ERZ1106951.2931-NODE-2931-length-12711-cov-11.326406_pt1 | contig 12711 bp, 3 predicted proteins | sample MGYA00403676_ERZ1106951 | MGnify/ENA primary metagenome ERZ1106951 (study PRJEB35170, sample SAMEA104062398) | human gut metagenome | biome: human gut; feature: human-associated habitat; material: faeces | place: Denmark | collected 2012-04-23 ...
AATAATCATTGATTTCATCATCCAGATACTCCTGGAAGGAATCCTGCGCCTTCTGCAGCGCCTTGCGCACATCCGCGCCCTCGCGGGTGATGACGCGCTGAATTACAGCGGTCAGCTCGCGATACAGCTGCTGCGCAAAGACGGGTTCTTCCGAGCGCAGCGTAATCGTGCCCTGCGTGATGGAATCGAAGAAGTCGTTGTACAGGCGCATATCCACGTTGCAGTATTCGTCAATAATCGCCTGCTTCGCCGCGTTGTAGTCCGCATCGTTCCACGCGCTGATGGCGGGCAGAACCGGGGCGCCGCGGTCGCGCTTGGCAGCATAGTCCGCGCGCATCCCCTCGATAATCTGGTCATTCAGGTAGGGCATCTTGCCCAGCACGGTCAGGTATGCCATCAGCGCCGTCGCCTGATCATCGGTGATGTTCGGCGCGAACATGTAGCAGGTGCCGCCCGCCAACGCATAGCGTCCCGCGTCGCCCGCCGGGAACGGAATCAGCGCGAAGTCCTCCACCGGCAGGCCCTTGTTGGATGTCGGCTGGTCAACCGAGTCATCCGCCGCGAAGTTCATCGCCGCTTCGCCCGTGCCCAGCAGAGAATGCGCGCCCGCCCAGTCAGTCGTGGTCGCGTCGGCATTGAGGATGTTGTACTTCCAGCGCAGGTCGCGGATGTACTCCATCGCTGCCACGCACTCGTCGGATGTGAAGTTGCACACCCAGCGGCCGTCTTCATCCTGATATTCCAGCGCGTTTTCGCCCACGCAGCCGAAATTCCACGCGATATTGGTGAACAGCCAGCCGCCATACGTCTCGCTCGCCGGGAATACCAGCCCCGCCTTGCCCGTCTTTTCGCGGATAATCTGACCGTATTCCGCCACTTCCTGCAAGGTCTTGGGGTAAATCGGCAGACCTTCCTCGTCCACCAGCCCCGCCTCGCGGAACAGGGCGACATTGATGTGCATACCCAGCACATAGCCGTCGCGCGGCAGACCGTAGATGCGGCCGTTCTCGTCGGACAGCATTTCGAGGTACGACGGGCTGAACTCATTCAGCACGCCCGCGCGCTCCAGCGCATCGGTCACGTCGCCGACAAGATGCTGGCTGATCAGCAGCTGCGGGTCGGTAAACGGCGGCTGGAAGATGCTCGGCGCCGTGCCGCCCTTCGCCATCGGAACGTAGCTGCTCAGGGTGTAGGAGTAGTAATCCGGCACCAGCGTCACGTTCGGGTACTGCTTCTTCATCGTTTCGCGGTAGCTCTCAAAGAGCGCCTTTTCCGCCTCCGCCGCCGTATCCGCGGGCCAGTTGCCCAGCGTAATCGTGCAGGTCAAGTCCGCATCAACAACCTCTTCCGCCATCGCCAGCGGCAGCGCGCCCAGCATCAGGCACAGCACCAGCAGCATGGAAACCAATTTCATCGACCCTCTCATGGGAAAACCTCCTTCACGAGTTCATGGCGTATTTCCGATAGGTTTAACGCTCAACCTTGTCTCTATTATAGTGTATCAAGCCCATTTTGTCAATCCCGTTTCGAAATTTTTTTGAAAAGAAAAGGGGCTGCTTCGGAGAAGCTGTGTCCCCGAAGCAGCCAAAGGAATGTATTATTTGCTTTCCTTGAAAACGACCATCAATCCCTGTGCATTTGCCCAGTCAATCACCTGCTGATTTTCCGCGTCGCAGAGAATCACCGGATGGCAGCCGCTGAAGGCATCATCCGCCAGCGTTTGCACACTGTTCGGGATAATGACCAGCCGCAGCAGCGTACAGTCCGCAAAGGCGCGCTTTCCAATCGCAGTAACGCCCTCCGGAATATTCACCTGCTGCACCTGCCACATGCCGACAAAGGCTTCTTCCTCAATGGTCTTCAAACTCGCAGGCAGCTGTAAAATATGATCCGATGCAATCCCATAGCCGTTGTCCAGCCATGTGCCGCAAATCTTGCAGACCGTGTCGCTTATCCGCCCGTCTTCCGTCGATGTTGCAGGCCGTACCGTCTCAATGTACGGCGTATGCGGTATGTCGATGCGGCTTGTAACGGAACTGTATTCCGATTCCACATAGTTGTCCGCTGTCTGCGCAATGTAGAGCGTGTATCCCAGGTCGCAGCGAAGCGCCGAAAGGTCAAGCGTAATTTCGCGTTTGCCGTCCGGGTAAAGTTCTGCACGATCCTCCACATAGAAGTGCGTTATAGGAGCACTCGATATGCCGTCTTGCGGCCAGAAAATCAAATCCAGCTGCGCATTCTCCGGGAAAATGTGCGAATCCGAAAGCGTCAGCGTCAGCTTGTTGTCCACCAGCTCCGAAACATCCAGGATGCGCGGCAGTTGACATTCCAGCACCAAGTCAAATTCCGTCGGTGCCAGCGTGTCAATGTACTGGCTCAGGGTCGGGGTGAAGGTCGCATGATAGACCTTTTTGCCAGTAATGGTTTGTTTCTTTTCTATATCTTCTCCCCTTTCTATGGTGAACAGCGCCACGTTTGCTTCTTCGGTGCCTTCCGTCAGCGTCAGCGTGCCATCCACATTCCAGTCGCACAGCACTGCCGTGTATTCCGGATCATCCAGCCGCACTTCCGCGCCATACGGATAGAGCGTCTGCGTATTCACCGTCACTTGCGCATACTCGCCCGTCAGGTCGTCACTGAGCCAGTAGCCGTTGTTTGTGCCAATGATAGTCGGCTCAAATTCGCCCTGTGCGTTCTGCCAGTCCAGCGTATCCATATGCCGCCCTGCGAAATCCAGCACATACGCATAACTCGCATCCATCAGTTCCTCAATCGGCTGAACTTCCGCATACACCAGCTTCTTGCCCTCTGTAAAGGACGCAGATGCCTGCGCCACAACCTCCGCCTCTACATCCTTGGAGTACGCCTGATACAGGAAGGTCTGGTCGTAGTTGTCGCAGGCTTCCACGTTCGGATCATCCCCAAACGACAAGCGATACGTTTCTCGATTGAGCATGAAGTAGCGCGCCTTTCCGAAATGCTCCACAAAGGCAGGATGCGTGAAATACCATTGCCCATCAATCTGAATCATATTCACGGCGTCGCCGTCAAAATACGAAACAAAGACTGAGGTTTGATTCCCAATTCCCGCGCCCTCAACGATGCCCTTCGCGTTGAAGTAGATATCATTGGTAACATTTGCCGCGTTCAGCAGTGCTTTGTATGCAAATGCCCAGCCCCAGCGCGTACCTTTACGCTGGACAAGCACCATTTTGCCGCTATATGTGTCCGGCAGCATGTCTGACAGCATTGTTTCGCTGAGCATCCAATCTACCAGCGCTTCTGCTTTCTGATAGTCGGTCATGTCATCCGTAATCACCTGCGCGACAATTTTTGCTGCCAGCTGGTCAGCCGTGCCGAGGTATTCTGCCGGAATCGACTCATCCAAATGCACGGGAATCTGATGCGCCAGCGCGTATTGATGCGCCGCGCTGCCCGACGGCGTGTAGAATTCCACAACCGCTTCGCTGAACGCATCATCCGCAATTTCCGTAACCGATGCCGGAATTTCCAGCAACAGCATCGCGTTTCCAAATGCATTTGCTCCGATGCGCTCCAAGCCATCCGGCAGTTTCAGCGCCGCCAGCGCAACATTGCCGTGGAATGCCTGTGTGCCAATGCTGCGCTCACCCTGCGGGATGGTAAGCGTCTGCATCCGCGCGGCCTGCGCAAACATCCCCTGCGGGATTTCCGTCAGTGATTTCGGCAAATGCACGGACAGAATGGCATAATTCATCCACATCGGATTGATGCCGATTTGCTTCACGGTATCCGGGAAATACATGGACGTAACGGACGTGGAAGCAAACGCATAATCCCCGACCGTTTCCAGCGAATCGCCCAGAGAGAAGGACGGAATCGCTTTGCAGCCGTTGAATGCCCACTTGCCGATGTACTTCACATGCGGCAGCAAAACGCCCTTCTGCTCCGCCGACGGCGAAACGCGCTTCAGTTTCTTGCAGCCATCAAATGCATAGTCTGAAATTTCCGTCAAATTCGGCGAAATATTGATTTCCTCAATGTTTTCGCAGCTCGTGAAGGCATGTTCGCCAATGGACTGAATGAGCGCACCGCCGTTAATGGTTTGAAGCGCCTTGCAGCCGCAGAACGCACTGCTCTCGATGGTCGTAACAGTGCTGGCGAGCGTTGCTTCCGTCAGCTTCGGGCATTCCAAGAACGCGTCAGCACCAATCGTTTCAACGCCGGGGGCAATGGAGACCTTCTCCAAATTCTTGCAGTAAATGAATGCGCCGCCAAGGCGCTTCACATTACCTGGAATGGTAATCGAGGTCAACCCGCTCTCGCGGAACGCGGCATCCCCTATTTCCTCCAAACTTTCCGGCAGTTCCACCGATTGGAGCTTGGACGCTCCACAGAAAGCATTCGCGCCAATTTTCTTCAAGCCATCGGGTAGCGTCAGCGAACGGAGTTCGCCATTATAATAGAATGTCCAGTCCGCGATTTCGGTCACATTTGCCGGGATGACAACTTCAGCAATCGGAACTCCTCGGAATGCTTCTTCTCCGATCGTGGTCAGCGAATCCGGAAGATTGATTTCCTTCAGCGCATAGCACTGCGCAAACGCAAGTCCACCAATGTTCGTTACCCCATCCGGCAGATGAATACTTTCCAGCGACTTGCAGTTTGCAAATGCTTCATAGCCGATGCTCGTCACACTGTCCGGAATTTCAATAGTTTTCAGGGACGTGCAGCCCTTAAAACCATGCACGTCCGTAATGTTCTTCGGCAAAACGACCGTAGTCAGGGACGTGCATTCCGTGAAGCATCCGCCTTCCATGCGGAAAACCTGCGGCGGCAGAATCGCCGTCTCCAAATTTTCGCATCTTGCAAATGCCCACTCCATCAAGTCAAAGTCCGTCGATGTGATTTCCACAGACTTCAGCTGATGGCAATCAGTAAATGCAAAACTCCCAACGTGAAGACCCGGCTGCGAAAGTTTCAGCGATGTGATGCCGGAATTGTAGAATGCATTTCGTCCAATCAACTCTAATTTTTCCGGGAAGTTGATATCCGTTAGTGCTGTGCAGTTTTCAAAAGCATAAGAATCAATGACAGTGCAGCTTTCCGGCAGCGTGACGCTCGTTAAGCCTTTTCTGCCCTTGAACGCCCCTGCGCTAATTGTCGTGATGCCATCACGAACGGTTACATTTCCCGTAATCGACGCATTCACAAACAAGATGCTGTTGTCCTGCGTATCATATAAGATACCGTCTTCGGATACATAGCGCACAGAACCAAACGCTGTCGTTATCGTTTTCAGCTTGCTGGGCCACTCGCCGCTGATGCCCGCCAGTTTAGCAGGCAAGTGCAGCGTTTCCAGCAAATTGCAGCCTTCTACAACGCCATTATACATGCCGGTCAAGCTATCCGGCAGATTCAAAGTGCGCAAGGAGGTGCAATATGAGAATGTTCCGCTCATCCATGTAACGCCTTCAGGTACCGTTACTTCTGTTAAACCGGCGCAGGCGTAGAATGCGCTGTCGCCCAAGCTCTTTAATCCTTCCGGCAGCACAACATTTTCCAGTTGTGTACAGTAGGCAAACGCCAAACCATCTATCGTTATCAGCCCTTCCGGGAAGGTAATTTCCTTCAGTTCCTTGCAGAACTGGAATGCGCAATTCCCAATTTTCTGCAAAGAATCCGGCAGTTGAACAGATGTTATCGCATGTTCCTTAAACACATCGTCGCCAATGCGCACCGTGCCGTCACGAATCACTACATCCCCCGACACATCCGGCAGAGCATAGCGCAGCGTCTTTGCAGGAATGTCGTAAAGCAATCCGTCCACCATCTCATAGGTTGGATTCCCTTCGGCTATAGACAGTGATGTCAGCGCTGAACAGCCTGAGATAAACGAGTCTCCAAGGCTGGTTACATTGACCGGTATCGTCAGTGACGTCAAGCCAGAAGATTCAAACGCTCTCCAGCCAATCGTTGTCAGCGTATCCGGCAGTGTAATTTGCTTCAGCATGGTGCAGCTGCCAAAGGCCGATTGCCCAATTTCCACCACACTGCCAAGTGTAATCTCCTGCAAGTTTTCCTGTCCCCAGAAACCGTCATCCGAAATGATTTTCAAGCTCTGCGGCAGACTTACGCTCACAAGCGTGCGAATGTAGCCTTTCTCATAATCAAAATACGCTTTAAATGCCGAGTCCCCAATCACTTCAATCCCTTCGCTGACAACAACGTGCGTCAGAATCGGACTGCGGAGGTTTTCAATCGCATAGACCGGATAGCCGTCAATCACCGCAGGCACAACCACGTCCGGCAGTGTACCCGTGTAGCCCGTGATGTAAGCTTTGTCCCCTTCAAGGCGGTAGGAGAACGACGTGCTTTCACTGGCATAGCGCACCCCGTGTGCGCTCGCCCACAGCTGCGCCGGGCTGCCATCCTGCACCACAAGGCACAGGGCATCATTCACTGCTTCAAACGCATGGTCGCCGATTGTCTCCACCTGCGTGCCAATGGTGATACTGCGCAGATTTTGGCAGTAGGCAAACGCATAGTCCGCAATGGTGGTCACGTTTTCGTCAATCACGAAATCTGTCCCTGCGCGCCGCGCCGGATAGAGCAGCAGCGTTTTGCCCGCCGCGTCCAGCAGGACGCCGTCACAAACCTGCAAATACACACTTTCCGCTTCCACGCGCACTTCTTGCAGGTACTTGCAGTTTGCAAAGGCGTTTTCCGCAGTACCGACCACGGGCAAGCCGTCATGCACTGCCGGAAGCACCAGCAGTACCGCGTTTTCATCGCAGCCGCTGACAAGATAGCCATCCTGCGCGGCATTGAGCGTGTAGGAAATTTCCTGATCCGCCGCGGCAAAATTCACGCCCTGTGACGTGGCTGCTTTTTCAGCGGCAGACCCCTTCCAGCCGCGGATGGTCAGATTCTCGCAGTTCGCAAAAGCATCCGCCGCGATTTCCTCCACGTCCGGCCAGAGCAGGATGTCCGTCAGCGCACTGCATCCCTCAAAAGCGGCACTTTCAATGCGCCGCACCGTGCGCGGCAAAGTCACATTGGTTAGGCTTTCATTGCCGCTGAATGCCCTTGCGCCAATTTCCACAATGCCGTCCGGCAGTTCGATTTGGGTCAGCGCAGTGCAGTGTTCAAACGTATTCACCGGGATTTTCGTCAGCGCTGCCTCCCACTGAACTTCCCGCAGGGCGGCGCAGTTCATCCACGCGCCGTTGCCCAGCGTCGTGACGCTCTTGGGCAGCTTCAGCGTCTGAATCCCCGTATCAGAGAAAGCAGCTGAGCCAATCGTATTCAGATTTTCCGGCAAAACGATGTTTTCCAGCGTGCCAATGCCCGCAAACGCATACGCGCCGATTCTGGTCAGGCTCTCCGGGAAGATGATTTCCGTCAGGGCCGTATTTTCAAACGCATTTGCTTCTATGGTTTGCAGATACTTGCTCCATGTCACCGTTTTCAGCGACGTGCAGCCGCTGAACGCCGACGCAGAAACGGTATGGAGGCGCTCCGGCATCTGGAATTCCGTCAAGGAAACGTCATTCCGGAACGCCGCTGCACTCAGGCTCGTTACGCTGTCCGGAATATGCACGCTTTCCAGTGCCGTGCAGTTCTGGAACGCCTTTGTGCCGATGTTCGACAGCGAATCATCAAACGACAGCGATTGCACCGCCGTGCAGCCTTCAAATGCCGATTCGCCAACAGACGTCACGCACGTGAACGCATTGGGCGAAACAAGCGACGTGCAGCCCTTGAAGAATCGGTCAGGAATCGCCGTCAGCGTACCTTCACCGAAATTCACCGTCTTCAAGCCCGTTGCATTTTCAAACATGCCTGCCTGATAATCGCAGAAAGTCGGCGAGAAAGTCAGCGTTTCCAGATAGCGCAGGTTTTTGAGTGCGCCATCATCAATCTGTGTCAGCGTTTCCGGCATGACAAAGCTTTGCTGCGGTGCGCTGGCAGCATAAGTCAGCAGCCGCGTGGCATCTGCCGTCATCAGTGCACCTTGCTGCACCTGAAAATGCATGTTTCCCTCTGCCAGCGGGAAATCCGTCAGCGCCGTGCAGTCACGGAATGCATCCGCGCCAATCAGGTTCAGCGACTTCGACAGCGGCATCGAAGTCAGCGCAACACAGCCGTCAAAGGCTTCCGCACCAATCATCGTAATATCGCCATCAATCTGAATGGATTCCAGTCTTTCGCAGCCCTGAAATGTGCGGTCAGCAATGACCGTCACACCAGCCGGGATTTGCAGCTTCTTTATCGTGTAGCAATACTGGAATGCGCCTTCCCCAATGGATTCGAGCTTTTCAGGCAGACGACCATCGCCCCACGCCCTCCCCATATTCCAGCATCCAGCGAACGCGCTTTTACCGATTTTGATCACGTTTTTGCCGATGCACTGCTCAACACTATAATCTCTCGCAGAGCCGTAGCCCCGCAGTTCACAAAGGCTTCGTCCGGAATTTCTGTCAGTGAATCAGGGATTTCCAAGAAGTGCATTTGTAAACATGCCGCAAATACGCCCTCGCCCATTTTCGTCAGCTTCTGCGGCATCCGAACCGCATCAAGATAGGCGCTGCCTGCAAAGGCTTCCTTGCCAAAGGTGGTTACATTGTCCGGAATGTAAAATTCCTTGCCGATGCCCGACGGCATGTCATAAAACGCGCGGTCGCCGATCGTCGTAACCGGACACCCTTCAATCTCCTGGGGAATAAGCACTTTGCTTCTCAGCAGTTCTTTATTATATCCTGTAATCGTCGCTTCTCCATTCTGAATCTCATAGGTATAGTACTCTGCCGGGTCTGCAACAAGTACATATGCAAACAGATAATCATATCCATTTAATCGTAATTGAATACGCACCATTTCATTTGCAGAAAGTGAAATGCTGCCTTTACCATCCCATTCGACATGGATTCCCGTTGGCTCATAGGTATAGCTTTCCTTGCGACTCTCACCATATTCGCCATCATAGCCCGTAGTGCCACGACCATCCGTATAGCAGAAATACCACAGCCATTCCTCTTTTGTCACAACGTAATTTTCTGGAACATCGTAGGTAAAGTGGATTGTTTCCCCCGGCTGGGCAAAAATGACAGTCCGATCGTTCCAATCCATTTTCGCTTCCTTTGTCTCCGCGCAAGCAACTGTCGTTGCCAGCGCAAAAAGAAGCAAGAACAGTCCGAATGTGACCTCCCAACGTTTCATGTGTAATCTCCTCCATCCGCTTTTTCCCTGTTGCAAACTGCCAGTTTTCCATATTTATTATACGCAGGTTTTCCCAGCTTGTCAACATGATTGGTAATCGTTTCTTGACAATTTCTTCTGAAAATAGCATTAGCACCTTATTGATTTGACGGTGCATGGCATAGCATTCGATTTAGCTTCTGTATTTTTCCTTAATTTTCTTGATTCTGCTATTGACTTTTTCTTGAAATTGCTGTATGCTGGAAATCGAGAAAGGGGTTGATACGCATGAAATCCAAGAAACTTTTGACGATTGCCCTGACCAGTCTGCTGGTCGGAAGCTGTCTGACCATACCCGCACTGGCGGACAGCGCGGCCGCTCAAAGTGGTGGAAATGTTGCGACTTACGAAATTTCCGCAAACGTAAAACGCATTGATGAATATGCGTTTGCAAACAGCACGAGCCTTGTCAGCGTGAAAATTCCTGATTCTGTAACTGCCATCGGGGATTACGCCTTCTCGGGCTGCACGAGCCTGAAAGAGATCACGATTCCCAGCAGCGTGACAGAGATTGGCGCGCACGCATTCGATGGATGCACGGCGCTGGTAAAGTTGCAGGGGCTGGAGAATGTGACAAATCTCAGCGACTTCACGTTCTACAACTGCACATCACTGCAAGATGTTGGAGATTTGACTTCTTTGACGAGCATTGGCGAATCTGCTTTTGCAGGCTGCAAATCACTGACGCAACTCGGTGATATGCCCCATCTGAAAAGTATCGGCGCGTCTGCTTTTTCATACGCCATCAGTTGGGACGATGAACCGGAGCAGCATTATTACTGCGATTCACTGAAGCGTATTGGCGACATTTCTAATGTCGAACAAATCGGTGATTCAGCCTTTTTCAGCTGCGCGTCTTTAGCAGAAATCGGAAGTTTGCAGCATGTCACAACAATTGGGGATTGGGCTTTTGGGTATTGCACTTCACTCAAAGAAATCAGCAGCTTAGACAATATTAAAAAGATTGGAAGATGGGCTTTCTACTATTGTCAGTTGAATACGCTTGAAATCGGAGGAAATGACGTCCACATTGGGGCGGAAGCATTTTTCAGTTGCAATTCTCTTGCAAGCATCGAGGGCTTAAGCAACGTAACAAGCATCGGCAGCGGTGCTTTCGAGTCCTGCGCCATGACCACCATTAGCGGTCTAACGAACATTTCTGCCATTCCGGATAGCGCATTTGCCAGCTGTACCAATCTGCAAAGCGTAGAAGGTTTGGAGAATGTGACGAGCATTGGCGCATACGCATTCTCCAGATGCTATGCGTTGGAAACACTTGATAACACCGATAATGTGACCACCATTGGTGCTTACGCTTTCAGAGATTGCGAATCGCTCACATCCATGGAGCATTTGAGCAATGTAACAAGTATTGGCGATAGTGCTTTTGTAGGCTGCACCTCCTTGGTTCGGGTTGGTGATATGCCCCATTTGGAAAGCATCGGCGACTCTGCCTTTGGGGTTTCCAGCCGTTGGATTCCGGACGAAGGCATGTCAAAAGACTATGCCTGTGCGTCACTGGAAAGCATCGGAGATCTCAGCAGCGTTACTTCCATCGGCGAAAACGCCTTCTATCAGTGCACTTCGCTGAAAACCGTCGGCAGTCTCAGCAGCGTTACTTTCATCGGCGCAAATGCGTTCAAGCAGTGTACTTCCCTGCAAAGCATCGGGGAACTCGGCAATGTTACGCGCATCGCGTATGGTGCCTTCTACGGCTGTGAATCGCTGACCAGCATTAGCGGCTTGGAAAAGCTGACCGTCTTGAATCGAGAGACATTCCGCAATTGCAAATCACTGAAAACCGTTGGTGATTTAAGCAGTGTAACAAGCATCAGCGAGAAAGTGTTTGATGGCTGCACTGCGCTAACCACAGTTGGCGATTTAAGCAGCTTGAAGGCTGTTCCTGACAAGCTGTTCTACTGTCTGAAGGAGCTTCTTTCGGTCGGCGATTTAAGCAGCGCTACCAGCATTGGGAAAGATGCATTCTATGGCTGCAGCAAGCTGGCGAGCATCGGGGGTATGTCCAACGTCCGCACCATCGGCGAATATGCGTTTTCTAATTGCGAAGCATTGACCAGCCTTCCTGAACTGCCCCGGCTGAATAGCATCGGCAGCAGTGCATTCGCTGGCTGCACCGCTTTAACCAGCGTCGGGAATCTGACCAATGTCACAACACTCGGCACTTGTGCCTTCAATAGCTGCAAAGCGCTGAAAACCATTGGCGATTTAAGCAAAGTCACATCCATCGGATATTCCACCTTTGGCTTCTGCACCGCATTAGAGAGCGTAGGCAACCTGAGCAGCGTAACTTCGATTGGTTCTTACGCATTTGAAGGCTGCTCTTCGCTTGTGCGTGTCGGCAACATGAGTAATGTCGAATCCATTGATTCTAACGGTTTTGTGAATTGCAGCGCCTTGGAACATGTTGATGAACTCGACAAGATCACCAGCATCGGTCAGAATGCATTTATGGGCTGTACTGCACTGAAGAGCATCGGTTCCCTGCGCAACTTGGAAACTATCGCGCGCTCTGCTTTCAACGGCTGCAGTGCATTGGAGCATGTTGATGATTTGTACAGCTTGACGCGCTTGGAATCCGGGGTTTTCGCAGGCTGCGTATCGTTGATTAGCGTTGACTGGTCTGACAAATTAACCGCCATTGGGGATAATGCATTTTTTAACTGCACATTGCTTGTCAGCCTGGGCGATTTAAGCAGTGTTACAGCCATCGAACATTTTGCTTTTGCTGGCTGCTCCAGTTTGGAACGTCTTGAAGACTTAGATAATCTGGTGAGCCTTGGCGAGGGCGTATTTGGGTACGGCAGCCATTATACAGGCTGTATCTCGCTGAAATCAATCAGCGATATGCCCAAATTGGAGTCAATGGAGCAGAAGTGTTTCGTCAGCTGTACTGCGCTGGAAACCGTCGGTGATTTAAGCAGCCTGAAAGAGATTCCTTATCGTGCGTTTGATGGCTGCACCTCTTTGGTAAGCGTCGGCGACCTGAGCAATGTAACCGCTATCAGACAATACGGGTTTTCTGGCTGCACAAAACTGGCCTCAATTCCGAATCTGGGCAGTTTGGAAAGCGTCGATCAATCTGCCTTCTCCGGATGCGAGTCGCTTGCATTGTTGGGCAATCTTCGCAAGCTAACGAGTTTTGGCTACCCGTCTTTCGATAACTGCCCGAACCTTGTCCTGGAAGTCCTGCCGGACTCCGCCGCTGAGCAGTACGCAAAGAGCTACAACATGCGGTACACCTACATTACGGAGTAATTCTCACATCACTTGGTTCTTCGCGGAATCTTGGGGGCAAACAACAAGATTCCGTGAAGAACCTCTTTTATCTTGCACCATTTCGTCCACATCCACATCCATGTTGATATGTGCCGTTGGATTTCGCAGAACTATAGTGCGTTTCTAAAATGAGACCGGTGCAGTTTCAAGCAGATTTTCTTGCAATTCAAGGAT
>ERZ1106951.2940-NODE-2940-length-12672-cov-3.120789_pt1 | contig 12672 bp, 10 predicted proteins | sample MGYA00403676_ERZ1106951 | MGnify/ENA primary metagenome ERZ1106951 (study PRJEB35170, sample SAMEA104062398) | human gut metagenome | biome: human gut; feature: human-associated habitat; material: faeces | place: Denmark | collected 2012-04-23 ...
TGACAATCTCGCCTTTTTCTGCTTTTGTGGTCAGCGTGATGATAATTAACAGTGCCAGACCTGTAATAACGTCCTGGATCGCTGTCGGTGCACCCATCGCGATGAAACCAAAGAAAATAATGTTGATAACAAACTCGCCGATGACGATCGCCTGCAGCGGCATACCATATTTCTTAAATGCCAGACCAAAGAAGCATCCCATCGTCGGAACAAAGTTACGGCTCATCGACGCCATACCGGTTACCGCTACCATGGAGGAACCGTAGCTGATCGTTAAAATCGCCATAACGCCTAAAAATGCGCCGCTTAAGATAAATGCAAGTACTTTGTACTTATTAACATTGATACCCATGTTTTTCGCTACAAATTCATTGCTGCCGATCGCATATGTATACGTACCAATCTTTGTATAATTTAAGAAAATGTAAGCTGCCACACATGCCAGAAGTGCCAGAATAATGTTCCATGGCATCTGTCCGAATGCACGGAGGTTGGACGGAAGCGTCTGCTCCACGCCGCCTGCGATGTAGTTGGCAACCGACTCATAGATAAGAGCCAGACCCGTCGTTACAATCATGGACGGGATACGGAGTTTTACATAAAAAATACCGTTTAAAAGTCCGACAATGGTACCAGTCAGCACGCTGCCGATGATAAGACCGGCATATCCCATGCCGAAACGAGAGGCAAATACACAGCCTACAATCGCTGAAAGCATGATGTTCGCGCCGATGGAGAAGTCGAACATACCCATAACCATAACAAAGTAAAAACCAACAGCGCCAACCGTCGCGATCAGGCTGGCCTGAAAATAACTCAGCATATTGGCCGGAGAACCAAAATTGCCCGGCGTCAGAACTTTAAAAATCGCCCAGGAAAGCACTACCAGGCCTACCAGGATGATATAACCCTTGGCAGTTCCCGAAAGTTTTTTCTTTCCGGTTGTTTCAACAACAGAAGAACCCATATTTTATACCTCATTCATAACTGCTCAGTCTCTTTTTTCTTTTAAAGAAAAGACCGGCATCGCGCCGTGCGATACCGGCCTTTTCTATTACATTCAGCCTCTTAAAATTCTATAATTTGAATCCGTTTCTGAATTAATTAGTTGCCTGCTCTCTGTGCAGCATCCTCGATGGAGATACCAGCTGCAGTTGCTTTCAGGTCATCCAGGCTAAGCTCGGACATAGCTACCAGTTCCTCATCGGTGTATGGAAGCTGATCTACGAAGTACTGCTCATATGCTTTGTAGTCGTCCGGAGAAGATACATACAGATACGGGAACGGAACATCCTCGAAGCTGCCCTCGATACCTGTGTAGTTACCCTTGATTGCGTTGTAAACCATCATGAAAGCGATAAGCGGATCGCAGTAATGTCCGCCAGACTCACCAGCCATGGAACCATTCTCAAGTCTCTCTCCCAGATCCGGAAGGAAGTCTGTGGAAACGATGTCGATATCCTGAGTCTTGCCTGCACGCTCAACTGCTGCGATAGCGCCCTGAAGCGGGTCACCGCCGCCGCCTGCCGGAATCAGTGCATCCAGAGTCGGATCTGCGGACATCAGAGCCTCTGCTGCCTTGGAACCACCCTCAGAAGAAGTACCAGCGTACTGCGGCTCAGACAGCTTAGCCTGATCATCCGGATGCTCTGCGTTCCATTTCTCAACACCAGCTTTGTAGCCTTCCCATCTGCCAAGCCAGGTAGCGTCGCCCTGCTCCCAGCCGATCAGACCGATGTTTCTGTCGCCCTTATCCAGAAGAATCTGAACTAATTTCTCGCCGTTCTCCGGCTCGTTCTCATGAACAGCACCGATGTAGTACGGTGATGCAGTTGCTAAATCATAGATATCCTTGCTGTTCTCCTGGCTGATAACACGGAAGAACTGTGCCAGATATACTTTATTGTCATTACATGTCTTGATAGCGGATGTCATCTCTGTATCAGAAGAGTTGCAGATGATGATACCCTGGCATCCTGCTGCTGCTAACTGCTCTACGGATGCGGTAACCTTCTCCGATACATGACCCTGGTCAACGTACTGAACCTGAACGCCCAGAGCCTTTGCTGCCTCATCGATGATCAGCTTACACTGGGAACCAAGGACATCGGTGGAGGACCAGATGGAAACACCGATCTTGATGTCTTTGTTGTCGATCGTCGAAGCTGCTGCCTCGCTTCCTTCTGCAGAAGCATCTGCTGCCTGTGTCGCATTTGCTGTTCCAGAGCCGCCGCATGCGGTCATGCTCACTGCCATCGCTGCTGCTGTCACGGATGCAGCGGCACGTTTGAACATTTTTTTCATTCTAACTACCTCCCATAAACTTTTCTTTGCAGTCGGCACCCCCTGCCGTGCTGCTTTGTTGCTTTTCACAACTTTTTGTAGTTTTATTATAGCAATCCGGGACAAATTGTGCAAGTGAATACAGGATCATTTTTTCATAAAGTTGTATTTTATTTTGTAGATTGTTATAAATTTCACGCCTCATTTTGACATTCTTTTATCAGAAATACAAATGATGCATAAATTAAAGCCGCTATTTTCGCTCGTAATTTATGCATCATGTATAGGTTTACTGTTTTTCTCTCGAATTATGTCGAATCAGGAGAATACAACTTTATATTGTTTCTGATATGTACTGTACTTTTTTCAGATGTCTCCTCCCTCTTTGCAGGAATATTCCCGTCACTTTGACTGTTCTATCTTGATGCTGTCATACCAGACATCCATGACAGTTTGTTTGTCTCTGGAAGAGGATTTCTACTTTTTCTTCTTTACCATCGCAAGAATCGACTGAAGCACGATAAAGAAGCATAAGAGTGCCGCGATCGTGATACGGGTCCACCAGGAAGAAAGGGTTCCCTGGAAAGTGATAAATGCCTCGATCGTCGCCTTGATGAGGACGCCAAACAAAGTTCCGAATACATTGCCGACACCGCCGGTTAAGAGCGTACCGCCGATAACAGAGGAAGCGATCGCATCCATCTCGAAGCCCTTTGCCTGCTCAACGAAGCCGCCCAGCGTATTCAGACAGAACAGGATGCTGCCGACACCGCAAAGGAAACCGTCCAGGATATAAGCTTTCAGCTTTACCCGGCGCACATTCAAGCCCATCATCAGCGCTGACTGCTCGTTTCCGCCGATCGCGTAGATGCTGCGTCCGAATTTCGTATATTTCAGCATAATAAATGCCAGAACCAGAAGCACCAGCGCAATCACAACCGTCGGATAGATATACGGATAAATCATCACGCCTTTTTTGTTGAGATAGCCGCCGAACGGAATGTAAAGTTTCATCTTCGCCCATGCCATGAAAGTTTCATTCGTAATACTGATCATGTCCTTGGAAATGATCGCGGTCATGCCTCGCGCAAAGAACATGCCGGCCAGGGTTACAATGAATGGCTGAATGTCCATATAAGCTACAAGAAATCCCTGCACAAGTCCAAATACGATTCCGGTTACCAGCACGATCAGAACTGCGGGAACCGCGCCGATCTGTGCCCGCTCCATCATCCAGGCCAGCATCATGCAGGCCATGGCAACGAAGGAACCAACGCTGATATCAATGCCGCCGGTGATCATAACAACGGTCATACCGATGCCAATGACGATCAGGCCGGCATTGGAGATAAACAGGTTTAAAAAATTCTGTGTTTTGGAAAATCCCTGGGCATTAAAGATCACACAGCCAATCCCATACATAACAAAGAACAGTATGATTGTAACAAGGAGCAGGAAGCTGTTCTGATTTAATTTCATTTTACCTTTCATGTCATGCTGCCTCCTTTCCTGCTTTTATCTCTTTCTTCTGTAACAGAGATTTTCTCCATCTTGCAAAACCTGGAGACTGGAGAGCTACAATGATAACAACTACGATAGCCTTATAAACAGGCACCTGGTCAGAAGAAACATGCATTGCATACAGGGTAGTTGTAAGTGCCTGGATGGTAAATGCACCGATCACGGAACCTGCCAGTGAAAATTTTCCGCCGCCTAAGGAGTTTCCGCCAATGGCAACTGCCAGAATGGCATCCAGTTCCATGTTAAGACCAATGTTGTTGGCATCTGCAGAATAAATACGGCTGGAAGCGATCAGGCCTGCAAGGCCGGAACACAGGCCGCAGTACGCATATGTAAGGAAAATGATAAGAACGGATTTAATACCTACTAACTGGGATGCTCTCTTGTTGATACCTACAGACTGGATGTACATGCCCAGGGCTGTTTTCTTTAAAAGCAGCGAAGTAAGGGCAACTACCAGCACTGCCACGATAAACGGGGTAGGAACCGGAAATCCCGGGAAAGAAGCGCCCAGTACACGATAACTGTCTACACGCACATAGGTGATCTGTCCGTCTGTGATCAGCTGTGCAATACCTCTGCCTGCAGTAAACATGATCAGAGTTGCCACCATAGGCTGGATATTTAACTTTGATACTAAAAATCCGTTAAAACAGCCAATGGCTGCGCCTACTACCAAAGCTGCTATAAAGCCAAGGATCAGTGGATTTGCATAAGCAGTAACTGCTCTCTCTCCACCTGTAAGGATGTTACAGCATACAGCTGCACTTACTGCCATAATAGCGCCTACGGAAATATCCGTTCCTGCTGAGGAAGATACTACCAGGGTCATTCCTACTGCCAGGATCACAAGTTCGGAGGCACGGTTGATGATATCGATCATATATCCATAGAGAACGCCATCACGGATCTCAATTGAAAAGAAGTTCGGTGTTGTGATGATATTTACCAGCAATACCAGTGCCAGGCAGAAAATAGGGAGAAATAATCTCTGGAATGTTATGTTTTTTAATGTTTTATTTTTCATGACTACTGCCCTCCTGCAATGGTTGACATAATGGAAGACTGGTTCATTTCATTTCCGGAAAGTTCTCCTACCTTTGCACCGTCACGCATAACCACCATGCGGTCACAGGTACGGAGCATCTCTTCGATCTCTGAGGAAATAAATACCACTGCCATTCCCTGGGAAGCCAGTTTTACTACCAGCTTCTGGATCTCTGTTTTGGTTCCTACGTCAATACCTCTTGTAGGCTCGTCCAGAATAAGAAAATCCGGATTGGTCAAAAGCCAGCGGCCAATGATCACCTTCTGCTGATTTCCACCGGATAATGATTTGATCGGTGTTTCACGGCTGGCTGTTTTGATCTGCAGCATTTCAATATATTTATCTGTAAATTCTTCCTGCTGCTTTCTGCTTAATAAGTGGAACATGCCACGTTTTGCCTGAAGTGCCATGATCATATTTTCTCTTACAGACAGGTCTGCAATGATACCTTCATTTTTACGGTCTTCCGGAAGATAGGCCATTCCTGCATGCATGGAAGTAATTGGGTGTTTGGCTGTTATTCCATTTCCCTTTACCTGAAGGGTTCCTTCATCCGGACGTTCTGCCCCGTAGAGAACACGGACTGTTTCAGATCGTCCGGAACCTAACAGGCCTGTAAAGCCAACAACCTCGCCTTTGTGGATCACCAGGTCAAATGGCTTGATATAGCCTTTCTTTCCCAGTCCCACTGCCTTGATAACGATATCTTCCTCTGTATGTTCCTCTTCGTCCTTTGCTTCCTTGATGGCAGCCAGATCATCAAAATCTTTACCCATCATCTTTGCAACCAGCTGGACTCTTGGAAGTTCTGCTGTGGTAAATTCTCCTACCAGCTGTCCGTTACGCAGTACTGTGATCTTATCGCAGACTGCATATACCTGCTCCAGGAAATGGGTAACAAAGATAATGCCCACTCCCTCTCCTTTTAAACGCAACATCAGCTTAAACAGCTTTTCTACTTCTCCGTCATCCAGGGAAGAAGTAGGCTCATCCAGGATAAGAACCTTTGCAGACATGTCCACTGCACGGGCAATGGCGATCATCTGCTGGATGGCGATGGAATAATTGTCAATAGTCTGTGTAACATCTGCATGTATGTCAAGATCCTGCAATAATTTTGCAGCTCTTTTATTCATAGTTTTCCAGTCGATCAGCCCTGCTTTTCTGGGCTCTCTTCCAATAAAAAGATTTTCTGCCACTGTAAGGTTGGGGCAGAGGTTTACTTCCTGATACACGGTACTGATACCGCGGCTCTGGGCTTCCTGCGGACTGCGGTTGATGATCGTATGGTCACAGCCATCGATCATGATCTCTCCTGTTTCAAACTCCTCCACACCGGTGAGAACCTTGATCAGAGTGGATTTTCCGGCTCCGTTCTCACCCATAAGTGCATGTATTTCCCCTTTTTTTAATGTAAAATCCACATTCTGCAGAGCTTTTACACCTGGGAATGTCTTATATATATGCCGCATTTCAAGGACAGAATCCTTTTCCATAAAAGCCATGCCTCCTTTTTTCTAAAAAAAGACACGGGAGGGGACTTTTGTCTCCCGCCCCGTGCCTGATCTGCTATGTATTACTGGTAACAGATTGCTGGTTATTAGTATGCTCTGGTCTTTAAGATCTCTTCCAGATCCATGGAGGTATCAAAGTAAGCTTCATCTACATACTGGATCTTTTCAACTTCTTCGCCCTTTTCCAGTTTCTGGATGATCTCAGCTACACGTGGTCCATGAAGTGGGTTGCACTCGAAGGTTGCGTTTAAGTCACCTGCGATCATAGACTCAAATGCTGCCTTTACAGAGTCAAAACTTACTACGATAATGTCACCCTCTGGTCCACAGGTCTTTCCTGCTGCCTTGATCGCGTCGATAGCACCGAATGCTTCGTTATCATTCTCACAGATAACTACGTCAATATCATCGTAGCTCTTTAAGAAGGACTCCATAACTTCCTGTCCTTTAGCCTGTGTAAATTCACCGGACTGCTTGTCTAACATATTCCAGTTGGAATGTTCTTTTAACTTGTTCTCCATACCTTCTGTACGGCCAACCTGTGCAGATGCACCGATGGTTCCCTGAATGGTTACCATATTGATCTCTTCGTCTGCTCTGCCCTGTTTCTCTAAGTAATCTGCCAGCCAGTCACCACAGGTCTCGCCTTCTTTTACGAAGTTTCCGCCTACCCATGCTTCATAAAGGCTGTCATCTGAAAGCTGCATCTGACGGTCAGAAAGAATAACCGGTATTCCAGCTTCTTTTGCTTCTTCCAGAACAGTTTCCCATCCGGTCTCAACTACAGGAGCAACTACGATATAATCAACATCCTGCTGGATAAAGGAACGGATCGCTTTGATCTGGTTTTCCTGTTTCTGCTGTGCGTCATCAAAGATCAGCTTATAGCCGTTTTCTTCTGTAAATGTGGACTTAAAAGATTCTGTATTCGCAGTTCTCCAGTCAGATTCTGCACCCACCTGTGCGTATCCAACAGTGATCAGATTTCCTTCTGCTGCTTCCTTCTGTTCCCCTTCAGAAGAAGCTTCTGCTGCTGTGGTCTCCTCTGCCTTTGTCTCAGCTGGCGCTGCAGTTGTTTTTGACTCTGCAGGATTGCTGGTGCATGCGGTTGCTGACATTGCTACAGCTGCTGCTAATGCTACGGATAAAAATCTTTTTTTCATATGATGGTTCCTCCTTTTTAATAACATCACATTTGTTTTTGCAGTTTTATTATACAAAATGCTCCGTATATTTTATACAGAGCATCTTTTCAAAAAAGTGTGTTTTTTATAGGTTTTCCACAAATTTTTGTGTTTTCTTTGGAAAAAGTTATGTTTTTTTATTGAGGAAGATCTTAAAGCAGGTCCCGATCCCTTTTTCAGACTCAACCAGTATCTCTGCCTGATCCCCATAATACATCCTAAGGCGCTGTGCCACATTATTAAGACCAAAGCCGCCTTTTTTCAGATCTGCCTGTTCCCCTTCAAAGGTTCCGGAAAGCTTTTTACGTACTTTTTCAAGAGTTTCCGGATCCATGCCGCTTCCATTATCCTCCACTTCAAAGATCAGGTTATCCCGGTCCTCATAGCCTCTTATGATAATACAGCCTCCGCCCCGCTTATTTTTGATCCCGTGGTACAGAGCGTTTTCAACTAAAGGCTGCAGCAGCATTTTTAAAACAATATGATCCTTTATTCCCGGTTCGATCTGAATGGAATAGTCTAAAATATCCTCATAGCGGATCTTCTGGATCTTTAAATAACTGCGTATATGAGACTCTTCTTCCTCCACTGTAATAAAATCTTTTCCTCCCGACAGCACGGTGCGGAAGAAATCACTGAGGTCTGTGGTCATTTCCACTACCTGACGGTTATTTCCCCCTTCTGCCATCCACACAATGGAGTCTAAAGTATTATAAAGAAAATGGGGACTGATCTGCTCCTGGTGGAGCCGCAGCTCTGCCTCCCGCAGATTTTTCTGCTCCTGGGTATTTTTCTCTAACAGCCGCCGGATCCGCTCACTCATATGATTAAAAGTACGGGCCAGTACATTGATCTCCTCTAAACTGCCAAGATCCGCCTTTGCATCCAGATCTCCCTTTCCCAGACGTTCTGCCGTCTGCTGCAGCCGTCCCAAAGGCCCTGTAATGGAATTTGTGATGGCCAGTGCAAGGAAAGTGCCTGCTGTCAGCACACAGGCCAGCAAAACCATATATTCCTGGATCCGTTTGGTCACCTGCTGTTCCAGTTCTTTTTGCAGCTGCTCCATATTGATCATCTCATAGTAGGTATACTGGGTAATATAATCCTGGATCATGGAACACAGCCCCTGGATATCATTTTCCCAGATATTTACATTTTCATCGTATCTTCCTGTAACAGAGGCATTGTCGATCATCCGGTTGACTGCCTTTTCCAGAGAGTCTAAACAGGATAAAATACCTTTTATCTTAATATCACCGTCTGATCCCGGTACCCGCTCAATGGACTTTCCAAAGGCATGACGGGCAGATGCAATCATGTTCAGGGGATTTTTCACCACTGTAGCATACTTGCTCTTCCCCTCTAAAATATCCCCGTTTTCAAATTTATCTACATCGATCAGACCGATCATGACCCGGTACATGGAATATTCCATATCGGATTTAAACTTGATATTGTATTCATTGGCCACTTTCAGGTTTGCCATGATCTCATTATAGGACCGGGAATAATTTTCAAACATACGCTGATAGCCGGCTACCATAAATGTAAGAGGGATCACGATCACAAACAGTAAAAAGAGCAGACGCATTTTCAGTGACAGGTAAAACTTCTTTTTCTTTTCCATGTCTCTATGCCCCTTTTATCCTTTTTGTCCTGCCCTGTAGTCTTTTGGTGACTGCCCCATCACTTTCTTGAAAGTAGCGCTGAAATAATGGGGATCACTGTAGCCTACCTGCTCCCCGATCTCTGCTGTGCGGCTGTTGGTGCAGCGCAGAAGTTCACAGGCTTTGTCAATGCGTACTTTCGTAAGATATTCCACAAAAGTCGTCCCAGTTTCCTGCTTGAAAATAGAGCTGAAATAGCTGGGACTGACTCCTATATGGGCCGCGATCCTGTTTAATGACAGTTCTCCGTTGGAGAAGTTCTTTTCTATGTACTCTTTGGCACTTTGGATCACACTTCCATAACGGTCATTTGAGACACTGTTCCTTGCCTCGATGGCTGCCTGAAACTGCTCTTTCAGATACATCTTGGTCGTATCCACGCTGACGATCACTTTTGGGATCCGCTTAATATCCGTAACTTCCGGTGAAATTGTTACATTTCCCTCTCCCAGTCCTTTTAAGAATTCCTGGATACAGTAGAAAATATCCATGGTAAGATACTGGCGCAGCAGCAATGACTGATAATTGTTCTCACCGATCGCAGCAAAATATTCTTCCACAAAAGGATCACATTCTTCCATTGCTCCTAACTTCAAAAAATCCAGGATCAGCTTCCGGTCTACCCCTGTATAATTGGTATTGTCCAGAAATTCCGTGTATTTTTCATAGCTGGCAAAATAGCGTTCCAGAAGCCTGGATTTTTCCTGCTCTTCCCTGATCTCATCTGCTACATGTTTTAAGGTATCCAGTAAACTTACAGAAGTTACCGGTTTTAATAAGTAGTCACTGATCCCGATCTTAATGGCTTCTTTGGCATATTCAAATTCATTATAACCACTGAGAATGATGATCCTGGTTTTAGGCAGACTTTTTTTCACCAGGCGGCTTAATTCCAGTCCGTCCATAAACGGCATCTTTATATCTGTGATCAGAATATCCGGTTTTGTATTTAAGAGCAACGGATAGGCATATTCTCCGTCTCCTGCTTCCCCAACAAATTCAAATCCATGACTCTCCCAGGCAATATTGTCACGGATCCCCCGACGGATGATGGACTCATCTTCCACCAGAAACACCTTTACCATCTTAGCTTCCCCCTTAAGTTGTCTATCAGCTGTTTCCTATGTATGTACATGTATCATGTACCTGCGTATGGTCCGATTATCCCACATTTATGACAGCGGGTCAATGAAATGTCATATCAAAAAAAGATCAAAAATTCCCATTTTCTGGAATTTTCGATCTTTTTTGCGTTTTTGTCTAATTATAACGTTTCAATTTTACGGTTACTTTTTCTGTTTCCGAATTATTCGATCACCTGATCGCCATCCTTGGTGACATAATACTCTTTTACACCAAGACGGGTCATCCAGTTTCTGGTCTCCTGTGTCTTCCAGGAACCGCTTCCTGCTCCGCCGCCGTTATCATTATCCCATAACCACTGAGGAGTCGGCCATAAGCATACAGATGGTCTTAATGCCTTGTATACTTCGTAGTCTACACCGTTCTGTCCGTGATGGGACATCTGGACCATCTTGCATTTTAAAGCTCCAAGGTTTATATCCTGCATCAGATGTTCACCACCGGTACGTCCCAAGTCTCCTAAGAACACTACATTGGTACCGTTTAAAGATACCATATAAGCAACACTGCTGTTATTTACAAAGTCATTGTTTTCTTTGTAAGCCTGGTTTAAAACCTGGATCTTTGCAGGTCCTGCGTTGATCACCTGTCCTGCTACGATATCACCGTGAAGAACGGATGGAGAAATTTTTGCAAATGCGCCTTTTACATATGCCACCATAGAAGCAACATTTGCGTCCTTTTCTGCGTACCAGCTGTCTTCTAAGAAGGAGTAATAGATACCGTCAATGGTGATCTCTCCTGCATGCTTATAAAGAATATCTGCCAGGGCACCTACGTGATCAGAGTCAGGATGTGTGATCAGCCATGCCTGAACATGTCCGCCTTTTGCCTTGATCTGATTTAATACATAGTCTGTGTTGTCTGTCCAGCCGCCATCTACTACGATCAGACCGCCCTCTCCCGTTTCAATGATCGCTGCCAGCTGCTGGGCTGCTGTATCATGATTTGCCAGAAGAGTGAGCCTTCCCTTTCCGAAGTAAGAGGAAGAGTCTGTAACAGGAGTGGATACTTCTCCAAATCCGGCAACCTCTGCCTTAGTAGTTACCGTCTGTGTATTGGTATTATTCTGATTGCCTGTATTCTTATTTTCATCCTGTACAACGATCCTGTCTGGGGAATTAATAACCTGCGCATTCATAGCGTAAGACTGCATGGTTCCCTGTCCCAGCATCAGTGTAACTGCTGCCAGCAGACATGCCCCGCAGCGTTTCCAGTATCTGTCGATCCGTCTCATTTTCCCTCTCCTTACTGTACCGGCTCAACGGCTCTGACATCCCCTGCTTTAATGGTGTCATTTACCAGATAAGAGCTTTCGTCCCCTTCTTTATCATAAGGGAATACCTGTACCTTTACATCATGATCATCGAAGAAGCTGCCGTAGCTGGTAGTAAATCCGTTTTCATTCTCCTCCGGTGCTGTATAATAGAAGTTCTGGGTTGCTACAGACTCACCAATGCTTCCTAAAACATCCTGTGCATAAACCACTGCTACATCGCTGGTAGTCTTGCGGGTAACAGGCAGCAGTACAGTCAGAAGACCGGTTTCGTCATCATAAACAACGTTTAAGTCCATTACATAATCAGCAAAAGCACCATATGGCTCTAAATACTGCTCTTCCAGGTCTGAACGTACTTCTTCCCAGTCGATCTTAATATCTTTATCGATCTCTGTATCCGGCTGTCCATCTCCCTGGATCTTTCCATCTGCTGGAGAAACAATATTACTCTGGGTACAGCCGCTTAAAAGAGCTGCTGATGCCAGAAGGATCAGAGAAACCTTTTTCCAGTTAAACATTACAAAAAACCTCCTTAATTTTCAACGGTACTATTATAACGAAGAAACCACAATTTTAACAGTGGTTTTTTCTTACAAAATTGTTACCTATATGAAACTTCTGTGAAATGTAGCTTGCTATTTGATCTTATTGGTGCTATCATGTTCAATATGATTTAATTTTTTATTTTTTTGAACATATTATTTTTTAACAGGAGGTCATTTTCATGAAACCGAAACAGAAATCATTTTTGCAGAACCTTGACTGGGTCACCACTATCCTGCCTTTCGGATGCATCACATTGTTATGCTGTCTGTTTATGATATTTCCGGAAGGCTCTGCCAATATCCTTGCTTCCATCCGTTTCTTCCTTGGCGACCAGCTTGGCAGCTATTATCTGTTAATGGGACTGGGGGCTGTGATCTGTTCCCTGTATATGGCATTTTCCCGCTTTGGTTCTATTAAACTGGGGGATGTAGAAAAACCACAGTATACTGCTTTCCAGTGGGGTTCCATGATGTTTACAGCCGGACTG
>ERZ1106951.2947-NODE-2947-length-12641-cov-3.761878_pt1 | contig 12641 bp, 11 predicted proteins | sample MGYA00403676_ERZ1106951 | MGnify/ENA primary metagenome ERZ1106951 (study PRJEB35170, sample SAMEA104062398) | human gut metagenome | biome: human gut; feature: human-associated habitat; material: faeces | place: Denmark | collected 2012-04-23 ...
ACATACCACCTGATTCCAACATATACCAGTTGCACGAATAATAAGAGAAATAGCATATTGATCGGCAAACTGAAAGTTGTTTGTACAATGTTCAAGATATAACTGTTATTATGTCTTGATTAGAGTACAAACTCATATAAGAGGAACTCCCTCGGTACTCCAATATCAACATATGTGATTTCAACCTTATCCACATACTTAAATCCAAACGACATATACATTTTCTGTGGAATATCATTTCCCTCTATGCAATCAAGACGAATTGATTTAAGGTTTCTTTCCCTTGCTGTGTCTATTGCGTGTTGAACTAACTGCTTCGAGTATCCACGACCTCCATATTCCGGAAGGACACGCAAGGCATGAAGAACTACTGTCTCGTTATCATTTGCATCAATAAGCCATTTAACTGCGTGATACGCCTCATCACGATCATGATTCATAATATACGCCGCAACAATTCGACCATCTTCAATACCGATAAACTGATTTCTCTCTTTGATTGCATCTTTGATCATTTCATCTGGAGGGAAACCACCTTTATCTCCCTCCGGCAGAAAATCTTTTCCGCTCAAAACTTTACACATACAGTCATAAAACTGTCGCAATTCTATAAAATTTTTCTCTTCTGCATATCTGATAATCATAGAAATCTATCCCTCCAACTTCCGATTTTCCTCACTTTTTCACAATTTCTTCTACAATCTGCAGTATCTCATCCTTCGTGATTTTTTTCGTCACACTGACCGCATACGCATAACCACCCTCATTCCATACCGCCAGCGCATAACCATCTGCGCTTCCTTTCAGCGTCACCTGCGTGCCTGTCACATCCACAGCTTCTTCTATCTCATACACGTTATAATCACCGGAAATGTCATCTTCGCCGGTTCCTTTCCGGTAGCACAGACTCTGGGCATCGCCGTCTGCGTCCACGCCTTCATAGTCAATCTGGGCAAATTCGCCCCATCCGTTGGTGTATTTGGTGTGTTCCACGGTAAACGGCAGATCTTTCAGATCAGATACCGGAACTCCCACTTTCTGGGAGAGTTCCTCTGCAGAAGCCACGGTTTCCATGCCATTCACAACACCAACCATCTCCTGGCCAGAGGTAGGCTCCTGCTGCCCCCGGTTGATCTGTGGGATCACCGCAGCACCAGTGATCAGAAGTGCCAGACAGGCTGCACCGGAAAGATATCTGGAAATCCGGTAACGTCTCATGCAGCGGAGTCTCTTTTCTTCTCCCTCCCATACGGCAGAATCTTCCTGCAATTCTACGTTATTTGCAGGCTCTTTTTCCACATTTTGAAGGACTCGTCGGCGCATATCATCGTTCACTACAATTCTGTCCATAATCTCATCATATGCTTTACTCAAAATCATACGCCTCCTTCAAAATCATTTTCAGCTTCTCCCGGCCCCGTTTCAGATCGGAACGGACACTGCTTTCCTTTCGTCCCAGCAGCACCGCCATCTGGCCTGTGGAATATCCTTCATAATAGTACAGATGGATTGCCTCCCGGTACTTCTCCGGCAGTGCTTTCACCGCCTCCCAGACAAAGGACAGATCTTCCCGCTCCTCGGCAATCAACTCTTCATTTAACTCATCCGTGTCCCGAAGCCGGTTGTAATCGATCCGATTTTTACTTAAATTCGCCGCCACCTTCAAAAGCCACGCCTTCTCATGAACCGGTCCAGCCACCTTCGGGATATTTTGCAGGTAACGGATCAGCGTCTCCTGTAAAATGTCCTCCGCATCACTGTAATTATGGAGATAGGAGTAAGCCAGACGGAAAATGGAATTTCCGTAGGTATCCAGAAGCCGCTCCTCCAGGCCATCCTGCAAAATCTACTGCACCTGCTCCACCAGCCCGGTCAGTTCTTCCTGACTGAATGGAGTCTGTACGCTGACTGAATAAGAATAATCCCCATCCGTCCATACAGCCAGATAACAGCCCTCTGCCTCTTTCTTTATTGTAACAAATTTTTCTCCCACTTCTACTGTTTTCATCTCAGAATCGATCACATAATCCCCGGAAATGTCCTCTGCTCCGGTTCCTTTCCGTACTCTGACCACCTCAGCATCTCCATCATAATAAATCACTTCCAGCATTTCCGTTCCAAGATTTCGGAACGCCACTGCCTTCACACCACGGATTTCATCCGGTATCTGAATCTTAAAACCAGCGTCCTCTTCCGCCTCTTTTAAGGTGCCATGATCCGTATATGGATTCGGCATCCCGATCATGCTTTCCTCACTTTCTCCACGATCTGCCTTCACAGTCTCAGTTGTCATCTCTTCCGCCGTCGTCTCCTGCACCGTTATTTCCGCTCCGATGGACTTCGTCTCTGCCTTTCCCGCGCACGCAGTCATGGATAACACCATCATCATTCCTAATACCGCCATCTTTGTTCTTCTCATAATCATTCTCCTCGTTTCTTTCATTTTCCTTGTTGCTCCGGCCTTTCTGCCGTTCTATCCTATATACAGATGGAAGTGGGAAAATGTTGCAAAGAAAATGAAATTTTTAATCACAAAAGCCAGGGCTGCGCTGCCAACGATCACGCAACTCTGGCTTTCTATCACACCAGTGAATCACTTTCCACCACAACTTTACAGGTTTTCTTCCAACAGGCAATCCCATACTTAAAAACCTTCTGCATGCCTGCATTTCTCATGCCATCTTCATAATGCAGCGCCCGCATCTGCGTTAAGGCTTTCTGACACTCTGCCTCCAGATCACCGTCCTGCTCCGCCTGTTCCTGGAACATTTTCATGATCTGTTCCGTGAAAATATTCCGTATTTCCCGGTTGGGAATCACAAGATTATACAGGTTTCCGTCAGCCCGGCCCCGCTGGGTCAGGTATCCAGTCATGAATAACACACTCCAGACATTTCCCATGTCTGCGTAAAGGTCATGATATGTCATTTCCTCGTGGATTTCCTTCTGAACGATCTCACCGCCGATCAGACGCTCCATCTCGGTCTTGGTGACCCCATCTCCCAACGCTTCTATGAAATGTCTGACAACCTCGTTTCCGCTGGTATTCAGCCAGTAATTCTGCGGCTGCAGAGCCGGATCTGTCCGCCGTTTATTTACATAACAGATCACATCCCACGGGCAGTATACATCCACATTGCCAAACCGGTAACCATCGTACCATTCCCGTACATCCTCGTAACTGCTGCCTAACTGATATTCCTCCAGCATCTCCTTTACTTCCGCATCCGTAAACCCAAAATACTCATCGAAATCCACATCCGTGATCGTAAAGGTATTGAAATTATTCACACCTGTGAATATGCTCTCCTTCGCCACTCTCAAACAGCCAGTTAACACAGCAAAATACAGATTATGATTGGTTTTCAGCGCACTTCCAAAAATCCCGCGGATCAGGCGTACCATCTCGTCATAATATCCCAGTTCATTGGCTTTTGCCAATGGGACATCATACTCATCAATCAGCACGATCACCTGCTTTTCATAATGCTTCCGCAGAAGCTCCGTCAGCTCCCGCAGACTGCAGAACAGGGTTTCGTCATCCATTTCTTTCTGCAAAAGCTGTCCAAAAAGCATCTTATCCGTGTCTGTCAGCCTGCTGCTTTCTGTTAAAAACTGAAACCTTCTGGCCTCCTCATTGACCACCTTTACCATCAGATTTCTGGCCGTCTCATAATCCGCAGCATCGATCCCCTTCAGGCTTATGGAGATCACCGGGAACTTTCCCATATAGGTCTCGCACAACGTGCTTTCCTCTGCGATCCGCAGCCCGTCAAACAGGCTTTTATCACAACCAATCTCAAAAAAACACTGAAACATACTCATATTCAGCGTTTTTCCAAATCTTCTCGGTCTCGTAAAAAGGTTCACTTCACCCCAGTTTTCCAGCAGTTCTTTGATCAGATCTGTTTTATCTACATAGTAAAATCCGTCCCTGCGGATCTTTTCAAAATTTTCGATCCCTACGGGCAATCTTTTCTTCAACATGGCTGTCATCCGTTGTTTCGCTCCCCTCTTGTCCAGTCTGCTATTTTTATTATAGCCCATATCACGCGGCTGTGACAAGAGGAATAAACACCAGAAAACGCCCTACACCACCTGCTTCAAACAGGATTTCAGATCATCCTCAGCATTACTGATCGGCTTCAGATCAAAGGTATCTACCAGATACTGCAGCACATTGGGACTTAAAAACGCCGGAAGAGTCGGCCCCAGATAGATCCCGCGGATTCCAAGGCTTAACAGCGCCAACAGATCCGCCACCGCCTTCTGCTCATACCAGGAAATGATCAGCGACAACGGCAGCGCATTGACATCGGTTTCAAAGGCATCCGCCAGCGCCGTGGCGATCTGTATAGCGGAATACACATCGTTACACTGTCCCACATCCAAGAGTCTTGGAAGCCCGGCTACCTCTCCGAAATCCAGCTTATTAAAGCGGTATTTACCGCATGCCAGCGTCAGGATCACGCAGTCCTCCGGCACCATCCTGGAAAATTCGGTGAAATAGTTTCTTCCGGGTCTGGCACCGTCGCAGCCGCCGATCAGGAAGAAATGGCGCACTTTTCCGCTCTTTACTGCATCCGTGATAGCATCCAGATATTTAAACGCCTCTGCGTGACCAAATCCCGTGAGAATCTCTTTAGGCTCCTGATCCTCCGGATAACCACCCAGCTCCAGGGCTTTCTCGATCACCGGGCCAAAATCCTTCCAGCCATTTTCATCCTTCGGAATAAAGGTCACGCCTTCCCAGCCCACCACATTGGTGCTGAAGATCCGGTCCTTATAAGAATCCCTTGGCCGCATGAGGCAGTTGGTGGTCATCAGAATCGCTCCCGGCAGATGATCAAATTCCTTCTGCTGGTCCTGCCATGCCCCGCCGAAATTGCCCACCAGATGTGGGTATTTTTTCAGGCCGTCATAGCCGTGGGACGGAAGCATTTCCCCATGGGTGTAGATGGAGATTCCCATGCCCTTCGTCTGCTCTAAAAGCATCTCCAGATCTTTCAGATCGTGTCCGGACACCACAATAAACGGGCCTTTTTTCATACGCACATTTACTTTATGAAGGGACGGATTGCCATACCGCTCTGTGTTAGCATCATCTAACTTTTTCATCACCTCAATGGCTATTTCCCCGGTACGCATGGTCAGGCGGATCAGTTCTTCTACCGTCAGCCGGTCATCGGTAATGGCCTCCAGTGCCTGAATATAGAAATCATCCACCTGGTCGCTGTAATACCCCAGTTCCCTGGCCTGATGGCCGTAGGCGCTGATTCCCTTTAGCCCGTAAAGCACCGTCTGCCGCAGGGAACGGATATCCGGGTCCAGTTCCTTGTCGTACATGATACCAGCGATCGGCGCATCCTTTAACATCTCCGTTTTATCCTCCGGAAGCTGGTAATCCGCCTGTGCCGTAGGGTTGTCCATTTCCGCCACCCATTTTCCCAACTGCCCCCGCAGTTCTTCCTTGATCTTCTGGGACTGCTGCAGCAGCTTTACATGGACCTCCGCATCGAAGTTCACGTTGGTCAACGTTGTAAATAGTACATTTTCAATAAAACGGACGATCTCCTTATTCATATGTTCCCCATGGTCCAGCACCACCTTGCCATAGCAGCTGATGCCCTTAATCTGATAGATCAGAAGATCCTGCAGTCCCGCAATCTCCGGTGTCTTGCCGCAGACACCCATTTTCGTGCAGCCTTTGCCGTTGGCGGTCTGCTCGCACTGGTAGCAGAACATCTCATAATCCAGATCCATGTTATTGCCCATATCCATACCTCCTGGTGTTTTTTGTATACAGTCAGCCATCCTTACAGCTTTTATTAAGACAGCCGCCTTTTCCAGATTAGTATTTTCCATTTTTCATCTTTCTAAACCTCCTTGATTATGCTACACTCTTTCTAGGAAGCTTTTTAATCATTACCCAGGAGATTATTGATGAAAATATATACCTTAAAAGCAACAAAATCCCGCTCCAATCCCCAGGTGGTCCGGGAATTCCAGATTGATGGCAGACGGCCAGTTACCGATCTTTTAGCCATGCTTGACCTTCTGTTTGGCAGTAATATTTCCCAATATGCGGTTTTCACTCAGGGAGAACAGATATTCCATGATTTATCCGTCCCTATTGAAAATGTTTTTACAAATCAGCAGCCACTTCTATGTACGGTTGATGACCCGGCTTCTCCATCTGTGCTTTTTCTGGATGTTCTGGATATCACAGAAGAAGAGGCTTTTTCCTGTCCCCATCTGCTGCGTTACCGGGTATCGAATAAAAAAGAAGACGATTATTATTCCAGTTATTCAGACTCCATGGAGGAAACATACCAGAACCATTTAGACGAGCTTAACCGCAGCATCCGCAGGCACTTTTTCCCGGATACCACGGCTCCGGATTTTTGCTGGAACATCGGTACTTCTTTGCAGGAAATCTTAGAAGAATCAACTGCAACTGCGATCCGTCAGATGATCCTTCCGTTAAATCTTCCGGTAAAAAGTACACTTCCAAAACAGGCTCTGATAAGGGAGGTTGCGAAATGGCTGAACATGGATGCATTCTGGACCATGGTTCTGGATTCTATGTCCCTGACGGAATACCAGAATTTTAAAACCCTGTGTACCAATGGCGGTATTCCTGACCAAAAGCGGTTCCAGTCCCGCCTGTTCCCGGTTTTAGACCGGTATCTGCTGATCCGTGCCACCTATTGGGGAAATCTGCAACTTCCAAAAGAATTGATGACTTTTTACGAGCAGTGGCTGGAACAGGGAAAAGAGAAAGATTATATGGCTGGCAAAACACTCTCCATTGTCATATTAGGCGCAGCCGCTTTCTATGGATTTGTCAACCGACCGGTTGCAGACACACTTTTTAAGCATTGCTTCCCTGACCAATGGAGACCGGAACTGACCCAGACATTTTTTGCCAATCCTCTTCCAGAAGAGTTGTCCGATGATTTAAGCCCGCTTTCCAAGGGCTTGTATTATCACTCTGCCATTATAGACCAGAAAGATGGATCTGCACTTTATCAGCTCTATATTAAAAGGCAGCGGCATTTGTATCTGCCAACCAAAGAGGAATTATTGGATATGGTCACAAATGGACCACATTTTTCCCAGAAAACTACCATGCAGATTTTCGACCTTATGAACCAGCGGCTGCGGCAGTCCTCCTATAACTGCCATTTTCTAATCAGCCAGGTGGCGCTGGGCGCTTATATGGGCTCCGATATCAATCAGCTGATGACTTATCTCCAGGACAATCTGCATCTGCGGAAAAATGATGCTACTTTAGGGCAGATCGGCAGTCTGATCATTCCAGAATTGAACACGATCCGCAAATTGCCTCTCGGTGGATATACCGAAATTGAATTCCGCAAAATCTTTCATTAGGAGATACATGAAACTATGGCAAAACTATATTCATACACTCTGGAACATTTTTTCCGTGATTTTACAGAAGAAGAGATTGTGGATGGCCTGGAGCTGGCCCTCTCCTCTCCTCTTTCCGATTTTCAGGAACGCGCCAATGCTGGAATTTTAAGGACCCATGGAATTCCATATTTTTCCAAAGAAAAGTTATCCATTCTACACAGTCAGTGGCCCTCGGATAATTCTGACCGCGAAGAAACTGCTGAAATTTATCTGGATGAGCCCCATAATGAACTGATCCTTACCAGCTGCACCTGCCGTCAATTTGCGAAAAGTCATTATGCCTGCCCCCATATCACGTCCCTGCTCTGCTCCTATCTCATGAAGACCAATGGACCTGAAATATTCCAGAATACCCCTTTAGCGGAAAAACTGGCGCAAAAAACCGGCGTGAATAACCCATTTCTTCCAGGTATCCTGCAAAAAACAGATATCGGGATTTCCAGGCTTCTGGCCTCTGCTGCCACCCCTGTTACCGTTTCCCCGGATTTTTCTTCCAATGGTCCCCTTGGAGTAGAATGTTATCTTCTCTCCAGGAACGGAGGTGCTTTTCTGGAATTAAAGATTGGCAGTCGCCGCAAATACGTGGTTAAAAGTTTATATGAATTTTTTAAAGCAATCACCTGTGGCAACTCCTATACGCTTGGAAAGGAAACCATCGGACATATGTCCCCGGATCTTTTTGACCCCTCCAGCAAAGCGCTGATCCAGTTTTTATTAGAGCTTGATTTTTTCAAGTCACAAACCTCTCACTACCACAGCCTTTACATCAGTATTTCCGGAAATTACCAGCGTTATCTTTATCTGGAAGGACGGGATCTGGACAGCCTTATGGAGCTATTAAACCGTTTCAATGGTGAAATTCCTGTAGGCTTTGAAAATGAAAAAATTTTTATCAACCTCGATCAGAACCTGCTGCAGCTTTCCATGAAAAAGCAGCCTTACGGCGTTATTCTCAGTGCCGGAGAATTCCAGGTCGCCTTTTCTACCGGTGAATGGCACTATTTATCCATAGGCAAAACCTTGTTCCGTATTCCAGGAGCAAAAGCCGATATGCTGACATCTCTGCTAAATCTGTTAACTGAAAAGCCCACGCTTTATATCCGTGACCAGGATCTGCCTCAGTTTCTGGGGCAGACCTCGAAGCAGTTAGAAACCTATACCCAGCTTTCTACTACCGGATTCAAGCTGGACGATTACAGCCTGGAGACGCCGGAGTTCCGCCTCTATCTGGATCTCCCGCAGGAGGATCTGATCTCCTGTCAGGTGAAATGTTATTACTCCAGAAAAGACCGGGAATATCTGCTCTATGACCAGACAGATGTAAGCCAGCGGAATATGGCTGTAGAAAACCAGTTGAAACAGAAAATCAACGTCTTTTTCGATGCCTATGATGAAACCAATAAAGCCATGTGCCTGACCTGTGCCGATGAGCGAATGTACCAGTTCTTAACCCAGGATCTGCCGAAATTTCCCGAATTTGGCGAAGTGTTTGTTTCCGACGCTCTCCAGAAGCTCCGGGTCCGCCCGCTTCCCCCGGTCAACGTAGGAATCCGTCTGGATACCGGACTTCTCCATATGTCCTTAACCTCCAGTGATTTAAGCCAGGATGAACTGATCGAGCTGCTTTCCTCCTACAGCACCAAAAAGAAATTCCACCGGCTGAAGAATGGCTCCTTCATTACCTTTGACCCGGAACAGGCCCAGCAATGGTCAGCCATGTCCGAGTCTTTCCTCCAATATGGCAAAAAGCACCCGGAAAATATGACCATTCCTTTATTCCGCTCCATGTACCTGGATGAAGTCCTGAAAAACCATGACCAGATCCAGCTGTCAGAAAACCGGCAGTACAAAGAACTGCTTTTAAATATGGATTATGCCATGGACAATGATTATCCCATTCCAGAGTCCTTAAAAGCCCTCCTGCGCCCTTATCAGTCAGAAGGCTTCCGATGGATCAAAACCTTAAAGCAATGCGGTTTTGGCGGCATTCTGGCCGATGACATGGGACTTGGAAAGACATTACAGACCCTGGCTTTCCTGCTCTCGGAGAAAAGAGACGGAAAAACCGGAGATGCCCTTCGTACCCTGATCGTTACACCTGCCTCCCTGGTCTATAACTGGAAGAAGGAGATCGCACGTTTTACGCCGGAACTGACCTGCAAAGTACTTACCGGCACAGCCGCTACCAGACAGGAGCTGATCGGTCCTGACAATGATGCCGATATCTGGATCACCTCCTATGATCTGCTGAAACGGGATATTACCCTGTACGAGGATATCATTTTCGCCAACCAGATCATTGATGAGGCCCAGTATATCAAAAACCACGCCACACAAGCTTCCAAGGCTGTCCGTCTGATCCAGAGCAACTTCCGTCTGGCGCTCACCGGAACTCCTATTGAAAACCAGTTAAGCGAGCTGTGGAGCATTTTTGATTACCTGATGCCTGGATTCCTTTACAACTATCCGACCTTTAAGAACCGTTACGAAAGCGCCATTGTCAATGATCAGGATAAGGAAACCTCCGACCGTCTACGCAGACTGGTCCATCCATTTATCCTGCGGAGGCTGAAAAAGGATGTGCTGAAAGAACTTCCGGATAAGATCGAAAAGGTCGTTTCCGTCCATCTGGAAGGAGAACAGAAAAAACTCTATGATGCTTACGCCCAGCGGCTGAAATTATACCTGGCAAAGCAGAGCCCGGAAGAATTCCGGCAGAGCAAGCTGGAAATCTTAAAGGAACTGACCAGACTCCGGCAGCTATGCTGCGGACCATCCCTGTTCCTGGAACATTATCACGGTGAGAACGCCAAACTGGACACCTGCATGGAGCTGGTGAAGCAGGCCATCGAAAACGGTCACAAGATCCTGTTATTCTCCCAGTTTACCTCTGTTTTAGATGAGCTTCAGAGGGCATTCAAGCATGAACAGATCAAGAGCCACCGGATCGACGGCGGTGTGTCCAAAGAAGAACGGATCCGTCTGACGGAAAGCTTCGCCACCGATGATACTCCGGTATTCTGCATTTCCCTGAAAGCGGGTGGAACCGGTCTGAACCTGACTGCCGCTGATATCGTCATCCATTATGACCCATGGTGGAATGTAGCTGCCCAGAATCAGGCTACTGACCGTACCCACCGGATTGGCCAGAAAAACGTAGTGACTGTTTATGAACTGATTGCGGAAGCAACCATCGAAGAACAGATCCTGAACCTTCAAAAAGCAAAAAGCGATCTGGTCGAAGAGATTCTCTCCGGCGATGGTATCAGGAGTACCGTTCTGAACCGGGACGAACTACTGCAGATGTTGTGATTTTTTATCCCTACAACCAGATGCGTACAATAAAAATACAGCCAAAAGAACGTTTTCATTCTTTTGGCTGTATTTTTTTCTAAAAAATGGACAGGATTCTATCAACCAACCGTACTGCAGGAGCAGAAAAGATCAGTTCTGCTGCCAAAGCAATGGGACCAAGCCACAAAAGCAGCCGGTTCACCCACCCATCGGCGGAACAAAACCTCAGACTATATCCTTTCTTCAACGGCCAGAAAATCTTCACCCGCTTATAATTCAGCAGGTCCAGCGCCAGATGGGATAAAAATGCCACCGCAAAATACGATCCTGCGTCCGGATAGACGATATTCACACAGCAGGTCAGCATAAAACCCGCCACCAGCGAATGCATAAACGACCGATGAGGCTGATCCTTCCCATAGGTGCAAATGATCAGGAACAGGATTCCTCCCGTCAGCACGCGCATGATACTGCTGTTTTTCATCAACCGCTCATAAATTCCTAAGTGGAATTTATATTCCAGAAACAGCATCAGTCCGATGACACTAACGGTCACCGCCATCACCTTATCTGCTTCCTGATGCGCCTGGGAGGTGCCGGAATCAATGTCACTAATCACACTTCCCACCGCTGCCGCACTGATCCCCGTCACTAAAACCGGCACGCTCTGAGGCTGTAATACTGCTAATGCAGTGGAAATTCCAATAAAAAAATGTGTCTTGCCTAGCATGTCTGTGGTCTCCTATCTCGTCTCCTCATGATGTCATGTGTTTTTTAGTGTACCACAGATTTCTAGAAGTCATACCTCACCACTTCGCAGTTCTTCACCCCATACCCTGCGAATTCTTCATTGGTCATATCGGTAAAATACGACTGGATCACTCTTGCGATACCATTGTGGGCCACTAAAATATAAGTTTTCTCATCGGATTCTGTTTTAATATCGTCCAGCAGATTATAGATTCTCTGCGCAAGACGGAGCATGGACTCTCCGCCCTCATAGCTGCAGGCAAAGGACTGTTTCGCCAGCTTAAAATCCGCTCCATTTCTCGGCGTGGACTCCCATTTTCCGAAATTCTGCTCCTTTAACCTTGGCTCTACCCGCGCAGGGATTCCTGTGATCTCAGAAATATGTTTCGCCGTATCTGCCGCTCTCTGAAGAGGAGAATACAGGATCTCGTCCGCCTGAATTCCTTCCGCTAATATCTTCTTTCCTGTTTCTATGGCCTGCTCATGTCCCTGCTCTGTCAAAGCAATATCCGTTGCCCCGCAGATCTTATTTTCTACATTCCAGACCGTCTGGCCGTGTCTTACAAAGTAAAAATGTCCCATTATTTTTCTCCTATGTTTTTAAAAACGGTTTCCACATTTTGGACAATACTCAAAATCCTCTTTGGTCTCATAGCCACAGCTCCGACAGCGCTTATACGTCTGTCCGCCATTCCCGGATCCAATCTTCGTCAACTGCCCAGGCTGTATCTCCACCTGTTCCCCACGGGCAATGGTCTTTCCCACCTCCGGATCCAGTTCATAAATCGTGTTGCAGCAGCTCGTCTGCACATAATAATGTCGGTTCCATTTGAAGCATGGAATAAAAAATAGTGATAACACCGTGTAGGTCATAAATACCTGATATCTGCCGTATTTTCCACATACATCGCAAATAATCATCTGGGAAAATTTCAAATCTTTCCGGCCATCAGTAATTGCCATCATAAAAAACATATGCTCATCCCCTGACTGAAGTTGAACCAGTGGTCTTTCGCTTAGAAGCTTATGATCATCTGGCTCTCTTACTAGTTTACATACATGATACCAGGGTCAAAAGGTCAGAAGTTCGATGCAAGCTTGCTTGCAGGAGAATTTTTGACCTTGGGCCCCTGGTATCTATACATTATAACGTGTATAAG
>ERZ1106951.2949-NODE-2949-length-12637-cov-2.313305_pt1 | contig 12637 bp, 7 predicted proteins | sample MGYA00403676_ERZ1106951 | MGnify/ENA primary metagenome ERZ1106951 (study PRJEB35170, sample SAMEA104062398) | human gut metagenome | biome: human gut; feature: human-associated habitat; material: faeces | place: Denmark | collected 2012-04-23 ...
AGAGGAAAAAGCCTATATTAACCGGATGCTGAAAGCGATCAATAAAACAGGAAACCGCAAACCTGTATTCTATAATGTAAGCCACAACGGATATGTAGTAGAGTCTTATTACGAAACTGCCATTCAGGGAACTACTTATCAATGGTATCCCATCGGACTGGTATCCGGACAGACACAGCAGGGAAATTTCCTTCCTTATATAGACCGCTATGATATTCCCTTTTCGGATAAAGTGAAAGGATTCGATAAGAAAACACGGATGGTATATGAGTTCGATCCGGCAGATATCATGTATTCTTATATGTATCCGGCCATGGTACGCACTTTCCGTACGGCAGGCTTCCAATGGATTACCCAGTTTGCGTATGATCCGATGGATATCGCTTATGCCAATACGGAATATCAGACTCATTTCTTGAATCTTGCCTATACGCCTCATAAAGCTATCAGTATGAAGATAGCTGCCGAAGCTGCACACAGTCTGAAAAGAGGTGAATCATACGGCAGCTATCCACAGGACACTTTATTTGGTGATGGTTTTCGCGTCAGTTATACGGAGGACTTGAGCGAATTAAATAATGGAAAGAAATTCTATTATTCCAATCATACCAACACCCGGCCCAAAGATGCGTCACAACTTGTTTCCATTGCCGGTTGTGGCAGTTCCCCGGTTATTCATTATGAGGGAACAGGTGCTTATTTCATGGATTGCCTCGAACCGGGAGTCTGGAGACTGGAAGTGATGCCGGACGCAGTAGTAGTGAACGATCCGTTTGCCAAACCGTCACTCAACAAAGAAGTGGTTACCATCGCTTATGGTGCTTGGGACATGGCTTTGCAAATACCTGATTTAGGGATGGAATTTACCTTTACGGCCCTCAATCAAGGAAATCAGCAGAAAGGAAATGTGACAGACGGGATTATCCGCGGACTTCGTCCGGGTACCTATCTGCTGAAACGTAAAAACTGTACGCCCAAACAGAACTGGCAGGCAGACTCTCAATGGAATTCCATCCGCATCGGAGAATATGTGGCTCCTGCTCCACGTGTGACAGATTATAAAGTCGTTCATATTCCATCGGCAACCACTGAAGCAAATAAGGATTTGACGATTAATGCACAGGTAGTAGGAACCGAACTCCCGGATTCAGTGATTATCTACACCGATAAGATATCTTTTTGGAATGAGCATAATTCATATATCAAGATGAAACGTACAAGCGGATATACCTATCAGGCAACGATACCCGCTAGAGAAATAAAGGATGATTGTTTCAGGTATAACATCATCGTATGCCGGGGCAACAGCACTCGCACTTATCCCACAGGAAATTCCGGTTACAGGAATTCATCATCAGGAATAAAGGGAAATCCACTGGACTGGAATTATACTTCCGGAGCCTATTGGACTACTCGTGTTGTTGCCCCAGATAGTGCGATACCACTATTGGCTATTACGGATGCAGATAGCCGGATAGAAGCATACACGCTTCCCGAATGGAATGATCTCCAACGTACTTTGGTTGATTCTTCTCCGGTGGAAAAACCTTTGCTCCGGTTCCGGTTTACTCCTAAAGGAGAAAATCCGCACTATTTCCTCCGCACGTTCGTAAAGAACCTGATTGAAGAAAGAAAAGAAAGAGTAAAGGATTGTAGCGTTCTCTGTATCCGGGTAAATCGAACGAAAACACTTCCGGAAGGATTCAGTGCCGGTTTCGTAACGTCAGACGGATATACTTATAAAAGCCCTTGTCCTGCTCCATCATCGGAGGGAATCATACGAATACCGTTGAAAGATTTACGCCAGACAGACACGGCACTGCTGCCGATAGCTTATCCGACATTTTTGAAACAGTATTTCCATCCGGAAACGGAAATTGCATTTTTACCGGAAAGGATTGAAAAGCTGGAGTTGTCAATGTCAGGAAACAAGAAAGAGTTAGTTGAGATTGAACTAGGAAATATCTGGCTGGAATAATCGTTCTTAAAGTTCCCCGTTGTCGAAGCCTTCGTTCCTCGGTGAGGAAAGGGTCGTTCATCGGTGAGGAACAAGGTCTTCCTCGGTGAGGAACAAATCTTTCGTCTGAACCACGTCTGAAGCCTTCTGAAAGGGGGTAGCAAACGGAAGAGACAGAAAGGGAAAAGCCGCTGATTTTTAAATAAAAAGTAAAAATAAATCTATTATCAATAACACAGTAATTATGAACAGGAATATCTTAAATCTACGCCATCTGACTGTACTACTTATGTTGTGTACAGCCTTTTTAGGAGGCACCATTCCTGCCTTCGCCCAACAAGGAGGCAAGAAAATCACCGGACAAGTGATTGACGAGAACAAGGAACCGATGATCGGAGTAAGTATCCTCATTGTCGGTACTTCTACCGGAACAGTGACCGATTTCGACGGTAATTATACACTCAATGTGCCACAGGGCAGCAAAGAGTTGCAATTCTCTTATGTAGGATATGAAACAAAGGTAGTACCAGTTCCTGCCAACAGTACTACTTTGAATGTCCAGTTGAAAAGTGATTCACAGGTATTGAGCGACGTTGTAGTAATCGGCTATGGTACGCAGCGTAAAAGTGACCTGACAGGTTCGGTAACTAACGTCAGCAGCAAGGACTTCAACATGGGGTTGGTCAGCTCTCCCGAGCAACTGATTAATGGTAAGATTTCCGGTGTGCAAATCATGTCCAACAGTGGTTCTCCCACTGCGGGAAGTACGATCCGTGTGCGTGGTGGTGCTTCACTGAACGCTAGTAATGACCCTTTGATCGTACTGGACGGCGTTCCTTTGGAACAGGGAGGCATCAGCGGTAATGACGGGAACTTCCTTAGCCTCATCAACCCGAACGATATTGAAAGTATGACCATTCTGAAAGATGCTTCTTCGACTGCCATTTACGGTTCGCGTGCATCCAACGGGGTTATTCTGATTACTACCAAGAAAGGAAGTTCGGATAAACTGAAGATTACATTCAGTACGACAAATTCCATCCAGACACGTACCAAGCTGGCTGATATGCTAAGTTATGACCAATTTGTCAACACCATCCGTACGCAAGGAACGACTGCCCAACAATCTCTACTCGGCACAGCCCATACGGACTGGAATGATGAGATTTACCAGAATGCTTTCGGTACGGATAATAATCTTAGTATCTCCGGAAAAATTGCTAAAAACTGGCCATTTCGTATATCAGTAGGTTATTACAATCAAAGCGGTTTGTTACGCACAGACAACGCAGAACGCTACACGGGAAGCATCATGGTAACCCCCTCTTTCTTCAAAGACCACTTGAAACTGAATATTAATGCGAAAGGGTCTATTAACAACAACACATTTGGTAACACGAATGCTATCTGGGCAGCTTCTACAATGAATCCAACCATCCCTGTTTATTCAGGACTGGATACTTTTGGAGGATACACGGAAGCAATAGACAATACAGGTGCACCAGCCAACGGTGCTGTAATGAACCCGGTGGGACTTATCAAAATGAATGATTCCCAAAGTAACGTAAGACGTTTCATCGGAAATATCGATGCGGACTATCGTGTTCATTTCTTCCCCGATTTAAAGCTACACGCTACATTAGGTTACGACTATGCACAAGGTAAGGGAAGTGTATATGTTCCGGCGGAAGCTGCACAGAATTACACCACTTCCGGTCTGGATTACAGCTACGGTCCACAGAAGAAAGAAAATCGCCTGCTGACTTTGTATGCCAACTACAACAAATTGGTAGAATCGATTAAAAGTAGTTTTGACGTAACAGCCGGTTACGATTATCAGTACTGGAAAGTTACAACTCCGCTTTACTACGAAATGAACACGCTGGGAGAAATACAAAAGACTTCAAAGGCTAAAGACGAACGCCATGTACTACTTTCATACTACGGTCGTCTGAATTATTCGTTCGATTCACGTTATATGCTAACTACCACCATCCGCCGGGACGCTACTTCACGCTTTGCCAAGAATGTACGTTGGGGTACTTTCCCCTCTGTAGCCTTGGGATGGAGAGTGACAGAAGAATCTTTCCTGAAAGATAATAAAGTATTGAGCAATCTGAAAATTCGTGCCAGTTACGGTGTGACCGGACAACAGGACGGTATTGGTAACTACAATTATCTACCTATCTATACTCAAAGCCAAAATGGTGCGGAAGGTATCATGGGAAATGAATATATTCATACCTACCGTCCCAGCTCTTACGTCCCTGACTTGAAATGGGAAACCACTACTTCATGGAATATAGGATTCGACTTCGGCTTTCTGGAAGACCGTATTACCGGTAGCTTTGACTACTACACTCGCCAAACTAAAGATTTGATTGCAACAGTTCCCGCCGCAGCAGGTACCACCTTCGACCGTAACATCACCACCAATGTGGGAAATGTGGACAGTCAGGGTATTGAATTCAGCGTGAATGCAACTCCTATCCAGACAGAAGACTGGAACTGGGATGTCAGCTTCAACATGACTTGGCAAAAGATGAAGGTAAAAAATCTGTCTTTATCTGCCGGAACTGTCGCTACAAATACTTCAGTAGGTCCATATATCGACAGTTACCAAGTACAAACATTAAGTGAGGGATACGCCCCTTATATGTTCTACGTTTATCATCAACTCTATGATGAAAAAACAGGAAAACCGGTAGAAGGTGCCTATCTTGATGTGAATGGAGACGGACAAATCAACTCTTCCGATTTATATCGTTACCACTCTCCCGCTCCGGATTACATTCTCGGTTTCAGTACTTCACTGCGCTGGAAAAAATGGACCTTGAGTACAAGCTTGCGTGCAAACATCGGCAACTATGTCTATAATGCCATGGCTATGAACGCTGGAGCCTGGGAAACAGTAAGCTACAACTCCTATCAATTGAATAACCTGTCTACAAGTTATCTGAAAACCGGATTCCAGACCCGTCAGTACTTGTCCGACTATTATGTAGAAAATGCTTCTTTCCTGAAAATGGATAATCTATCGTTGAACTATAATTTCGGTCAAATCTGCAAAGGATGTAGCCTGAATGTGAGTGCTATGGTTCAGAACGTATTCTGTATCACCAAGTACAGCGGTGTCGACCCGGAGGTTCCTAATGGTGTGGATAATTCCTTCTATCCACGTCCGCGCACCTTCTCACTGAATGTAGGTTTCAACTTCTAACTATTTAAAAACAAGCGAATCATGAAAAAGATATTATATACAGCCTTCTATTTTTGCAGTGCATTATTGCTGAACTCCTGCATAGGCGACTTAGACCAATATCCGCATGAAGACGAAACATCTTCTACGATATATACCAATGCTGAAAACTATAAAGCCGTTTTAGGTAAGATATATGCTGCCATGGTGACCACCGGACAGGAAAAAGGGGGTGATCCAGACTTGAGCAGTAATAGTGGACAGGATTATATGCGTTGCTTCTTCAACCTGCAGGAATGTGGAACAGACGAGGTGGCCTCTACCTGGTTGTCAGGTGATAATGTGAGTGGATTGACTTATTTAAGTTGGGATGCTAATGATCCTTGGGTATCGGACATGTACTATCGGATTTATTATAACATAGCATTGTGCAATGAATTTCTCCGTAACGCAACCGATGAAAAGCTGGCAGAATTTAGCGAACAGGATCAAGCTGAAATCCGCCATTACCGGGCTTCATGCGTGCTTTATTCTACTACCATGCAATGGACTTATTCCGCAACATCCCGTTCATAACAGAGAATGACCCGACTGTCGGCTATCTGCCTCCACGTTATACGTCTGCACAAATTTTCAGTTATATAGAATCTGAATTAAATGCCATTACAAATGATATGCTTAGCAAAGGGGATTGTCCTTATGGACGTGCTTCACAAGGAGCCGCCTATACATTGCTTGCCAAACTTTATCTGAACGCAGAGGTGTATATTGAAACGTCGAAGTATACAGAATGTATCGCTGCCTGTCAACAGGCTATCGCACAGGGATATTCATTGGAAGATGACTACAGCAAACTATTCAATGCGGATAATGATAAGCGTACTGCCAACGAAATTATATTCACCTTACCTGTGGACGCTACACATACCGTATCTTGGGGTTCTTCCACCTACATCGTCTGTGGTGCCGTAAGTAATACTTCCGACAAACAGATTCCTGAAAATTATGGTGTGAAAAGCGGTTGGGGAATGTTCCGTGTACGCGGAGAAATTCCGGCCTTATTTAGCGGAACTGATGATAAGCGCTATATGTTCTTCACTGACGGACAAACACAATATCTGGATGTGATAGATAACCAGTCAAACGGATATTTTGTAGAAAAATGGACTAACCTGACAGATGCCGGAGCAACTGCTTCCAACACTGCAGATGGTGGTGTAAATACAGATTATCCTTTATTCCGTTTGGCAGACGTATATCTGATGATGGCGGAAGCTGTGGTACGTGGCGGAACGGGTAGTGATAAAGGAACTGTATTGGGATATATCAATAAACTGCAAGAACGTGCTTATGGCGACGACTCTCATAATAAAACGGAAGCCGACCTGACACTGGACTTTATCCTGAAAGAACGTGCCCGTGAACTTTATTGGGAAGGATACCGTCGCACCGACTTAATCCGTTTCGGAATGTTCACTACCGACAAATATCTGTGGCAATGGAAAGGTGGTGAAAAAGGTGGCGTAGCTGTAAATAGCAAGTATAATATCTATCCGATACCGGCTACCGAACTGACGGCTAATCCCAATTTATATAATGAAAATTATTAATCATCCTCTAATACAAACGATATATGAAAACTATAAATAGTCTGTTCCTTGCATTGGCGGCTCTCTTTATATGGAGTGCCTGTGAAGATGACGCAGATAAATATTATTTATCGAGCCTGACAGAAAATGAATTGATAGCTTCTACAAACAACATTGTATTGACGGAAGATATCGCACAAAAGAATGTTCTGTCACTGGCATGGACCGACCGGACATTGGCTATCAACAATCCGGATTTCAAACCAACCAACTTATTGAAAACAAGTATACAGGTTGCATTAAACGAAGATTTCTCCGGAACGATCGTTGAGTCTACCGAAACCTCTCTTTCCAAGACTTACAATGGAGCCGAATTAAATATTGTCACCAATAATCTGGGGGTTGAAGCCAATGTAGCCACTAAATTCTATTTCAGACTGAAAGGAACAACGGGGAACAACATCGAACCGGCATATAGCAATGTGGAAGTAATCAACATCACTCCTTATGAACTGGATATGCGTTTCGCCAGCATGCTGGATCAAAACGGCACAGACACCGGTATGAGTTTATTTTCAGTAAATACAGATGGTGTATACAAAGGATTTGTAGGAGTAAATGCCTGGTACAACTTCCTGATTAAAGAAGCCAACGGAACGATCTGGAGAAATGACAACGAAACCGGAATGCCGTTCTTACTAACTACAGCAGGGGATTGGAAATGCTGGTTCCCAGGAGTTGGAGGTTGTTATTATATCACATTTGACACGAATAATAAGCAATGGAACGGAATACAAATACCAACATTGAACGTCAGTGGAGATATCGATGCAACAATGGAATTTAACCAAACAAGCAGAAAATGGACAGCTACATTCAATGCTAATGCAGCCGGAAGTATGACTATCCAAATCAGTGGAACGGGTAAATTATATGACCATACATGTGCCAATCCGAATGATAATGGTGGATACGACATTGATGACACGAAAGCTAAAGATACTCCTATGGCATTCAGCGGCAGCAGCACAGCGTTAAATCTCGGAGAAACAGCTGGAGACATAACAGTTAATGTGCCACAGGCAGGAGAGTGTACGCTTTCTATCGATCTAAGCAACCCTCAACAATGGACTGTATCAGTAGAAGAAGGTTCTATAGAACCGGAGCCGGAACCGGAAGAGGGACAATATTTGTATTTGCCGGGAATCGGCCAAGGTAGCGACTGGACATACGATCATAAAATTGAAGTGTACTATAAGGAAGAACAAAAATATGCAGGTATAGTGGATGTCAACTCACAATACGGAAATTATGCGATGACCCTGTTCTCATCAGGAGATGCATGGGACACCGACAAAATGTACACCATTGCCAATGATGACTCGGAAAGTACGGCAGAAGCTGGAACTCTTGTAAATGGACAAGCAAAGAATATTCCTGCACCTGCTGCCGGTCTTTATCTGTTTGACGTTTCATTAAAAGAGTTGACCTATAAAACTTATGCAGTTGGAAATAACATCTATTGTTATTATGGAATAGAGGGGGATAACAATTTATATCCTATCGCCACAACAGGAACTACCGGAGAATATTCGGGAACGATTACGTTATCACAAGATTCTAACTGGGGTATCAAATTTTATATAAAAGATGACTGGACCGGAGCGTATGGAGGAAGCAATGGAAAACTATATTATAACAGCAACGACGGTATTCCATTGACTGCCGGAACTTATACTATCACAGTCAATCTGATAGACGGTACTTATTCCGCTTCTAATAAATAACCTTTAGATAACAGTATATAATTATGAAACGATTCAAAAATATATTGATGGCTTCCGCACTACTGTGCGGAGCCTTCTTCACAGCCTGTGACAACAATGATGATAAACCGGTATTTCCGGAAAATCAAGATCAAGCCTATGACATGTCTGGTTTTGCCAAAGGAGCCGATGTCAGTTGGTTGACAGAAATGGAAAAGGAAGGTTACAAATTCTATGATGCTGAAGGAAACGGACATGAATGTATGTCACTACTCCGGGATTTGGGCATGAATGCCATCCGTCTACGTGTATGGGTAAATCCCGATCAGGGATGGTCGGAAGAGGAAGGTTTCTTTAATCCGGAAGGATGGTGTGATAAAGACGATGTAGTGACCAAGGCGTGGCGCGCTCACAACTTAGGCTACCGTATTATGATTGATTTCCATTATAGTGATATTTGGGCGGATCCGGGACGGCAAGAGAAACCGGCGGCTTGGGCCGACCTATCCTTTGATGAATTAAAACAAGCAGTAGCCGACCATACCACTGAAGTATTAAGTGCAATCAAAGCAAGAGGTATCGATGTAGAATGGGTGCAGGTGGGTAATGAGACACGTACAGGCATGTTAAAACCTGACGGAGCTGCTAGCAGCGGAAAAACCGCCAACTTCGCTCAACTGGTAACAGCGGGATACGATGCCGTTAAAACAATCTACCCGGAAGCTAAAGTTATCGTACATATCGATCAGGGCAATAATCCCAATCGATATATCTGGCTGTTTGACGGTCTGAAAGCTGATGGGGGAAAATGGGATATAATCGGCATGTCTCTTTATCCGGAACCGGATACCCAAGACTGGCGACAATTAAACAATGATTGTATTGCTAATATGAAAAGTCTGATTGAACGATATAATACACCTGTCATGATGTGTGAGCTTGGTATTTACTGGAATTATGAAGAAGCAGAAGAGTTTTTTACCGATTTCATGACTAAAGCTAAAGAAATAGATCAATGCCTCGGTGTTTTCACTTGGGAACCTCAAAGTTACGGTGGTTGGAAAGGCTATCACAAAGGTTTGTTTGACGATACCGGTAAACCCACCAGCGCATTTAATGCTTTCAAGAGATAAGATTATTGAATCATTTTTTATAACTTTACCCCGAATCCAAAATATTTTATACCTGAAAAGCAAAAATGAACATGAAACACCAAAAACAGTTATTAGCTGTACTTTTGATGGGCGTCGCTTGCACATTGCAAGCGCAACGCAGTGAGACGCTGCTCGAGAAAAACTGGAAATTCAGTAAAGGAGATTTTAAAGAGGCTAGCCAGCCGGAGTTTAATGACACTAAATGGGAGTCGGTTGTTATTCCGCATGATTGGGCGATTTTCGGTCCATTCGATATGAATAATGACCTGCAGAATGTAGCTGTAACACAGAACTTCGAGAAAAAGGCTTCCTTGAAAACAGGACGTACCGGTGGGCTCCCTTATGTAGGCACCGGATGGTATCGAACCAGTTTTGATGCTCCTGCCGATAAGGAGGTGACGCTGCTCTTTGATGGCGCCATGAGCGAAGCACGTGTCTAAATGGAAAAGAAGCTTGTTTCTGGCCTTTCGGCTACAACTCTTTCCACTGTAACGTGACGTCTTTATTAAACAAAGACGGAAAGAATAATACGCTGGCCGTACGTTTGGAAAATCGTCCGCAGTCCTCGCGCTGGTATCCGGGAGCAGGTTTGTATCGTAATGTGCATCTGATCGTGACTGATAAAGTGCACGTGCCTGTATGGGGAACACAAATCACAACTCCTCATGTCAGCAAGGACTTTGCAGCCGTACGTCTTCAAACGAAGATTGATAATGCCGGTGAGAAAACACAAATCCGTATAGAAACAGAGATTCTTTCTCCGGACGGAAAAGTGGCTACCAGCAAAGAGAATACGAGCCGCATTAATCATGGACAACCATTCGAACAAAACTTTATTGTAAATGCGCCCGAGCTCTGGTCGCCGGAAAGTCCGTCGCTCTACAAGGCTGTTTCCAAAATTTACGCAGATGATAAACTGGTGGATACTTACACGACCCGTTTCGGTATCCGCAGCATTGAATATATCGCTGATAAGGGTTTCTATCTGAACGGAAAACATCGCAAATTCCAAGGGGTATGTAATCACCATGATTTAGGTCCGCTGGGTGCCGCTATTAATGTAGCAGCGCTTCGCCATCAACTTACATTGCTGAAAGATATGGGATGTGACGCTATCCGTACTTCTCATAATATGCCGACTCCCGAACTCGTAGCGTTGTGTGACGAAATGGGATTTATGATGATGATTGAACCGTTCGATGAATGGGACATCGCCAAGTGTGAAAACGGTTATCACCGTTATTTCAATGAATGGGCGGAACGTGATATGGTAAATATGCTCCATAATTATCGGAATAATCCGTGTGTGATTATGTGGAGTATCGGTAATGAAGTGCCGACCCAATGTAGCCCTGTCGGCTATAAAGTGGCTAAATTCCTGCAAGACATTTGCCACCGAGAAGATCCGACACGTCCTGTCACTTGTGGAATGGATCAGGTTACTTGTGTACTTGCGAACGGATTTGCAGCAATGATTGACATTCCGGGACTTAATTACCGTACCCAACGCTATAAGGAATCTTATGACCAACTTCCGCAGAATCTGATTCTGGGTAGTGAAACTGCTTCTACTGTCAGTTCACGCGGGGTATACAAATTCCCGGTAGAGGATAAGAAAAGTACTAAGTATGAAGACCATCAGTGTTCCTCTTATGATGTAGAAGCCTGTTCATGGTCAAATATTCCGGATGAGGACTTTGCACTGGCCGACGATAACCATTGGACAATCGGACAATTTGTATGGACAGGATTTGACTATCTGGGTGAACCATCACCTTATGATACGGATGCATGGCCCAATCACAGTTCCATGTTTGGTATTATCGACCTTGCCAGTCTGCCTAAAGACCGCTATTACTTGTATCGCAGTGTATGGAATAAGGATGCGGAAACTTTGCATATTCTGCCTCACTGGACATGGCCGGGACGTGAAGGCGAAGTGACTCCTATATTTGTATATACCAACTATCCTACAGCCGAACTGTTTATCAACGGTAAAAGTTATGGTAAACAAAGCAAGAATAATAGTTCGTTGAAGAACCGCTATCGTCTGATGTGGATGGATGCTGTATATGAACCGGGAGAAGTAAAAGTAGTAGCCTATAACAAAGATGGAAAAGCTGTAGCGGAAAAAGTGGTTCGCACTGCCGGAAAACCTCATCACATCGAATTGGTCAGCAACCGTAACGAATTGACTGCAGACGGAAAAGACTTAGCGTATGTGACTGTGAAAGTCGTAGACAAAGATGGTAACCTATGCCCTACTGATAATCGTCAGATAAACTTCTCTGCAAAGGGAGCTGGTAAATATCGTGCTGCTGCCAATGGCGATCCGACGAACCTGGAACAATTCCATCTTCCGAAGATGCATGCTTTCAACGGAATGTTGACAGCTATCATACAAGCTGGTGAAACTGCCGGAGAAATTGTATTTACAGCCAAAGCAAATGGAGTGAAAGCCGGAAATATTCGTATTCAAACGAAATAAAGCATACGCTTTATAAAATCTGATAAGCCACCGGATTTCTTAACTAAAGAGAAGTCCGGTGGTTTTCATATATAATATACTGGACTTTTCACTTTTACGAGAAAAGAAGCAGGTAAATACAGGTTAATATCTATCTTTGCCAAAGAAAACGTTACAGATATGTCGCACAGGATTCACTTCCTTATTTTTACAGGTCTTTTACTGATGTTCTGTTCATGCCGGAAAGAAAACAGGTTTGAATGGCAAGTTAATCAAAGACACATGGAAGTATCTCTGAACAAAGAATCTGATTCGCTCTATGTCATTCATTTGAATACAGACTAACCCTCCCACTCTGTTTGGAAATTGCCTTATCCTGTCTATCAATTTGATTATGGAGATGTTACAGGAGACAGGATGCCGGAAATTATTGTGGGGGTTATCAAGCCTACCCGATTCGATCCCAAACCCGACAAGCGGTTATTCATTTACCGGATTGCAGATG
>ERZ1106951.2967-NODE-2967-length-12604-cov-3.093314_pt1 | contig 12604 bp, 11 predicted proteins | sample MGYA00403676_ERZ1106951 | MGnify/ENA primary metagenome ERZ1106951 (study PRJEB35170, sample SAMEA104062398) | human gut metagenome | biome: human gut; feature: human-associated habitat; material: faeces | place: Denmark | collected 2012-04-23 ...
GAAGCGTAGAAGAGAACCTGCAGCTTTTTGAAGAGATGAAAGAAGGCAAATATGCTGATGGTGAGAAAGTTCTGAGAGCAAAGATTGACATGGCTTCTCCAAACATGAACATGCGAGATCCGGTTATCTATCGTGTAGCTCATGTAAGCCATCACAGAACAGGAGATACCTGGTGTATTTACCCGATGTATGATTTTGCTCATCCTATTGAGGATGCAATTGAGGGAATTACACATTCCATTTGTACTCTGGAATTTGAAGATCACAGACCATTATATGACTGGGTTGTAAGAGAACTGGAATATCCACATCCTCCGAAGCAGATTGAGTTTGCAAAGCTGTATCTGACGAATGTAGTAACAGGTAAGCGTTATATTAAGAAGCTGGTAGAGAATGGAATTGTTGACGGATGGGATGATCCAAGACTGGTATCTATTTCCGGTTTACGTCGCCGTGGTTACACACCTGAATCTATTCAGAAGTTTGTGGAACTTTGTGGTGTATCCAAAGCTGACAGTTCAGTAGACTATGCAATGCTCGAGTACTGTATCCGTGAGGATCTGAAATTAAAGGCTCCTCGCTATATGGCAGTCCTTGATCCGATCAAACTGATCATTGACAATTATCCGGAAGGACAGGTGGAATATCTGGATGCTCCGAACAATATGGAAAATGAAGCCCTTGGTAGCAGAAAGGTTCCATTTGGAAAGGAACTTTATATTGAAAGAGAAGACTTTATGATCGATCCTCCAAAGAAATACAAACGACTTTTCCTTGGTACGGAAGTTCGTCTTATGAATGCATATTTTGTTACATGCACAGGTTTCGAGGCATTGGATGATGGAACAGTTACTGCTGTACATTGTACTTATGATCCGGAAACAAAGGGCGGAAATGCACCTGACGGACGTAAAGTAAAAGGAACCATTCACTGGGTTGAAGCGTCAAATGCAGGTAAGGTTCCGGTACGTCTTTATGAGAATATCGTAGATGAGGAAAAGGGTGTTTATGATAAAGAGACAGGAGAACTGAATCTGAACCCGAATTCTCTTATAGAGATGTCTGCTTATGTTGAACCAGAGCTTCTGAAAGCCAAAGGACTGGATAGTTACCAGTTTGTAAGAAATGGCTTTTATTGTGCAGACATTCATGATTCCAAAGAAGGGGCACCGGTATTTAACCGTATTGTTTCTCTTAAGAGTTCATTTAAACTTCCAAAAGCGTAAAAGAAACCCCCACGGAAAATTATATTCAAATTGCCGTGGGGGTTTTTGCAATAGAAAATTCTGTTGGAACTTCTTCTTGCAAAGTGAAATCTAAATACTGTCAACGAAAGTGGCAAGCCTGATTGTCACTATTTGTAAAATGTGGAATAATTATGAATTTACCTGCAATTAATCAATGTGGATAGAAGCTTCTTCTTCGTCCTGCTCTTTCTCAGCTTCAGCAAGTTCTTCCTCGAATTTATCTTCATCTTTCGCTGCTTTTTCAAGAGCATCGGCTATAGCATTATCCTGCTCTTCTGCATTTTCAGCAGAATCCTCTTCTGTATCCTCTGAACTTTCTTGTGAATCAGGCTCCTCAGAGCCTTCGGTTTCATCATCTTTTTCATCTTCGGAAGTAGCTTCCCAGGTTACGAAATCTTCGTGGACATCCTTTGCTTCAGGCTGCTCGTCATCTTCCTGCTCATCTTCAAAATCATCTTCAAGGTCAGCTGCCTCTTCCAAAGCATGTCTTTTGGCAAAAGCTGCTGCTACGGCACCGGCTACTGCTGCTGTTGCTGCTCCGAGTGCAACCATTCCCCAATATTTGTTAATCTTAGCCATATTGTCTGCTCCTTTCGGTATTTTCCATCTGTCTAAACAAAGCTTAATGGAGTTGTCTATATTGTAATACTTTTTACGCAAAAAGAAAAGAAAAAAATCGTTGCACCCATATAAATGGAGGGTTATACTGTTAAGACAGAAAAGGAGAGATTATGGAGAAAATTGTTTTAGCTTCTGGGTCCCCACGAAGAAAGGAACTGCTTGCAAGAACCGGTGTGGTTTTTTCTGTGGTTGTAAGCAATGGGGAAGAGAACACCAACCTGACAGATCCAGCGGAAACGGTGGAAAAGCTTTCGCAGGATAAAGCAATATCGGTTGCAGACAGACTTGAAAATGAAAGTGAACCTTGTCTGATCATTGGTGCGGATACCGTAGTTGCATTTGAAGGAAAGATTCTTGGAAAGCCGTCAGATGAAGAAGATGCATTAGATACATTGTTAAAACTTCAGGGGAAATCCCATCAGGTCTATACCGGTGTAACCCTTCTTGTAAAAGAACAGGGTATCTGGAAGCCTTATACTTTCAGTGAAAGGACCGACGTTGAATTTTATCCTGTTTCCAGGGAAGAGCTTCTGGAATATATAAAAACAGGGGAGCCTATGGATAAAGCAGGAAGCTATGGAATCCAGGGGAAATTTGGAATTTACGTAAAAGGAATCTGCGGAGACTACAATAATGTGGTTGGGCTTCCTGTAGGAAGACTGGTTTATGAACTTAAGAAAATGAAAATCAATATAAGGGGAATGAGAAAATGATAAAAGCATGTATTTTTGATCTGGACGGAACTTTAGCCTACACATTGGATTCCATGGCTGTTGTAGGAAATGAAGTTGTAAGAAAATACGGTTTGAAACCAATGCCTATAGAAAATTACAGATATTATTGCGGAAACGGTGCTGACATGCTGGTGAAAAGACTTCTGGTCGATGCAGGAGATCCGGAATTGCTGCACTATGAGGAAGCAAGAGCGTTATATAGAAAAGAATTTGATAAAGACCCATTTTACAAAATACAGCATTATCCGGGAATGCCGGAAACCTTAAAAGAGTTGAAAAAAAGAGGCGTGAAGCTGGGGGTGTGCTCAAATAAACCACATGAAGCAGCCGTGAAAGTGGTGGAAAGAATGTTTGGGTCTCAGATTTTTGATGCAGTTATGGGACAGAGTGATTCTGTAAGAAAGAAACCAGCACCGGATGGTCCGCTTAAAATCGCGGAGCAGTTTGGAATTAAGCCAGAAGAGTGTATGTATCTGGGAGACTCCGGAACAGACATGCAAACTGGAAAAGCAGCCGGGATGTACACGGTAGGTGTTCTGTGGGGATACAGGGAAAAAGAAGAACTGCTGAAAAATGGAGCGGACTATCTTGTGGATTCTCCAGAGGATATTCTTGATTTATATGAGGAAAAATGCGAAGAGTAAAATTTTGATAACTATTCAGCAGGCTCTAAACAGTTATAACTTTTATTATAAAACAGGAGGTCGGAAAAATGTATACAGAGGAGTGTATTCAGACATTTTTGGAAAAACAGGAGCAGCTTTTTGATGAACCGGTTGCAGAAACTTACGAAGAAGCAGAGGAATTCCTGGAGGATTGCATGGCTGTAGTTGCAGATTCTATTGACGAAGTGCGAAAATATCTGTCTGGAATGGGTGCAGATGTGGATGGCATGAGTAATGAAGAATTAGAAGAAGCAAGTGAAGTATTTGCCCTTCCAGATGGAAAATATCTGATTGTGGAGGGATGATCTTTTGAAGCAGAGGTTTGCAGCTGTAGAGTAACTGACTTTCACATAAGGTGATGAAACCGGCGAAAAGGCAGTATGTCCGGTTGGAAATTCAGAACAGTTATCGGATAAATTCATATTACATAAGTATAAAATCAGGTTGCTATAATGACACTAAACAAGAGAACATAATGTGTTATTGTTCAGAAGAGAGGATACATCCCATAGGATGTTTTCCGGAGAAAGAAGTGGCCAGCAACTATCGCGTTATGGTTCACTGGCAATGTTCCGCGAGGTGTTTTTTGTAAACAAAGTTCACAGAAAACCCGAGAAGCTGGGCGCGGAATCGTGCGGATGCATGATTCCTGTGCAGCGCGAAGTGGTTGCAGTGCGCGGAGCGAACAGTAGCACTGTCACATGCACTGTAAGAATTACAATAAAATAAAAGTGCTTGTGGAAATGTTTAAAATATGTTACAATAATGTTACAGGTCAGCCTAAAAGGGGAATGTAAAGGAGGATGGCATATGAGACCTAGGAAAATTATAGCAATGATTATGACTTTTCTTATGATGCTTTCATTGCTTCCGTCTCTGGTATTTGCGGCAGCAGCACTAGAGGGAGAACTTGGAGGTCAGCTTAAGATTAAGGGAACTGCAGCTGTAGGCTCTGAGCTTAGCGCAGATTATGAAAAGGTTACACCGGAAGGACTTACAGACGATTATGTAACGTTCAGCTGGTCAAGAAAAGTTGGAGATCAGCTTACTGAAGTAGGCACTGAGAAGACCTATAAGCTTGTTGATGAAGATCTTGGAAATAAGATTGAGCTGAAAATTACCGGAAAGGCCGAAATGGGCATAACCGGAGAACTGAAAGTAAATACAGTTGAAATTGTGGCTACACCGGAAGAAGCTCCGGAAGAGACAACAGAGCTTCCAGAGGGAGAGCAGGAGGCTGCACCGACAGAGGAAACCCCTGTTCAGGAGATCGCAGCAGAGGATACACCTGCGGAAGGTTCCCAGACAGATGAGAACACACAGCCGGCTCAGGATGTGGCAGAAGATACACAAACCGAGGAAGTAACTGACATTGGTGCTGATGAACCAACTGATTCTTCCGCTGATGTTATGCAGCCGGCAGATGGACAGGACACAGAGAATTCTGCTGACAATTCCCAGTCTGAGATCACTACAGATGACAGTGTGATTAACATTGGAACAGAAGGCTATCTGGAAGTTCCTGAGAATGGACAGGCTGAGGCTGCAAATCAGGGAGCATCAGCTGAATCCCCTGCCCAGCAGGAACCTGTGTATACAGCAAAAATTGTTGCAGAAAATACTGCAGAAGATGGTACTGCAGTACTTGATTTTGGAACCGTAAATGCAGGTTTCACACAGGAAAATGCGAATTCTTCCATGACTAAGAATGTAACTGTTAAGAATACTGGCAACAGCACTCTTAATTTCAAAGAAATCAGTCCGGAACATTTTATGGTAAAGGATCTGGGTTCTCTTGCGGCTGGAGAATCAGTCGATGCATGGGTTATGCCAAGAGAAGGTACAGCTGTTGGAGAATACAGTGATACGATCACTTATGAAACAGAGGAAGGTGTAAAGGTTTCCTTCATTGCAAAGCTTACAGTAGCTGAGCAGAAGCAGGATGATACGAATACAGATCAGCAGCCAGCAGAGAAACCAGCTACACCGGAAACCACCCCGGAAGTGACACCAGAGGTAACTCCAGAAGTTACCCCAGAAGTCACCCCAGAGGTAACTCCGGAAGTAACACCAGAAGTCACCCCGGAAGTGACTCCGGAGATTACTCCAGCTCCTTCATTTACTACCGACATTTCCGAAGTGAAATTCGACAGTAAAGAAGCTGGTTACAAAGAAGCACCAGCTGCAGTTACAATCAATGTATCCAATACTGGAAATGTGAAATTAACCGGTATTGCTGTAAGTGTAAGCGGAAACGAATTTACAGTAAGTGCTCCGTCTGCTTCAGAATTAGAGGCAAATGCAAACCAGTCTGTATCCTTTACTGTTGCACCGGCAGTTGGATTGGCAGCAGGAACCTATACACAGACTGTTTCCATTAAGACAGATCAGACAGATTACCTGAATATTCCAGTAAGCTTTACAGTAACAGAAGCTGCTGCCAAGCTTACAGCTGTAGGCAAAGTATCTGATATCAGTCTGGCAAACGGGGTTGAGAAGTCAGCAGCTGGACTGCAGCTTCCATCTACTGTTAAGATTACTACAAACAAGGGCGATATGAATGCCTCTGTAAAATGGGATGTAAAGGGCAGTGCATATAATCAGAACAGTACAGAAGCACAGAAGTTCTCTGTGAAAGGTACTGCTGCTCTTCCAGACGGTGTTACCAATCCGGATAACCTGAGCCTTGTAGTATCTGTTAATGTCACTGTAAGCCGTGGACCGATTGTATCTGATGCAGGGAATAACAGTATCACAGGAATCAGCTCCGATGGAAACTATACTACAGAGACCAAGATTACTTTCACTGCAGTTGGCGCAGGTATGGATATTGAAAATCCGATTAAGGGAGATGTAAGATATCAGCCGCTGAACTGGGAGGTTCTTGAGGCAAGAAGCTGGGACGGCGCACCATATTCTGCAACTTTCCGCATGGGCAAGAATGGAAATTATACTTTGACTGTCACATATAATCAGCAGCAGTTTGATGGAAGCAACTGGGTAAACACTGGAACACAGGATACCAAGCAGGTTAATTTCACTGTAAATGCTGCACCGAATCAGACTCTGACACCGGCTGCAGACAAAACAGATGCAAATCAGAAGAATGCAGTAAAGACCGGGGATAATACTCCAATCCTCCCATTTGTAATTATTCTGATTGTTGCGATTGTATTAATTGCAGGAATACTTGTTTACCGCAATAAGAAAAAATAATAGTGGATTCTCAGATAAACAGTAATTGTGAATGAGAGCAGAACGAATGAGGGAGACCAGAAATGGTCTCCCTTCTTTTAATAAAAACTACTAGCACTCAATTAAAATGAGTGCTAAATTTTCCTTGACTTTTAGTCAGTTTGGTATTACTATAGTTTGTATAATTAAGAAGACAAAGGAGAGTGAGCTGCATGGCTGAGAAGCATGGTAGTTTATCAATTAACAGTGAAAATATTTTTCCAATTATAAAGAAATGGTTATATTCTGATCACGACATTTTTGCAAGAGAGTTAATCTCCAATGGTTGTGATGCAATTACGAAGCTTAAGAAACTTGATGTTATGGGTGAATACACACTTCCGGATGATTACAAAGCTGAAGTACAAGTTATTGTGAATCCGGAAGAGAAGACTTTGAAGTTTATTGATACAGGTCTTGGTATGACGGCCGATGAAGTGGAAGAGTATATTACACAGATTGCTTTTTCAGGAGCTACTGAGTTTCTTTCCAAATATAAAGATAAGACCACGGATGATCAGATCATCGGTCATTTTGGACTTGGCTTTTATTCAGCATTTATGGTAGCAGATGAAGTTCATATTGATACTCTTTCTTATAAAGAGGGCGCTGCTCCAGTACATTGGACCTGTGATGGTGGTACAGAGTATGATATGCAGGAAGGCAATAAGACTACAGTTGGTACTGAAATTACTCTGTTTTTAAATGATGAGAGTACAGAATTTTCCAACGAATATCGTATGAGAGAGATTATTGAGAAATATTGTTCTTTCATGCCGGTAAATATCTATCTGTCTAAAGAGAATGCACCGCAGGAGTATGAGACTATTGATGAGGCTGAGCTTCGTGATGATGATGTAATTGTAGAGCGTATCCACGAGGATGCTAAGACTGAGGAGAAAGAGAATGACAAAGGTGAGAAAGAAGTCGTAGAAGTATCTCCTGCAAAAGATAAAGTAAAAATCAATAAACGTCCGGTATCTTTAAGTGATCCGGAGCCATTGCGGATGAAACATCCAAACAGTTGTACAGATGAGGAATATAAAGAGTTTTACCGTAAAGTCTTTATGGATTATAAGGAGCCTTTGTTCTGGATTCATTTGAACATGGACTATCCGTTTAACCTGAAAGGTATTCTGTACTTCCCGAAGATCAATACAGAATATGATTCCATTGAAGGTACGATCAAACTGTACAATAACCAGGTATTTATCGCAGATAACATCAAGGAAGTAATTCCAGAATTTCTGCTTCTTCTGAAAGGTGTAATTGATTGTCCGGATCTTCCACTGAATGTATCCAGATCCGCACTGCAGAACGATGGCTTTGTGAAGAAGATTTCTGAGTATATTACAAAGAAAGTAGCGGACAAGCTTACCGGAATGTGTAAAACAGACCGTGAGTCCTACGAGAAATACTGGGATGATATCAGTCCATTTATCAAATATGGCTGCATTAAGGACAGCAAGTTCTCAGATAAGATGAATGATTATATCCTCTTCAAGAACATTGATGGCAAATATCTGACTCTGAAAGATTGCATCGAAGAGAACAGGAAACCAGAAGATGAGACTAAGACAGAAGAGACTGTTGAATCCACAGAAGAGAAGAAAGAGGACGGCGCGAAAGACGAGAAAGAGCCTGAGAAGACTACTATCTTCTATGTAACAGATGAGGTTCAGCAGAGTCAGTATATTAACATGTTCCGTGAGGCAAAGAAGGATGCTGTTATTCTGAAACACAATATTGACAGCGCTTTTATTTCCCATCTGGAGCAGAAGGATCAGACTATCCAGTTTAAGAGAATTGATGCAGATCTTACAGAAGAACTGCGTGGAGAGGAAGCTGCTGACGAGGAGACTTCCAAGACTCTTACAGAAGTATTCAGAGATGCATTGAAGAATGACAAACTGGAAGTGAAGGTTGAGAATCTGAAAAATGAAAAAGTTGCTGCTATGATGACCCTTTCTGAAGAGAGCCGTCGTATGCAGGATATGATGAAGATGTATAATATGTACGGCATGGATCCATCTATGTTTGGTGGTCAGGAAACTCTGGTTCTGAATGCGAAACATCCGTTGGTTCAGTTTGTAGCAGACAACAAGGATTCTGATAAGACCCCGGTTATTTGCGAGGAACTGTATGATCTTGCCATGCTGAGCCATAAACAGCTTTCACCGGAAGAGATGACCAGATTTGTTCAGAGAAGCAATGAAATTCTGCTTATGCTGACAAAATAAGTTATGACAAAAAGGGACAGACGTTTAAATGAGTATTGCATTTAGGACGCCTGTCCTTTTTATATGAAAAAATTGGAAAAGTTTATCCTGTTATTCGGTTTTTTATAGATTTTATCTCGAAATTCCTAAAAAATATTACAATTCTCTTAATTTTTGTCTCGAAATGCTAAAAAAGGCAAATTTAACTCGTATTATATGTAGAGGCAAATCAAGGGCTGACTGCAGATGCAGAATCAGAAGTATAACTTATTGTGGGAGGGACAAAAAATGAGAGAGGTATACGGCACGATACGCAAACTTGGTGCGACATCGAAATATAAAGGATACTATTTTGTGGCGGAAGCCATACGCATGACAATGGAATTTCAGGAAAGACCAATGAAGATCACAAAAGATATTTATCCAAAGCTTGCAAAGAAATTTAAATCCAAGCCATCTAATATTGAGCATGATATTCGTACAATTGTAAATGTATGTTGGGAAAATCATCGGGAAAGATTGGAAGAGATTGCCGGATATCCTCTGGAATACAGACCTACCAACAGTGAATTTGTAGATATGATCGCCTTTTATCTGGGAGATGAAAAAGAAAGCAAGGTTCCAGACGTGGAATGCCAGAATGGCTCTGTTGGAAAAATAATGGAGAACCTATTCTGACAGGATTAAACTTCTTCTACGGATAATCCGCTGCGATGAAAAAAATCCATCACATATTGCTCCCAAAGGTGGTCCAGTTCTTTACCGGGAAGAAAGGTTTTCATAGATGTTCCGGTAATACAAAACAAGGTCTTATTCTTATATTGGAGATTCAAATACAGACCTGTTATCAGTTCGGGAGAAAGTGAAAATGCAGAACTCTGCAATAATGCAGCGGTCTTGTTCGGAGAAAACTGAAGCACGATTTTGAAAGAAAGAGGCGCTTTTTTTCCACGGATAACAGAATAACAAAATGGTTTTACTTCTTTCCAGAGAGAGAATGTACGGTGGCTGGAAGCTAAAAATTCCTGCTCATCATTATCGAAAAAATCAGTTTGGAGTTTGCCGTCAATGGAAAAAACATTGCTGGTAATGATCTCTGCCTGGTTTAGCCAGAAGAGATCGAAGGTATCTCCAAGAAAAAGCTTATTGGTAAAATTCTTCTGGTCAGTGATTTTTAAAGCGAGCATAGGGACCTCCTTTCTAAAGGGCATGTCGCCTGTCGACGACATCAATATATGAAAATCAGTTGCTGATGAACAATAACCATTATAAAGCAATTTGGGGGAAAATGGAAGAAAAAACTCTTTTCAAACACATAGTAATGTGTTAATATAGATGTGGTATTTAAAACTACATATTACGGAAAAGAGGACGATATAATTGAGTTATAAAATTGTGATAGATAGCTGTGGAGAACTTCTGGAGCAGTGGAAACAGGATGAAAGATTTGCTTCCGTACCGCTTACACTGACTGTTGGAAGTGAGAATATAATAGATGATGAGACATTTAACCAGAAGGAGTTTCTGGCAAAGGTAAAGGCAAGTTCCGAGTGCCCGAAGACGGCGTGTCCATCGCCGGAGAGCTTCAAGGAAGCATTTGAGGGCGATGCAGAATATATTTTCGTGGTAACGCTTTCGAACCATCTGAGCGGCTGCTACAACTCGGCGGCTTTGGCAAAACGCCTTTATGAGGAAGAGAACGGAACGGACGGAAAGAAGATCGCAGTCATTGATTCCCTGTCGGCGTCGGCGGGCGAGTTAAATATTGCGCTGTTCATCCGGGATCTGTGCGAGAAAGGTCTTCCGTTTGAGGAGATCTGCAGGCAGACGGAGGAATATCGGGATTCGATGAACACGTATTTCGTCATTGAGACGCTTGATTTCTTAAAGAAAAATGGCCGTCTGACCGGTTTAACGGCTTTTATCGCGTCGGCGCTGAATATCAAGCCGGTTATGGGCGCGGACAGCGGTACGATCATCAAGCGTGATCAGGCGCGCGGCATGACCCGGGCGCTCGACCGGATGGCGGAGATTGCGTGCAAAGAGGGCGGCGATACCGCAAGCAAACGTCTGGTGATCGCACACTGTAATAACCCGGAACGTGCTGAGCACGTGAAAGAGATCATGTGTAAAGGGGCAAACTTCCGTGAGGTAGTGATCACGAATACGGCTGGCGTTGCAACCGTATATGCGGGCGACGGCGGAATCATTATGACACTGTAGGGAGAAAGAGTGGGTGATGACAGCTGGAAAGGTGGAAAACGCCGGACAGCTGCGATTGATTGAGGAAAAATGAAGCATACATTTTTTAGTAAATGCACGAAAATGCCGTTCAGATACCGGACGGCATTTCTTTTATCTAGAATTGGAAATTTGACAATTTTGGCAGGAATGACGCTTTTGCTTGGCGGATGCCAGGCGGGAGGTTCCATATGGAAAGAGACAATCTCATTGGAGCCAAAAGACAAAACGGTATCGGAAGAAACGCTTGATCCGGAAACAGATATAGACGGGCAGGTGGAGTCAGAACAGGTAGATGGCGCGGAACTGAGGGTGGAAATGCAGGGGCAGGACGAATCTGGCAAACTTGAGTCAGAACCGGGAGAAAATGATTCAAATGAGTGTTCGCTTCTGTTTGCCGGAGATATCTATTTTTCCAACCATGTTTTAAATGCCTACGACCGTGTGGGAGGTATCGGTGGCGTCCTCGGAGAGAGTTTGCGGGAGACGATCGCGGAGTCTGATATTTTTATGGCAAACCTGGAATTTCCGTTCAGCGACCGGGGAACACAGGCGGCGGATAAACAGTTTACGTTCCGGGTATCGCCGTCCCGCGTGTCTATTTTACAGGAGATCGGACCAGACATCGTGACGGTGGCGAACAACCATGCGCTAGATTACGGCACGGACGCACTGCTGGACACGTGCGATACGCTGGACAGTGCCGGGATTTTGCATGTTGGGTCGGGAAAAAATCTGGAAGAGGCGAAACAGCCGCAGATCATTGAGAAAAATGGAAAAAAGATTGGTTTTCTGGGTGCGTCGCGCGTTTTTCCGACGGGCGGATGGGCGGCAGGATCGTCGCATCCGGGCATGTTTTCGGCGTATGACACGGCTTCGGTCGTGCAGGAGATCCAGAAGGTAAAGAAAGAGTGTGATTATCTGGTTGTCTATGTCCACTGGGGCATCGAGCGAAACACGCAGCCAGAGGCGTACCAGCGGGAGATGGGGCATCAGTACATCGACGCGGGCGCTGATCTGGTGGTTGGCAGCCATCCACATGTGCTGCAGGGGATTGAGCTGTATCATGGAAAATGGATTCTGTACAGTCTGGGAAATTTTGTGTTCGGAAGCTCGATTCCGGAGACAATGCTGGTACAGGCGTCGGTAGATGCACAGGGAGAGACGGCGCTTTCAATTGTGCCTGCAACTTCATCCGCCGGATATACGAGAGAGCTGGACGTGGGGAAGAAAGAGGCGTTTTACCAGAAGATACAGGGGCTTTCGGACGGCGTGCAGATTGATGAGAATGGAAAGGTGCAGGTGCAGTAAAATCAATTCGTGAAATCCTGCCCCTGAAAACACCCGCTTTCCCGCAGTGCCTTGGAAAACGTATTCAAAAACGCCCGCTTATTTCCACTCCATTCCGGTGCGACCAGCAATTTTTTCGGTCCATCGCCGCTGATCCGGTGGATGACCATATCGGGCGGCAGCAGGCGGATACATTCGATCAGCAGCTCAATGTATTCGTCCATTGAAAAGACCGGAAAAGGTGCTTGTTCGTAGAGCTCTGCCAGCTTCGTGCCGCGTAAAATGTGGAGAAGCTGAAGTTTGATGCCGTCGATGGCGGGCTGGAAATCGGCCAGATAGCGGACGGTATCGAG
>ERZ1106951.2968-NODE-2968-length-12603-cov-3.496573_pt1 | contig 12603 bp, 10 predicted proteins | sample MGYA00403676_ERZ1106951 | MGnify/ENA primary metagenome ERZ1106951 (study PRJEB35170, sample SAMEA104062398) | human gut metagenome | biome: human gut; feature: human-associated habitat; material: faeces | place: Denmark | collected 2012-04-23 ...
GGTAATGTTACGGCGGCTCTTTCCAACTGCATAGCTCTGGAAAAGTTCACCGATCTGGTAGAACAGCATAACCGCGATCGATTCGTTATAATCGCCGCTTTTTTCATAAGCTGCCAGCGCAAATGCACCGATCGTTGCAATGGCCATCAAAAAGTTTTCATCGAAAACCTGACCATTTTTGATTCCTTTAAATGCTTTCTTTACAATATCATATCCGATAACCAGATAAACTGCCAGATAGCAGATAAATCTCGGAATTCCCGTAATCGGAACGAAATGCAAAACGATCAGTAACACCGCTGCTATGATGATACGTGCCAGCATTTTTTTCTGCTTTTTATTCATAACCTCTTTCCTCCCGCCATTTATTTAAATGCCCTGCCGCATCCGCAGCAGAGCATTCTCATTTCATCTTATAAATAAATCTCGCAATCGTCTTCTACTTTCTTACAGTTCTTCAGAACTTCTTTCATTACGCTGTCCGGATCCTGTCCTTCTTCAAATTCTACTTTCATCTTGAGCATCATGAAATTCACGCTTGCATCTTTAACACCTGCTGTGTTCTTAGCTGCTTCTTCCATTTTATTTGCACAGTTTGCACAGTCAACTTCAATTTTGTAAGATTTCTTCATAGTCGTATTCTCCTTCTCATATATGTTTTATTCACGTTTTCGTATGAACATTCATTCATATGTTTGATTGTATTATAACACTACCCTCATATATGTCAATATATTTTAAAGAACTTTTCAGACGATTTATGCACAAAAAAATCCTTTCAGTATTGTAAAAATATACTGAAAGGATTTACTCTCTTTTATTCCTTCACCAGCAGTGCCACTGCTTCTGTCCACACGGTCTCGCAGAACTGGTCTACACAACAGGCTTTTTCAAGTCGATATCCCGCCTGCAAAAATGCCTCCAGATCACGTGCAAGACTGGTTGCTTTACAGGAGACATACACAATACGGTTTACCCCATAGGAAAGGATCTTCGGCAGTGCTTTCGGATGGATTCCATCTCTTGGCGGATCAAGTACGATATAATCCGGTTTTTCCCCGATCGTATCGATCACTTTTAATACATCTCCCGCGATAAATTCGCAGTTAGTAAGTCCGTTTAAAGCTGCATTCTCCCTTGCAGCCACAACAGCTTCCTCCACGATCTCCACACCGATCACTTTCTTCGCAACCGGAGATAAGATCTGTGCGATCGTTCCGGTTCCGGAATACAGGTCAAATACCGTCTGGCTCGCCTCATCATCGAGCGCATCTCCGATAAATTCTCGCGCCGTCTGATAAAGCACTTCTGCGCCAAGGGAATTGGTCTGGAAAAAGGAAAACGGCGTGATCTTGAATTTCAGGTCGAGCAGCTCCTCATAGAAGAAGTCCTGTCCAAATAAAATATCTGTCCCCTCATTTTTGATCGTATCGGCAACACTGTCATTTTTCGTGTGGAGGATTCCTTTTAACACACCGTCATATGTTTCCTCACAGAGTGCCTTTACCCATCCGTCTAATAATACGCTTTCGGTTTCCGCACCAAGTCCGTCCGTCTGCGTTGTTGTTACCAGGTCAACTAAAATCTCTCCTGTTTTTGCCGCCTTTCTCACAAGAAAATGGCGCAGATATCCGGTGTGGCGGAGTTTATGGTAAAATGGGATCTGTCTTTCCTTAAAATATTCCAATGTGATCTTAAGCACACGGCGGAAATCTTCATCTACGATCTGACACTCCCCTACGTTTACGATATCATAAAAACTGCCCCGTTTATGCATGCCAAGTGCTAACGGCCCGTCCTTATATTCATCTCCAAATGAAAACTCCATCTTATTGCGGTATGCCTTCGGTCTTGGGCTCGCCTTGATCGGTAAAAACTCATATCCCTTATTTTCCTCGGTGATGACCGCATCGATCAGATCTTTTACCTGCTGCTCCTTCATGGAAAGCTGTTCTTCATACGGAAGGCTCTGGAATGTACAGCCGCCGCAGATACCATAATGAACACATCCCGGTTCCGGCAGTTCCAGTGCAGATTTTTCCAACACCTCGAGCAGGCGTCCCTCACATTTTCCTTTTCTGACCTTATTGACCGCCGCTGATACTTTCTGTCCCATGATCGCATTTTTTACAATGACACGCGTGCCATCTTCCGCTCTTAAAATTCCTTTATTCGGGAAATCCACCCGTTCAATGATTCCTTCTACGATCTGCCCTTTTTTCATAACCAGTTCCTTTCTCTTTTCCTATGAATTTAAAAAGGGCTGCAACACTGCAGCCCCTTAAAGATATTTCTTACTCTTCTGTTTTGTCCTCTGCCGGCTCTTCTGCTTTGTCGTCATCTTCTTCGTCCTCGAAGAAATCATCATCAAAATCATCCTCGAAGTCGTCTTCGAAATCCTCTAAATAGTCCGGTGCAAAGAAACGATAGATTCCGTAAACTGCTGCTGCAACTGCGGCAATGATTCCGATAATTGCGAATACCCAGACAACTTTGGAAGCTTTCTTCTCTTCCTCTGCTTCTTTTTTGTTCAGCAGTTCATTTAATTTTGAAATGTTAACTAAATCTTTTAAATCATCCATCTTGTTCATGGGGCTCCCCTCCTTTTATTTTCAGACTGTGACATCTTACAGTCATATGATACATATTATTCCCGTATTGCAGTACTTGTTCAGAAAACAAATAATTCCGCACTGCTTATTGCATATGTTTATTATATCATATGTTTCCCATTTCGCCTATAAAAAATTTATAAATTAAACGATTTTATAACTTTTTTAATTTTGCAAAAGAAGCAAACATTTTTTTAATTCCCACCGTGTCAAACTGGACTGTAACCTCATAATCTCTCCCACCTTCAACAATGGCAACCACCGTTCCTTCTCCAAACCGCGTATGTAAAACACGGTCTGCAATATCATACGGCAGCTTTTCTTCTTTCGTATGAACAGAGGCAAATGCACGCGCCTGCATGCTCTGTCCGGAAGGCTGCTGTCTCATCGTCATGCGCTTTGGTTTCACATTCCATGTATTTTCAATCGAAGAATCTGATTCTTTTCGCGAAACAACGGGGGCTTTTCCTCCTAAAAGTTCCAGCGGTATCTCTTTGACAAAACGGGAAACTTTATTGTACTGTGTCTCCCCACGGATCATTCTCTGCTTTGCACAGGTGATCGTCAGCTCTTTCATGGCACGGGTGATACCCACATAGGCAAGACGGCGTTCTTCCTCTAACTGCTCACTCGAATCATCCGATGTGATCGACATATAACTTGGGAACAGACCATCCTCCATACCTGCTAAATACACTTTCGGGAATTCAAGTCCTTTTGCGCTGTGCAGAGTCATTAATACAACATAATCGCTGTCATCTTCCAGACTGTCAATGTCTGCCACCAGTGCTACTTCTTCTAAAAAGCCACTCAGTGTCGGATGTTCTTCGCTTTCCTCGTAACTCACAACTTTACTTAAGAGCTCGTCGATATTCTCGATCCTCGCTTCTGCCTCATCCGTACCTTCCGCTTCAAGCTCTTTGACATATCCGGTTTCCTCAATCACTTCCCGGAGAAGATCGGAAATGCTGATAAATTCCAGCTTACTGCGGAATACCTGGATCAGATTTACAAACGGTTTTACCTTTGACGCTGCTTTTCCAATCGAAGGAATCTCGTCCGCGCGCTTTAAGGCATCGTAAAAACTGATATCGTATGACTCCGCATAATCAGACACACGGTTTACGGTTGTTGCGCCGATACCGCGTTTCGGAACATTTAAAATACGGCGCACCGCCAAATCATCGCGCGCATTGTCGATCGTCTTTAAATAAGCGAGCAGATCTTTCACTTCTTTTCTCGCATAGAAATTTACACCGCCAACGATCTTATATGGAATGTTTGATACAATAAAACGCTCCTCAAACAGACGCGACTGCGCATTCGTCCGGTACAAAACAGCATAATCCCCATAATGGTAATCTCCGTTTCTTACCCCGCCTGCAATATCACGCGCAATATAATCTGCTTCCTCATAGCCGGTATTAAACTGTTCAAAGTCAATCTTCTTTCCCTCATCATTTGCAGTCCAGAGTGTCTTTGATTTTCTGCCGACATTGTTTGCGATCACACTGTTTGCAGCATTTAAAATATTCTGCGTAGACCGGTAATTCTGCTCTAACTTGATCGTCTTTGCATCCGGAAAATGTTTTTCAAAATTTAATATATTATAAATATTTGCTCCACGGAACTTATAAATAGACTGATCATCATCACCCACCACACAAAGATTCTGATATTTGCCTGCCAAAAGACGGATCAGCTCAAACTGTGCCGTATTCGTATCCTGATACTCGTCCACCATAATATAATGAAAACGTTCCTGATAATAATTTTTTACCTCCGGATCAGACTGCAAAAGTTCCACCGTCTTCATGATCAGATCATCAAAATCCAGCGCATTATTCTTATGTAACGCCTCCTGATATTCCCGGTATACCTCCGCCTGTTTACGCTTTGCATAATCGGAAGATGTCAGTGCACGCTGCATCAGCTCTGTCGGTGTGATCAGTTCATCTTTTGCCGATGAAATCGCCGCCAAAAAACTTTTTTCTTTATAAATCTTGGTATCAATCTCTAAACGCTTGCATATATCCTTCATCAGTGATTTTGAATCATCCGCATCATAAATCGTAAAATTGGTGTCAAATCCGATCCGGTCGATATGACGGCGCAAAATTCTCACACAACTTGAATGGAAGGTCGATACCCAGATGCTCTCCGAGCCAAATCCGACAATTTTATCAATTCGCTCCCGCATCTCTCCCGCCGCTTTGTTGGTAAAAGTGATCGCCATGATATGGTAAGGATTGACACCCTTTTCTTCGATTAAATAAGCAGTGCGGTGTGTCAGCACACGTGTTTTACCGGAGCCTGCCCCGGCTAAGATCAGTACCGGACCTTCTGTCTGATATACCGCTTCTCTCTGCTGTTCATTCAACGTATCATATATACTCATGGTTATATTTTCCTTTTCTTTCATTGCTTGTTCTTATACTATAACATAAATATTTCATGTAATAAAACCCATATTGAATTATTTTTTCTTCATTTATATCTTGTCATCTAGTTTTCAATACTATATAATGTGATCAGAGGTGACACAAATATGGATACAAAACAATTTTTACGTTCAATCTTAGATTCCCTGCAGCAGATTGATTATGTCAAACCGGAAGATGTTCCGAATATTGATTTATATATGGATCAGGTAACCACATTCATGGATTCACAGCTTGCCGCTTCAAAACGTCATGATGATGACAAGATCCTGACCAAAACAATGATCAACAATTATGCAAAAAACAATCTTCTTCCTCCACCGGAGAAAAAGAAGTATACCAAAGAGCATGTACTGGTCCTGATCTTTATTTATTATCTGAAAAGTATTTTAAGCATCAGCGACATTCAGGGTATTTTAAACCCGATCACTGAAAAATATTTCGGCAATGACGAGAACTACAGTCTCGAAGATATCTACAAAGAAGTTTTCAGTTTAGAACATCCGGAAACACAGAACCTGATGAAAGATCTCGCAAAAAAATTCAACACTTCCATGAACACATTCCCGGATGCGTCAGAAGATGAAGCAGATCTTTTGCATACATTCAGCTTTATCTGTATGCTCAGCTATGACGTTTACATCAAAAAAACTCTGATTGAAAAGATGATCGATCAGATGGCTTCAAAAAATCCTGAGACAAAGCCATCCAAAAAATAACAGGCTGCATGCTTCCCGCTCAGATTACTTGTTATGTTTTACCGTATTTAACAGAAAAACCGCTATTTTCAATGGAACAACAGGCTGCACACTTTGCAGAATGTCCTGTTGTCGCAAATTAAAAATAGCGGTTCTTTTTATTTCTATTCTTTATCCATGTCCTGAAGTCTTGAAAAAACCATGTCGTATCCGTCATTTCCATAATTTAATGAACGGTTCACACGACTGATCGTTGCAGTGGAAGCACCGGTCTTTTCCGCAATATCGAGATACGTTTTCTGATCTCTAAGCATCTTTGCAACTTCAAATCTCTGTGATAAAGAAAGCAGCTCATTTACAGTACATACATCTTCAAAAAATGTATAACATTCTTCCTTGTTCTGGAGGCTTAAGATAGCATCAAAAAGATGATCGACTGCCTCTGTCCTAAGTTTCTTGCTCATATTCCTTTCTCCTTTTTTTTTAATTACACGCTATATGCGCTATACACCTACGATACATTTTAGCATATTAAAGTTTTAAAGTAAATACATATTTTATGTAATTTTATTTTTTTCGCAGACCGCCATTATATCATTTTCTCCCCATATATGCAATGAAATATATAGATTATCATTTCAAGAACATACGTTCTGTTTTTATCTCTTTTCTATTGATTTTCAAACATATGTTTGCTATAATATTTTCATCACTAACAGTTATTTCACCTTGCAAAGGAGTATTCACATGAAAAAAATCGGTTCTTTTTTCTTTACATTTATACCGTTTTTACTTGCACTTGTATTTCAGTACCTTGCCATGTTTTTTGTTATGGGAGTCACTCTGTTTTACGAACATATCCGCTATATTTTTTCTTCCAACCGTATCTACGCAGATCTTTGGAACAAAACATTAGATTTATGGTCCACGACACATGTAAATACCCTGATCATGATTGTATTTTCCCTTCTCTGTATCGGAGCATTTGGCTTCTGGTATCATGCCGGGTATAATGGAATCTATCTGATTCATCCACGAAAAGTTTTTCATCCGCTTTCCATTGTTGGGATCATCCTTTTAGTTCCCGGTACTCAGTGCCTTTCGACCTATCTGGTCTCTTTCACAGCCTCGCTGTTTCCGCAGTGGATGAAGGCATATGAAAAATTAATGGAAAGTACCGGAATAAACAGTGGACTGACCGTTTCCATGTTTTTTTATTCCATCCTGCTTGCCCCGATCGGCGAAGAGCTTCTCTTTCGCGGTGTCACGATGCATCAGGCAAAAAGAGTGTTCCCATTCTGGGCAGCCAATATCATGCAGGCGCTTTTATTTGGACTTTTTCATATGAATATGATCCAGGGAATCTATGCCTTTTTCCTCGGCATGGTCTTAGGTTACATCTGTGAAAAAGGCGGCAGTATTTATCAGTCTATCCTGTTTCATATGATATTTAACTTCTGGGGAACCATTATAAGCGGCATTTTACCGACCGGCAACAGCACACTCTTTTTCGTTCTTTATTTTGCCACCGGAGTGATCTGTACTTTTAGCGGTCTCATTCTCTTTCGTTTCGGCACAAACCGGCTGGCTCAAAAGCAGGCGGCTCCACTGTACCTTGAAAATACCGGATACGATACTTTTTATCCATCCAATTAGTGTCTTCTGGTTATGTTTCCAGTTTTTGTAACTATGACCAGTTCACTTTTTATCACTGCAGATAATTTTTCAGGAAACGGATCAGCTCCTCCATCTCTTCCTTCGTTCCAATACTGATCCTGAGATAATTGCTGATTCGTTCCTTCGAAAAATACCGCACAAAAATGTGTTCTTTTTTCAAAGCCTCAAACAGTTCTTTTGCCGATACACGCTCATGTGTCGCGAAGATAAAATTACTCATGGAATCGCCAAATGAAAAACCAAGTTTTGTGAGTTCCTGCTTCGTCCATTCACGGGTTGCTATTACACGCTGTCTTGTCTCTTCAAAGTAGGCTTTATCTTTGATTGCTTCCACACCAAGTGCAAGCGCTGTCTGATTCATGGTATAGGAATTGAATGAATATTTCACATCATTGATATATTTGATCAGTTTCTCATTTCCCATCGCATAACCGATACGCATGCCTGCCATGGAGCGCGATTTTGAAAATGTCTGGACTACCAGCAGATTATCATATTTCTCGATTAACGGAAGTGCACTCTCCCCGCCAAAATCGATATATGCCTCATCCACCACCACGATGACATTCCGGTTATGTTGTATGATATCCTCTATTTCAGACAACGGCATTAAAATTCCCGTCGGTGCATTTGGATTTGGAAAAACCACACCGCCATTTTCGCCATAATAATCTTCTTTTACAATCTGAAAATTTTCATCTAACGGCTTTACCTCATATGGAATCCGCAGCATGTCTGCCCAGACATCATAAAAGGAATATGTGATATCCGGGAACCAGACCGGTGTTTTGGAATTAAAAAAAGTCATGAAGATCATGGCAAGCACATCATCCGATCCCACACCGACAAACACCTGACTGCTCTTTAATCCATAATACTCTGCGATTGCATCCACCAAAACCTTGCAGGTCGGTTCCGGATATAACCGAAGCCGGTCTGTATCAAATTCTTTCAGTGCACGGATCACTCCCGGTGCCGGCGGATATGGATTTTCATTTGTATTTAATTTTATCATATGCTGTTCCTGTGGCTGTTCTCCCGGAACATAAGGCACTACTTTTCTTACATAAGACTCCCAGCTGCTCATTCTACTCCTCCATGCTTACGTTGATTTCTACAATTTTCCTTTTTTACACTGCGTTATTTCAGTCCATACACTTGTGCAAGTTTTTCAAAAGCGGGCAGTGAATTTTTGACCGTCTCATGGGAAACACAATAAGCAAGACGTACAAATCCACCACATCCAAATGCACTTCCCTTTACCATCAGAAGATGCAGCTTTTTGCCCTCTTCCACAAATTCTTCCTCATTATCGACCGGGGATTTTACCCACAGGTAAAATGCTCCTTCTGGTTTGATACAGGTAAATCCAAGTTCCGTTAAGCCATCGTACAACATTGTTCGGTTTTCATCATAGAAAGAAACATCTGTTTTCTCATCTAAACATCTTGCAACCGCTTTCTGGATCAGAGATGGTGCATTGACAAATCCAAGCGTACGGTTTGAAATTTCAATACCGCGGATCAGTTCTTCAGCATCGGATGCCTCGTTCGGAACTACCACGTAACCGATACGCTCTCCAGGAAGTGACAGCGATTTACTGAACGAATATCCAACAATCGTATTTTTATAATATTTCGTCAGAAAATCCTCTTTATTTCCATCATAAACCAGTTCCCGATACGGCTCATCCGAAACCAGGTAAATGTCATGTCCAAATTCTTTCTGCTTCTTTTCTAAGATAGAAGCGATCGCCTCCATCGTCTCCGGTTTATAGATGACACCGGTCGGATTGTTCGGCGTATTGACAATCAGTGCCTTGGTCTTTTCCGTAATCTTTGCCTCAAAATCGTTCAGATCCGGCAAAAAAGTCTTAAGATCCGGATTTACCGTTACAATCTCTGAATCAAAATTGGCTGCATACTGACGGTACTCACCAAAAAACGGGGCAAACACGATCACCTCATCACCAGGATCCAAGACCGTTTTAAAAATAATATTGAGGCCTCCCGCTGCACCGACTGTCATCACGATATTATGATCGTCAAATGCGGTACCAAAACGTTTATTTAAGTTTGCCGCGATCGCCTCACGCACATCTTTATAACCTGCATTTTCCATATATCCGTGCAATTCTAAAGAACCTGCCGCTCCTTTCTTATCTGCCTCATCCAACAAATCTCTGATACTGTCGTTTAATGCTGCCGGAGCCGGTGTTGCAGGGTTGCCGAGTGAAAAATCATAGACATTCTCCGCACCATATTTTTCCGCCATCGCTTTTCCTTCCACAAACATTGCACGGATCGCGGAATTTCCAAGCAGTGCTTTTTGTATTCTTTTTGAAACCATAGTTCTATCTCCATTCGTGTACATTTCGGATGTTACAGACCACACCAGCCTCGATAAAACAGGGCGCATCCTGTAACATGATCTCTAAATACTTTACCACAGCACCATAAAGAAGTAAATGCTGTTTTCCAAGAATCCGGTACAAATTTTACCGCTGACAAACGCGAAACAATGCCTGAGTGTAAAATCAATTTCGGTAGATAGAAAATGCCAGCATCCTCACTGAAGATGCTGACATCTGCCTATCATGCCTATCACATATTTATTTTTAAATCCATATACATTCTGATCAAATAAATCGCCTATCTCTTTCATCCTAGCACAGCATACAAAAATTTGCCGGACAAAAAACACAGATGAAAATTTAATCAAATTTTGCATTCTGGTATTTGCAGAATGATTTCCTATGCATTCACTCTGTCTACGAAACGCATGAACGCAGTTCTGCCCTCTTCGGTACATTTATAAACACCGGCGTCTTTTAATACTTCCTTAAATACCAGACCGATCTCTGTCTGCACGATATCATGCAGTTTTTCCGGGGTTACCTCTCCCTCTAAACCGCTGCCAAATGTAAATCCGTATTTCGGAAGGAATTCTTCTACCCAGTCTGCATGTTTTGCAAGAACTTCATCCTCACGGATGGACGTACCGTCAAGCAGTGCCTGCTCTAAGTCCGCCATCTCTTTTTTCAGACGTGCCGGAAGTACTGCAAGACCCATAACCTCGATCAGACCAATATTTTCTTTCTTGATATGGTGCAGCTTTGCATGTGGATGATAAACACCAAGCGGATGCTCTTCTGTGGTAATGTTGTTACGCAGTACCAGATCAAGTTCATATAAATCTCCGCGTCTTCTTGCAATCGGAGTGATCGTATTATGTAGTTCCCCGTCTGTCTCAGCAAAAATAAATGCTGCCTCGTCCGTATAACCTCTCCATGCAAGTAAAACTTTATCTGCCAGCTCGATCAGACGCTCTTTTTTCTCCGCGCTGATACGGATCACGGACATCGGCCATTTTACAATGCCTGCTTTTACATCCTCAAATCCCTTGAATGAGATTTCTTTTTCGACCGGTGCTTTTGCCATGGCAAATTCGTAATGACCACCCTGGAAATGATCATGGCTTAAAATAGAACCGCCGACAATTGGAAGATCTGCGTTTGATCCTACAAAATAATGTGGGAACTGTTCCACGAAATCAAGCAGTTTACCGAACGTAGCACGCTCAATTTTCATCGGTGTGTGCTGTCCGTTGAATATAATGCAGTGCTCATTGTAATATACATACGGAGAGTACTGGAAAAACCAGTCACTGCCATTAATCGTTACCGGGATGATTCTGTGATTCTGTCTTGCCGGATGGTTCACACGTCCTGCGTATCCCTCATTTTCCTTGCAGAGTAAGCATTTCGGGTAACCGCTCTGTTTTGCAAGTTTTGCTGCAGCGATTGCTTTCGGATCTTTTTCCGGTTTTGATAAATTGATCGTGATATCCAAGGTACCAAACTCGGTATCTGCAGTCCATTTCAGATCCTTCTTAATACGGTATCTGCGGATATAGTTCGAATCACAGCTTAATTTGTAAAAATAATCGGTTGCCGCCTGTGCGGACTGATGATTGTAAAGTCCACGGAATTTTGTGATGACTTCACTTGGTCTTGGCATCAGCATGCTCATGATCTTTGTGTCAAACAGATCACGGTATGTGATCGTATCCTCCGGCATCAGTCCCTGCTCTGCCGCATAGTCAAGCATTTCTGTGAGAATTCCCTCTAAGGCATCCTCAGCGGTCTCCTGTGTCATCGGCTCTCTCTTTTCATATGCTGCAGCGACTTCATCTTCTAACTCATCTAATTGAAAAAGTTCTAACAGACGATTGATAGTAAATCTTTTATCTTCCGGTGCAACAAGTCCTGTCACCAGACCATATTCTGTCAACTCTAAAATCTTTTCCTGTATCATATTCTTCCTCACTTCTACACTGTTTAACGTGTCTTTGCAATACTCTGCCAGACATATATTTTTAAGTCTCTATATTATTTTCAATGAGCCTCTTATTTTCAGAAATGAAAAACTTCTTTTCATCAGGCTAATTTCACTGGACCGTCACCAATCTCAACAACATAGAAATCTGCTGCATATCCGATCTTCTTCTCATAAGCTGCACCGACTTCTTTGATAAAGGTATCCACAGCCTCATCTTTTACGATGCTGACCGTACATCCGCCAAAGCCCGCACCTGTCATTCTTGAGCCGATCACACCATCAATCTTCCATGCTTCCTCAACCAGGGTATCCAGCTCGATTCCCGTCACCTCGTAATCATCGCGCAGAGATACGTGGGAGTCATTCATCAGCTTTCCGAACAGTGCGACATCGTTGTTCTGCAGTGCCTCCACCGCCTTGATCGTTCTCTGGTTCTCATATACGGCATGCTTTGCACGTTTCCGGCAGACAGGATCTTTGATGGCATCTTTGTGAGCCTCGAATTCAGCTTCTGTCAGATCGCCAAGTGTCTTGATATCTACAACGGTCTGCAGATCCTTCAGAGCAGTTTCACTTTCTCTCCGGCGGTCATTGTAAGCGGAAGATACCAGACTGTGTTTTACCTTGCTGTTGGTGATCACGATTCTTGCATCTGGCAGTTTTACCGGTGCATATTCATAGTTCAAGGTGTTGGTATCCAGGAAGATCGCACAATCCTTTTTACCCATGGCAGAAGCAAACTGATCCATGATTCCGCAGTTCATACCATTGAAGTTGTTTTCAGAATACTGACCGATCAGTGCAAGATCCTGATTTGTCACATCAAATCCAAACA
>ERZ1106951.2972-NODE-2972-length-12595-cov-36.122568_pt1 | contig 12595 bp, 8 predicted proteins | sample MGYA00403676_ERZ1106951 | MGnify/ENA primary metagenome ERZ1106951 (study PRJEB35170, sample SAMEA104062398) | human gut metagenome | biome: human gut; feature: human-associated habitat; material: faeces | place: Denmark | collected 2012-04-23 ...
TATTCGTACTATCGATGGGAAAACGGCTATAAACCGTTCGATAAATCAGAATTTAACGGCAATGGCGAAACAACTTTACGACTATTGGTTTGTGCAATTTGATTTTCCGAATGAAGAAGGGAAGCCTTATAAATCAAGTGGTGGGGAAATGGTTTGGAATAAAAAGTTGAAGCGAGAGATTCCAAAAGGATGGAATATATCTTTAATAAAAGATTTTGCTACCACATATTCAGGAGGTACACCCAAATCAACAAATATAGAATACTACAACAACGGAGAAATAGCTTGGATAAACAGTGGGGAACTGAATAGTCCTATAATCACTAAGACTACCAATTATATTACAAAATGTGGATTAGAAAATTCAAGTGCAAAGTTATATCCAAGCAACAGTATATTGGTCGCAATGTATGGCGCAACAGCAGGTAAAGTTAGCTTGCTAACATTCGAAGCTTGTTCTAATCAAGCCGTTTGTGGCATTATCCCTACAATAGAAAATATGTTATACTATGTGTACTTCCATATATCATCGTTATATAGCCATTTTATTACACTCAGTACGGGTTCCGCAAGGGATAATATTTCTCAAAATACAATCAAGAATATCTTATTGCCCATACCAACAAGAAATATTCTGAAACTATTTGATGAGAAGATTGGAAGTATCTACCAAATGATTGTAAATAACTATCAACAAATAGATTCATTGGCTATGCAGCGTGACGAACTATTGCCGCTTTTGATGAATGGTCAAGTATCGGTAAATTCTGATTTAGCAGTCTCTTATATTACAATACTTCGTTAAATTTATACCTAATCCGTTGAGAACAAACAAGTTAATTGACAAAGTTTAGCAAAATAAAATAGGTCAAGTGGCTGATTATCATTAATCTTTAATGGTATCCTACCACACATTAAAGGTATGAATAAGACAGCACTTGACCAATATGAGGAAATCGTAACCGATGCTTTGAAAAGTTGTTCGGCGAAGTTACGCAAAAGTTTTGAAACAGCATTCATCCAACTCATGATTTTGTATATGGTACTACCAAGAAAGATAAATTTCACACAAATGGGGCGTTACTCAGATAGCTCGGAACAACGCTTCCGACAGTTGTTTGAACGTGGGTTTGACTGGATGCAGTTCAATCTCTTCCTTATGCGGCAGCGGTTTGGTGAAAGCGCCAGGAAAGCCATTGCCATAGACGCAAGCTACATTTCAAAGTCGGGAAAGAAGACTCCCTTATATCGGCAAGTTCTGGTCGGGATGCGCTTCTGCAATGAAACGAGGATTGGAGATTCTCGGCATTGGCATTATCGACATTGATAGTCGGGACTGTATGATGCTACGTGCGGAACAGACACCGGACAAGGCGTATATGGAAAAGCAAGGCGAAGATTACAACCTTGTGGACTGGTATCTTGACGTACTCCGCAAATACAGGGACAAGTTGCTCGGCATAACACGTTATATCGTTGCGGATGCTTGGTTCTCAAAGGCTAAGTTCGTGGGTGAAGCCTGTCTGCTGGGATTTCATGTCATCAGCCGCCTACGTGATGATGCCGCCTTGTGGTATTCACATAACGGTGTCCGCACAGGCAAACGGGGACGACCGCGTATCAAAGGAGAGAAGATTGATTTTGAGAGACTCGACCTTCAGCATTGCGAGATTCTAGACATTGAAGGAGGAAGGGCTTACTCAGTCAAGGCATATTCAAAAGCAATGAAACGCAACATCAAAGTAGTGGTTCATTATCCGGAATCAGGAGGACATAAAATCTATTTCTCCACCGATCTTGACATGCCGGCCAAAGACATCATCGAATACTACCGTACACGATTCCAGATTGAGTTTTGCTTTCGGGATTCAAAGCAGTTTACCGGACTCAATGATTGCCAAGCAAGAGACTTGAAGAAACTCGACTTCGCTTTCAATGCTTCACTGGCCTCGGTAAACATCGCAAAGGTCATGCGGAAACAATACTATCCGTCGCTTTCCATCGGATTGCTAAAGGCCTATCTGAGTAATATTTATATGTTCAAAAGATTTTTTAGCAAGTCCGGTCTGAAACCGAACAGAACTTTTAATACTAAACTTATCCAAGAACTATTTGGCATAGTGGCAGAAGCCGCTTAGCCGATATGTTGAATTTTTAACGGACTGTTAAGACTATAAGTGAAAGTCACAAAATAGGCTGAAAGCTCAGTGGTCTTCCTCGCCCATTTTGTCTCTTTTAACCCAATTCGGTCGTTAGAACGAATAAAAATAGTCAGTCGCTTTACTTTTCTCGTTCTAATGACTGATTGAGGTTTATCCGCTAAAAGCCCTACTTAGGCCACATATCTACTATAAATTCTTTATTCCAGGCATCTTTCTCCGCTAAAACATATTCCGTTTCCCACTTGCCTAACGAATATCCCACTATATGCAATTCGGCTCCTGTCTTACCGGCCAGCTTAAACTTGCCGCTGGTGTTGACCTTGAACTGATAGTCGGAACCCGTTACTACACTTGCAGACAGATCTGTTGAAACAGAAGGACCTACTTTAACGAAAGGACCTCCGCAATAGGCTATATTGACTTCCGTCTTGAAATATACACCCAGGCTTGCAGCCACTTCACCAGAGTAAGTGATGTTGGTTCGATCTACATAGCAGTTAAACGAATGGTTGTATTCTTTATAAAAGACCCAGCCTCTGTCTCTTGCATAGGAAGGACCCAGCTTAAAGGAAGAATCAAAAGTCATGGGCAGAGTTATGCCTATCGTGCCTTTTGCATGTGCATTACAGTCCATAGTTAAAGTGGGTATAACCATGACCGAAATGTGAATGGGACCTGCTATCGGGAATACAACTACAATAGGAGGATAATAGACTAATGGGACTTCACCGCCGCTTGATTTATCCTTCACATCCCATTCAACGAACAGAGGACCATCCAGTTTGTACTCACCTGTGAAGTAGCAATCAAAGTTACGTAATTTGAACCAGGAAATGTTGATGCCGATTTCAAGGTCTAATGCTGTGTGGGTCTGTACATCCTTCAGTCCAATGCGTAAGCCTTTTTCTTCGTATGAATAATTGGTTATTCCATCCTTGTTGAAAATGTGCCATGTAGCTTCTTGGGCCAGCAGCTCTTCGGCTGTTGCATACTTTTTGCCATTGTCTTCTGTACCGCTGAAGATAACCACGCTGGGATGATAAACGCCGTCTTTGGAATAACGGTTCTTCAAGCCTTTCTCGCCGTAGTTAACATACAATTCCGTGCTCAGCTTGAAGTCGCCATGCTCTATCAGGTCTGCCAATGTACCTTGGGTTGTCGTCAGAATAGCATCCTTTCCGTTTGCCGATACATTTGATACCTTCCGAATGAAAGGTGGCGTGTCAATGCTGCGCCATATAGACAACACATCGTTCTTGTTTACCTTTGTCTTTATCTTATCCAGGTATGCCTGGCTCACACGAATCTGTGTTGTGTCAGCATTTAAGATCTCCACATCGTTCGGATTGATAAAATCAAAATAGTTGAGAGCTTGGGCATTTTCTGCAAGCTCAATTTCGCCTTTCTCAATAGGCGGATCGGGAGAAACATTGTTATCGTCATCGTTGTCACAAGATATTACCGTAAGTGATACGAAGAACAAGGCAAGAAAAGCAAACTTGCCTGATTTGAAAAAAGACCAATACTGCTTCATAAATGTGGATTATTTTACGCCTTCCAGGTTTCTTGGAAGAACCTGATAATACATGGAAGCGTGAAACCGGAACACCGCATTTTGAGTGGAGTCACAACAAAACAAGCATAACGCTTCCTCAATTGTTGATATACCTAATTTCCGCAACACTTTTGTACAAGAATAATTTAAAGCACTGAGTAGTAATGTATTACCCAGTGCTTTGTCATGTCAGAAGATTCACTTAACTTCGTGTTGCAATAAAAATCAAACCAATCTTCAGCAGACATGGCTAAAGTACAAATAAAATTCGATTCAATCACACCTTTTGGCGGAATATTTTCAATCATGGAGCAATTTGATGCTCTTTTATCGGACGTAATCGACTCCACATATAGGACTGCGTAGCAGAACCTATGGTTACCAATACAGTGAAATCATCCGTTCTCTCATGTGCGTATTCTTCTGTGGCGGCTCGTGCATTGAAGACATATCCACTCATCTCATGCCCCATCTTTCCCTGCATCCCAAACTTAAAACCTGCAGCGCAGACACGATTCTTCGCGCCATAAAAGAACTGACTACAGACAACATAACGTATTCATCTCCAGACTCAGGTAAATCATATGACTTCAATACAGCTGACACAATGAACGAATTGTTGGTCAAGTCTCTCATTGCTACCGGAGAATTAATATTATATATAAGAACAAAATTATTAGAATTATGAAAGAAAACATCATTCAGGCGATAGTTGCGGAAATGCAGCGTGACTTAGATTGCCGACAAATGGCACGGCTTAAAGCTGTGCTTACATCAGAACTGCATAATGTAGAAATCATTGAAAAGAGCGATTGTGCCACACAGCAAACGCAGGAGAATGAACATCTTCTTAACTCTTTTATATCAGCCAAAAAGATAGAGGGATGTTCAGAAAAGACATTAACTTACTACCGTAATACCATTGAACGGTTGTTAGTCACGCTTTCATTGGCAATTTGTCACATTACGACAACAGATATTCGTACTTATCTATCCGATTATCAAGAAGAACACCAATCGAGCAAAGTGACCATTGACAATATGCGACGAATCTTTTCCAGCTTCTTTGCATGGTTGGAAGATGAAGATTATATCGCCAAAAGCCCGGTAAGACGCATTCACAAGGTTAAGACAGATTCACTTGTAAAAGAGGTGCTTTCTGACGAACAATTGGAGCAACTTCGAGATAGTTGCACGACCAAACGAGATCTTGCTATTATAGACTTTCTTTCATCCACGGGTATTCGTGTGGGTGAGTTGGTCAAACTGAGCCGTGAAGATATTGATTTCCACGAACGGCAGTGCGTGGTGTTCGGAAAAGGTAACAAAGAACGTGTTGTTTACTTCAACGCCCGTACCAAACTACATTTGCAACAATATCTTAATGAGCGAACAGACAGCAATCCAGCCTTATTCGTTTCCCTCAATTCGCCACACTCACGACTGACTATTAGCGGTGTGGAAGTTAGAATCAGAAAAATGGGGCAAGCACTTTCTATGCCAAAAGTTCATCCTCACAAGTTCCGTCGTACCCTTGCAACAATGGCTATCGACAAAGGTATGCCCATCGAACAGGTGCAGCGACTACTTGGTCATGTACGCATTGACACAACACTGCACTATGCCATTGTGAATCAAAACAATGTAAAGTTGGCGCATAAGAAATATTTGGGATAACTGAACCACAAGAATCTGCCTAAAATTATGTAACTTTGCATCCAAAACAGGATGTATATGACTAAGTTATCATCAATCGCAGATTATGTAACCGACAAAATCAGTAGCAACGATATTGCCTTACGCGAATATGTTACTACAGACTGCATATTACAAAACAAAAAAGGACGGGAAATTGCAACCAATCTTCCGCCACAGTCTTGTTGTCTCACTCGCTATCAACATGGCGATGTATTAATAGCAAATATCAGACCATATCTCAAAAAGGTTTGGTTTGCAGATATAGACGGTGGAGCCTCTTCTGACGTGTTGGTTTTTAGAGCTAAAGAGGGACATTCGCCAAGTTTTCTTTATGCCGTACTACTTCAAGATTCTTTTTTTGACTATGTAATGCAAGGAGCCAAAGGAAGTAAAATGCCTCGTGGAGATAAAGAGCAAATTCTAAGATATGAAATGCCAACACTTTCTTGTTCGGAGGAAAGCATTGGCACATTTTTCTTGAATCTTGACCAAAAAATCAGACTCAATGAGCAGATAAATCAGAATTTAACGGCAATGGCGAAACAACTTTACGACTATTGGTTTGTGCAATTTGATTTTCCGAATGAAGAAGGGAAGCCTTATAAATCAAGTGGTGGGGAAATGGTTTGGAATAAAAAGTTGAAGCGAGAGATTCCAAAAGGATGGAATATATCTTTAATAAAAGATTTTGCTACCACATATTCAGGAGGTACACCCAAATCAACAAATATAGAATACTACAACAACGGAGAAATAGCTTGGATAAACAGTGGGGAACTGAATAGTCCTATAATCACTAAGACTACCAATTATATTACAAAATGTGGATTAGAAAATTCAAGTGCAAAGTTATATCCAAGCAACAGTATATTGGTCGCAATGTATGGCGCAACAGCAGGTAAAGTTAGCTTGCTAACATTCGAAGCTTGTTCTAATCAAGCCGTTTGTGGCATTATCCCTACAATAGAAAATATGTTATACTATGTGTACTTCCATATATCATCGTTATATAGCCATTTTATTACACTCAGTACGGGTTCCGCAAGGGATAATATTTCTCAAAATACAATCAAGAATATCTTATTGCCCATACCAACAAGAAATATTCTGAAACTATTTGATGAGAAGATTGGAAGTATCTACCAAATGATTGTAAATAACTATCAACAAATAGATTCATTGGCTATGCAGCGTGACGAACTATTGCCGCTTTTGATGAATGGTCAAGTATCGGTAAATTCTGATTTAGCAGTCTCTTATATTACAATACTTCGTTAAATTTATACCTAATCCGTTGAGAACAAACAAGTTAATTGACAAAGTTTAGCAAAATAAAATAGGTCAAGTGGCTGATTATCATTAATCTTTAATGGTATCCTACCACACATTAAAGGTATGAATAAGACAGCACTTGACCAATATGAGGAAATCGTAACCGATGCTTTGAAAAGTTGTTCGGCGAAGTTACGCAAAAGTTTTGAAACAGCATTCATCCAACTCATGATTTTGTATATGGTACTACCAAGAAAGATAAATTTCACACAAATGGGGCGTTACTCAGATAGCTCGGAACAACGCTTCCGACAGTTGTTTGAACGTGGGTTTGACTGGATGCAGTTCAATCTCTTCCTTATGCGGCAGCGGTTTGGTGAAAGCGCCAGGAAAGCCATTGCCATAGACGCAAGCTACATTTCAAAGTCGGGAAAGAAGACTCCCTTATATCGGCAAGTTCTGGTCGGGATGCGCTTCTGCAATGAAACGAGGATTGGAGATTCTCGGCATTGGCATTATCGACATTGATAGTCGGGACTGTATGATGCTACGTGCGGAACAGACACCGGACAAGGCGTATATGGAAAAGCAAGGCGAAGATTACAACCTTGTGGACTGGTATCTTGACGTACTCCGCAAATACAGGGACAAGTTGCTCGGCATAACACGTTATATCGTTGCGGATGCTTGGTTCTCAAAGGCTAAGTTCGTGGGTGAAGCCTGTCTGCTGGGATTTCATGTCATCAGCCGCCTACGTGATGATGCCGCCTTGTGGTATTCACATAACGGTGTCCGCACAGGCAAACGGGGACGACCGCGTATCAAAGGAGAGAAGATTGATTTTGAGAGACTCGACCTTCAGCATTGCGAGATTCTAGACATTGAAGGAGGAAGGGCTTACTCAGTCAAGGCATATTCAAAAGCAATGAAACGCAACATCAAAGTAGTGGTTCATTATCCGGAATCAGGAGGACATAAAATCTATTTCTCCACCGATCTTGACATGCCGGCCAAAGACATCATCGAATACTACCGTACACGATTCCAGATTGAGTTTTGCTTTCGGGATTCAAAGCAGTTTACCGGACTCAATGATTGCCAAGCAAGAGACTTGAAGAAACTCGACTTCGCTTTCAATGCTTCACTGGCCTCGGTAAACATCGCAAAGGTCATGCGGAAACAATACTATCCGTCGCTTTCCATCGGATTGCTAAAGGCCTATCTGAGTAATATTTATATGTTCAAAAGATTTTTTAGCAAGTCCGGTCTGAAACCGAACAGAACTTTTAATACTAAACTTATCCAAGAACTATTTGGCATAGTGGCAGAAGCCGCTTAGCCGATATGTTGAATTTTTAACGGACTGTTAAGACTATAAGTGAAAGTCACAAAATAGGCTGAAAGCTCAGTGGTCTTCCTCGCCCATTTTGTCTCTTTTAACCCAATTCGGTCGTTAGAACGAATAAAAATAGTCAGTCGCTTTACTTTTCTCGTTCTAATGACTGATTGAGGTTTATCCGCTAAAAGCCCTACTTAGGCCACATATCTACTATAAATTCTTTATTCCAGGCATCTTTCTCCGCTAAAACATATTCCGTTTCCCACTTGCCTAACGAATATCCCACTATATGCAATTCGGCTCCTGTCTTACCGGCCAGCTTAAACTTGCCGCTGGTGTTGACCTTGAACTGATAGTCGGAACCCGTTACTACACTTGCAGACAGATCTGTTGAAACAGAAGGACCTACTTTAACGAAAGGACCTCCGCAATAGGCTATATTGACTTCCGTCTTGAAATATACACCCAGGCTTGCAGCCACTTCACCAGAGTAAGTGATGTTGGTTCGATCTACATAGCAGTTAAACGAATGGTTGTATTCTTTATAAAAGACCCAGCCTCTGTCTCTTGCATAGGAAGGACCCAGCTTAAAGGAAGAATCAAAAGTCATGGGCAGAGTTATGCCTATCGTGCCTTTTGCATGTGCATTACAGTCCATAGTTAAAGTGGGTATAACCATGACCGAAATGTGAATGGGACCTGCTATCGGGAATACAACTACAATAGGAGGATAATAGACTAATGGGACTTCACCGCCGCTTGATTTATCCTTCACATCCCATTCAACGAACAGAGGACCATCCAGTTTGTACTCACCTGTGAAGTAGCAATCAAAGTTACGTAATTTGAACCAGGAAATGTTGATGCCGATTTCAAGGTCTAATGCTGTGTGGGTCTGTACATCCTTCAGTCCAATGCGTAAGCCTTTTTCTTCGTATGAATAATTGGTTATTCCATCCTTGTTGAAAATGTGCCATGTAGCTTCTTGGGCCAGCAGCTCTTCGGCTGTTGCATACTTTTTGCCATTGTCTTCTGTACCGCTGAAGATAACCACGCTGGGATGATAAACGCCGTCTTTGGAATAACGGTTCTTCAAGCCTTTCTCGCCGTAGTTAACATACAATTCCGTGCTCAGCTTGAAGTCGCCATGCTCTATCAGGTCTGCCAATGTACCTTGGGTTGTCGTCAGAATAGCATCCTTTCCGTTTGCCGATACATTTGATACCTTCCGAATGAAAGGTGGCGTGTCAATGCTGCGCCATATAGACAACACATCGTTCTTGTTTACCTTTGTCTTTATCTTATCCAGGTATGCCTGGCTCACACGAATCTGTGTTGTGTCAGCATTTAAGATCTCCACATCGTTCGGATTGATAAAATCAAAATAGTTGAGAGCTTGGGCATTTTCTGCAAGCTCAATTTCGCCTTTCTCAATAGGCGGATCGGGAGAAACATTGTTATCGTCATCGTTGTCACAAGATATTACCGTAAGTGATACGAAGAACAAGGCAAGAAAAGCAAACTTGCCTGATTTGAAAAAAGACCAATACTGCTTCATAAATGTGGATTATTTTACGCCTTCCAGGTTTCTTGGAAGAACCTGATAATACATGGAAGCGTGAAACCGGAACACCGCATTTTGAGTGGAGTCACAACAAAACAAGCATAACGCTTCCTCAATTGTTGATATACCTAATTTCCGCAACACTTTTGTACAAGAATAATTTAAAGCACTGAGTAGTAATGTATTACCCAGTGCTTTGTCATGTCAGAAGATTCACTTAACTTCGTGTTGCAATAAAAATCAAACCAATCTTCAGCAGACATGGCTAAAGTACAAATAAAATTCGATTCAATCACACCTTTTGGCGGAATATTTTCAATCATGGAGCAATTTGATGCTCTTTTATCGGACGTAATCGACTCCACATATAGGACTGCGTAGCAGAACCTATGGTTACCAATACAGTGAAATCATCCGTTCTCTCATGTGCGTATTCTTCTGTGGCGGCTCGTGCATTGAAGACATATCCACTCATCTCATGCCCCATCTTTCCCTGCATCCCAAACTTAAAACCTGCAGCGCAGACACGATTCTTCGCGCCATAAAAGAACTGACTACAGACAACATAACGTATTCATCTCCAGACTCAGGTAAATCATATGACTTCAATACAGCTGACACAATGAACGAATTGTTGGTCAAGTCTCTCATTGCTACCGGAGAATTAATATTATATATAAGAACAAAATTATTAGAATTATGAAAGAAAACATCATTCAGGCGATAGTTGCGGAAATGCAGCGTGACTTAGATTGCCGACAAATGGCACGGCTTAAAGCTGTGCTTACATCAGAACTGCATAATGTAGAAATCATTGAAAAGAGCGATTGTGCCACACAGCAAACGCAGGAGAATGAACATCTTCTTAACTCTTTTATATCAGCCAAAAAGATAGAGGGATGTTCAGAAAAGACATTAACTTACTACCGTAATACCATTGAACGGTTGTTAGTCACGCTTTCATTGGCAATTTGTCACATTACGACAACAGATATTCGTACTTATCTATCCGATTATCAAGAAGAACACCAATCGAGCAAAGTGACCATTGACAATATGCGACGAATCTTTTCCAGCTTCTTTGCATGGTTGGAAGATGAAGATTATATCGCCAAAAGCCCGGTAAGACGCATTCACAAGGTTAAGACAGATTCACTTGTAAAAGAGGTGCTTTCTGACGAACAATTGGAGCAACTTCGAGATAGTTGCACGACCAAACGAGATCTTGCTATTATAGACTTTCTTTCATCCACGGGTATTCGTGTGGGTGAGTTGGTCAAACTGAGCCGTGAAGATATTGATTTCCACGAACGGCAGTGCGTGGTGTTCGGAAAAGGTAACAAAGAACGTGTTGTTTACTTCAACGCCCGTACCAAACTACATTTGCAACAATATCTTAATGAGCGAACAGACAGCAATCCAGCCTTATTCGTTTCCCTCAATTCGCCACACTCACGACTGACTATTAGCGGTGTGGAAGTTAGAATCAGAAAAATGGGGCAAGCACTTTCTATGCCAAAAGTTCATCCTCACAAGTTCCGTCGTACCCTTGCAACAATGGCTATCGACAAAGGTATGCCCATCGAACAGGTGCAGCGACTACTTGGTCATGTACGCATTGACACAACACTGCACTATGCCATTGTGAATCAAAACAATGTAAAGTTGGCGCATAAGAAATATTTGGGATAACTGAACCACAAGAATCTGCCTAAAATTATGTAACTTTGCATCCAAAACAGGATGTATATGACTAAGTTATCATCAATCGCAGATTATGTAACCGACAAAATCAGTAGCAACGATATTGCCTTACGCGAATATGTTACTACAGACTGCATATTACAAAACAAAAAAGGACGGGAAATTGCAACCAATCTTCCGCCACAGTCTTGTTGTCTCACTCGCTATCAACATGGCGATGTATTAATAGCAAATATCAGACCATATCTCAAAAAGGTTTGGTTTGCAGATATAGACGGTGGAGCCTCTTCTGACGTGTTGGTTTTTAGAGCTAAAGAGGGACATTCGCCAAGTTTTCTTTATGCCGTACTACTTCAAGATTCTTTTTTTGACTATGTAATGCAAGGAGCCAAAGGAAGTAAAATGCCTCGTGGAGATAAAGAGCAAATTCTAAGATATGAAATGCCAACACTTTCTTGTTCGGAGGAAAGCATTGGCACATTTTTCTTGAATCTTGACCAAAAAATCAGACTCAATGAGCAGATAAATCAGAATTTAGAAGCAATGGCAAAGCAGCTTTACGATTACTGGTTTGTGCAATTTGACTTTCCAGATGAGAATGGAAGACCATATAAGTCAAGTGGCGGTGAAATGGTTTGGAATGAGAAGTTGAAACGTAAGATTCCTGCATCTTGGGAAAACAAAAATATAGAGGATATTGCTGATGTTTACAATGGTGCAACCCCTTCTACTATTAATGAACAAAATTATGGAGGAGATATTGTTTGGATTACTCCGAAAGATTTATCTGACCAGAAGCAAAAGTTTGTATATCAAGGAGAACGCAATATTTCGCAAGCAGGATATAATTCTTGCAGTACTCATTTATTGCCTCCAAATACAATATTGATGTCAAGCCGTGCGCCAATAGGTCTGTTATCTATTGCTAAGACTGAGTTGTGTACCAATCAAGGATTTAAGAGCTTTGTTCCCAAAGCGGAAAACATATCAACTTACCTGTATTATTATCTAAACATTCACATCAAGCAGATAGAACAACTAGGCACTGGAACAACATTCAAAGAGGTGTCTCGTGAAGACGTGCTGAAATTTCCAATTCTAAAGCCAAGTGATGCAATCTTGGATTTATGGGAAAAGCAAGTGTCAGCTCTTAATAACAAACAGTTTGTAATTCAAAAAGAAAACGAATTCCTTACTAAGCAACGAGACGAACTTCTCCCACTTTTGATGAACGGTCAAGTATCGGTAAATTCTGATTTATCGAACGGTTTATAGCCGTTTTCCCATCGATAGTACGAATA
>ERZ1106951.2976-NODE-2976-length-12587-cov-7.609320_pt1 | contig 12587 bp, 10 predicted proteins | sample MGYA00403676_ERZ1106951 | MGnify/ENA primary metagenome ERZ1106951 (study PRJEB35170, sample SAMEA104062398) | human gut metagenome | biome: human gut; feature: human-associated habitat; material: faeces | place: Denmark | collected 2012-04-23 ...
GAAGAAAGGAAGTTGCCCAGAAGTTAAAGGAAGCAAGAGAGCAGGGCGATTTATCTGAAAATGCAGAATACGATGCAGCCAAGGACGAACAGAGAGATATTGAAACACAGATTACAGAGCTTGAAGCAATTTTAAGCAATGCAGAAATCATTCAGGACAATGATAAGAGTACAGACCGTGTTAAAATGGAAAGTGTTGTAAAGCTGCATGACATCGAATATGATGAAGATATTGAGTATGTTATCGTCGGTTCTTCCGAAGCAGACAGCTTAAACAATAAGATTTCCAACGAATCACCGCTCGGTGCCGCTCTCATCGGCAAGAAGGTTGGAGAAATCGTAAAGGTAGAAGCACCGGCAGGCGAAATCGAGTATAAGATTGTAGAAATTATAAATGAATAGTCGATAAGGAGAAAGAACAGTGGCGGAGAAGAATAATACACAGATGCCTGATGTCAATGAACAGATTAAGAACCGTATGGATAAGTTAAAGGCTTTGCAGGAAGAAGGCAGAGACCCATTCGAGATTACAAAGTACGATGTGACAAACCATACACAGGATATTAAAGAACATTTTGAAGATTTTGAAGGCAAGGAAGTATCCATTGCAGGACGATTAATGGCAAAGCGTGTCATGGGTAAAGCCTCTTTCTGCAATGTGGCAGATTTAAAGGGCAACATTCAGTTATATGTAGCAAGAGATTCTGTCGGAGAAGAACCGTATGCACGTTTTAAGAAATTTGACATCGGCGATATTGTCGGCGTAAAGGGTGAAGTTTTCAGAACACAGAAGGGTGAAATGTCTGTTCATGTATCTGAAATCACACTTTTAACAAAGAGCTTACAGGTGCTTCCGGAAAAGTTCCATGGCTTAACAGATACAGAAGTGCGTTACAGACAAAGATACGTGGATTTAATTGTAAATCCGGAAGTCAGAACAACATTTATGAAGCGTTCACAGATTATCAAGGAAATCCGTAACTTCCTTGATGGCAGAAACTTCATGGAAGTAGAAACACCAATGCTCGTTTCCAATGCAGGCGGCGCGGCTGCCAGACCATTTGAAACACATTACAATGCATTAGACGAAGATGTGAAGCTTCGTATTTCATTGGAATTATACTTAAAGCGACTGATTGTCGGTGGTATGGAACGTGTTTACGAAATCGGCAGAGTATTCCGTAATGAAGGTGTCGATACAAGACACAATCCTGAATTTACATTAATGGAACTGTATCAGGCATATACCGATTACAACGGCATGATGGAACTTGCAGAAACCATGTACCGTACAGTATGTGAAAAGGTAAACGGTTCACCGGTTGTAAAATACGGTGATATCGAAATCGATTTTTCAAAGCCGTTTGAGAAGATTACAATGGTTGATGCTGTTAAGAAATATGCAAATGTGGATTTCTCAAAGATTGAAACACTTGAAGAAGCAAGAGCTGTTGCAAAGGAACACAATATTGAATTTGAGGAAAGACATAAGAAGGGTGATATCTTAAATTTATTCTTTGAAGAATATGTAGAAGAACATCTGATTCAGCCGACATTTGTTATGGATCACCCGGTAGATATTTCTCCGCTGACAAAGAAAAAGCCGGATGCACCGGAATATACAGAACGTTTCGAGCTGTTTATGAACGGCTGGGAAATGGCAAATGCGTACTCTGAATTAAATGACCCGATTGACCAGAGAGAACGTTTTGCGGCACAGGATGCGCTGGCAGCAGCCGGTGATGACGAAGCCAACCACACAGATGAAGACTTCTTAAATGCACTGGCATACGGTATGCCGCCAACGGGTGGTATCGGATTCGGTATCGATAGAATGGTTATGCTGCTCACAGATTCCGCAGCAATCAGAGATGTTTTATTGTTCCCGACAATGAAACCCTTGAATGGTGTAAAGGACGAAAATGGTGTAAACAAAACCGAGTCCGAAGCGCCAAAAACCGAGCCGGAAAAGATAGATTTCTCCAAAGTAGAGATCGAGCCGTTGTTCAAGGATTTCGTAGATTTTGAGACTTTCTCTAAGTCCGATTTCCGGGCAGTCAAGGTGCTTGCCTGCGAAGCCGTACCGAAGTCCAAGAAGCTGCTGAAGTTTACCTTAGACGATGGCTCAGGCGAAAATAGGACGATTTTAAGCGGTATTCACGCCTATTACGAGCCGGAGGAGCTTGTCGGCAAGACCTGTATCGCAATCGTCAATCTTCCGCCAAGACCGATGATGGGCATTGATTCCTGCGGTATGCTGATCAGTGCGGTACACCACGAAGAAGGCGAAGAAAAGCTCCATCTTCTGATGGTAGATGACCATATTCCGGCGGGCGCAAAGCTCTACTAAAACGAGATGTACTTCATTTTCCGAAAACCTCGGATTTTACACAAATACACCAATTTTACACCAATCGGTGCTAAAATCGGTGCAGCAACAAAAAAATCGCATAATTTTTGATTTCACACAGCCCCTGAGAAGGTATAGCTTCTCAGGGGCTTCTGTATTTTCTCATAGTTTTTACTCGCCTCGTCGCAAACTATACCAATCTACGCTTTCCCAATATAATGAAGCTAATCGCAGAGGAAGGAGAGGATTGAGTATGAGCAATATTTTATCAGAGGTACACCCTGAGCTTGTTGCAGAATGGTCGGATAAAAACCTGCCGCTTACACCGGATAGAATTACATACGGCTCAAACAAAGTCGTTTGGTGGAAAGGCGCTTGCGGTCACGAATGGCAGACAAGTGTTAAAGCTCGTTCAAACGGCGAAAACTGCCCAATCTGCTCAGGCGCAAGAGTGATAGAGGGTATCAATGATCTGGCAACGCTGAAGCCGGAGCTGGCTGATGAATGGTCGAGTAAGAATGATCCGCTGAAACCGACAATGGTAACGACAGGCTCACACAAGAAAGTGATTTGGCAGGATAAATATGGTCACGAATGGACAGCAACGGTTAAGAGCAGGGCGTTAAACGGCACAGGCTGTCCGTATTGCTCCCATAATAAGATTTTAGTAGGATTTAATGACCTTGCCTCACAGCACCCTCAAATCGCTTCTGAGTGGTCTGAGAGAAATTACCCACTAAAGCCTGATATGGTTACGGTTTTTGCAAATCGGAAGGTATGGTGGCGGTGCAGCAAAGGTCACGAATGGAACACGCTCATTTCAACTCGTTCAGGCGGAAGCGGGTGTCCTTATTGCAGCGGTCAACTTCTGCTGAAAGGATTTAATGATTTTGCCACAACGCACCCGCAGCTTGCACAGGAATGGTCAGACCGGAATCTGCCCCTTACTCCTGATATGATAAATGAAAAGTCCCGCAGAAATGTCTGGTGGAAGTGCAGAGAGTGCGGGTATGAATGGCAGTCAGTCGTATATGCTCGTGTAAAAGGAACGGTATGTCCTGTCTGTGCAGATCGGGCGGTTATGACAGGGTATAATGATTTAGCAACGACGGATACACATCTTCTTTCGGAATGGGATTACGAGAGGAACAAAGATATTTTCCCAAACAAAATATCAAGGCACTCAATGCAGAGCGTGTGGTGGAAATGTTCACTCGGACACTCGTGGAAGGCAAAAATTTCAGAAAGAGCGATTGAAGGAAAAGGCTGTAAGGTGTGTGAAAAAGACTATCTGACGGTTTTTCCGAAGCTGGCAGTTATGTATTATGCAGCGAAGAAGCGCATAAAGGTACAGACGGATACGGATAAGATTATCGGCATACCGCTTGAAATCTATTTGCCTGAAGAAAAAGCAGCGATTGAAACGGTTAGTCGGACAGAGAATGTAGAAACCTTGAAAGCATATCTGTGCCGGAAGCGGGAGATCAAACTGATTAAAATCCCCTATACATTAGGAAACAGCGAAATAGACTTCGCTATGAAAATCAAAAAAGCGTTTCGCAGCTTACATATTTTCATAACCTCGAATGAAGATGAGGATACAGCGTTTATCCGGCAGAGGTTTTTTGAATGGAGAAAAGGACAGATAAAATAAAGGAGACGATTTGATGAAAGACAGGCAATTTCATATCTATCTTGATGACGAGGAGTACGGACAAGTTTTGCAGGCGTTGATCGACCTTAAAAATAATCTGATAGCGCAAGACAGATATACGGACGCAGTAGATGATGTCCTTATCAAATTTACAAAAGCACGAAAGAAAAAGATGACCGTGCAATACATCTGAATAAAACCGCAGTTATGCCGCTTGTTTCTTTACGGAGAAGCAGGCGGCTTTTTTGCGTTTTTAGGGCAATTTTCAAGGTCAAAAAAATTTTTTTCAAATTTTTTTCGGAAAAGGGGCGATTTTGGGTGTGCATTTTGACCCCCTTTGTCCAAATGAGTGAAGGGGTTATTTCTCCGCAAGGGATTTCCCCCTTAAAAGTACCTTGAAAATTGAATAGACAGGCGCTAAGGACATTAGTTCTGATGAATAGCCCGAAGGTGGGTACGCCGTGACTTTTCCTATTGATATACGGAGAACGAGCGAGAATCCCCGACCTGAAATTCAGCTTGCTACTGAAACGGCAATGACAGTCAGAATGATAATGATACTTCTCTACGGAGCTGGCGGAGTACCCGGCAGAGGTGAGATTCCTATGATACGGTTTCGCAAACCGTAACCTTAGTGCTTCCCGTACAAAGCGAATCGCTTTCCGCAGGGGGTGTTGAGAACAAATACTGCGGTCTTTACATAGCCGCCTCTTATTGAGGCAGGCTGTGAAATCTATGAAAGGAGGTAAAGCCGGAGATGTCAAACTGCAAGACGATTGCAGTATGCAATCAAAAAGGCGGTGTGGGCAAGACCACGACTACGGTTAATTTGGGCGTTGGACTTGCTATGCAAGGAAAAAAGGTGCTTCTGATTGACGCTGATCCGCAGGGCGATTTAACGACCTGCCTCGGCTGGAGGGATACCGACAGTCTTTCCGTAACGCTGACAGAGAAGCTTCAGGCAATCATATCGGAGCAGGAGCAAAATCCCTTTGACGGTATCCTTCAACACAAAGAGAAAGTAGACCTTGTACCGTCCAATCTCAGCCTATCTTCATTGGAAATGACGCTTGTAACGGCGATGAGCCGAGAGAGCGTCCTGAAGAATTATCTGAGCCTTGTAAAAGACAAGTACGATTATGTCCTTATTGACTGTATGCCGAGCTTGGGTATGATTACCTTTAACGCTCTAACGGCGGCGGACAGCGTGATTATCCCCGTTCAGGCGCAGTATCTTCCCGCTAAGGGAATGACGCAACTTTTGGGGACGATTGCGAAAGTGAGGAAACATACAAACGCCGATTTGAAAATCGACGGTATTCTTCTGACGCTTGTGGACGGAAGGACAAATCTTGCGAAAAGCACAGTAGAAGCGCTCAGGGAAAATTTCGGCAGCCATATCAGGATATATCGATCAATGATTCCGGCAGCCGTAAAAGCCGCAGAGGTATCTTCTAAAGGGACAAGTATCTACGCCTATGAGCCGAACAGTCCGGTGTCTAAGGCTTACGCCAGTTTCACAAAGGAGGTGTTAGCCGATGGCAGGCAGAAAGAGCGACTTCACGCTGCCCACGAACACGCTCGATGAGCTGTTTTCCTCTCAGGAGGAAAGGGACGAAGCGAAGCTGTCTAAAATCAGGGATATTCCGCTTGAGGAAATCGACGATTTTCCCGACCACCCGTTTCAGGTGCGGGAAGATGAGGATATGTTTCAGCTTGTGGAAAGTATCAAAGAGCGTGGCGTGATTACTCCCGCTACGGTAAGGCAGAAGGAGGACGGCAGATACGAGCTTATTTCAGGACACAGGCGAAAAAAGGCTTGCGAGCTTGCCGGATTTGAAACGCTCAGGTGTGAGGTGGTAGACCTTGACCGTGATGAAGCGACGATTTTAATGGTCGAAAGTAACTTCCAACGGTCGCAGATACTTCCCTCGGAGAAAGCCCACGCATATAAAATGCGGCTTGACGCTATGAAAAGACAGGCAGGCAGACCGAGAAAAGAAAATTTAGTCCCAGTGGGACAAAATTATTCAAGGGAAGAACTTGCGTCTCAAAGTGGCGAGAGTCAAACGCAAATCCAGCGTTATGTACGCCTTACAAACCTTGTTCCTGAACTGCTTGAATTTGTGGACGAGGGCAGGATTAAAATGCGCCCCGCCGTTGAGCTGTCCTATCTGAACGAGGATTGTCAGAGGGATTTGGTAGACGAAATCGACTTAAACGACTGTACCCCGTCCCACGATCAGGCAATTCGTATGCGGAAGTTTTTTGAAGAAGGCAAGCTGACAACCGAAGCGATCTCTGCGATTATGAGCGAGGAAAAGCCGAATCAGCGTGAGAAGATTGTTTTGCGTGGGGACAGGGTGCGAAACCTGATCCCGAAAAATATCCCCATCAACCAAACGGAGGAGTATGTCTGCAAGGCGCTGGAGCATTACAACAAGTTTTTGCGTAACCGTGCCGAGCGTGACAGCAGGTAAGGCGGAGTGTGATTTTCTTCTTCCCCTTCCTCACACTCCAACCCCTAAACTACCTGACTATCCGAAAGAATAAATCTATCTCTCCTGATTACAGCTATCTCACCTAACTCAATCTATCTCAGGAGAACGCACCATTCCAAAGCACAGGAGGTATGCCCTATGATGTAAGATTAACCTTTGTTTCACACCTTTGCCTGAAACGCTGTTTCGCATTACAATGGCGGCAGAAAAGGAGTGAAGCGCATTGAAAACAAAAACGATTGCTTTTTTAACGGCTCTTTTGCTGATCGTGCTTGCAGGCTGCAACAATGCCCCGCCGAATGAAGATACGCCGCAGCCGTTTTCTTTTTCGGAGAGTGTTCAAAGCACCTCTGAATCCGAAACGCCTGCGGGAAAGGAAAGCAAGGAGGTTGAAACAACGCCTGAAGCCGTGCAGGAAGTAAAGCCGGAAAAGCAGGAAGAAATGACGGAAACGGATACGGTCAGCTCCGAACAGCCTCAGACTGTTTCTGAAAGCGGGCAGGCGGCACAGTCCGCCGAACAGCCCGATAAAGCGGATAAGACCGAACATTCCGTATCCACATCGCAGCCGGATATTCCAAAAGAAAGCGAAACGCTTGAGCCGCCTGAAACGGAAGAAACACCGAGCAAAACCGAAACCGACTTTGACATTGACTACTGGATTTCCTTTGCAAAAGGCTACGCTCAGAGCGTGGGACTTCTGTTAGACAGCGAGGCAATTTACTGTTGGGATAATCCGATCCGAGCCGGAGCGCACTGCAAATATCTTGAAAGGGATATTCACAGCCGCTTGGATCGGTACAAGGCTGACGAAGAAATCACAGCCGTATGGATTTGGGCGGAGGAAGTCTCTGACGGAATCTACGACATCTATATCGGCTATGCTTAAATTTAATATTCCATTTTGAGGACGCACCGAAAAAAACGGTGCGTTTTTCTTTTTCAAGGAGGATTTCAGATGAAAATTAAGAAACCAAAGCGCATTATGTCGCTGTTTCTTGCAGCGCTGATGTGCGTGACTTCCCTTGTAGGGATTGGTACGACTGCCTATGCCGCAGAGGAAACGGACGATGTGTACCTTATCTCATATCCCCGTGATGGGGACTCGAATTACAACGCCGAATGGGGACACGGCAGCCTTACCTTTATGAACGGCTGGAAAACAGGCACTTCCCGTTATACAACCGTCCGTGCGATGGGATCGTACAACGGAAATATCTGCTACTGTATTGAGATCGGCGTCCCGCAGCAGACCGGAGACAGTTTTACCAAAAAGGGCGAGGATTTTTGGGACAACTACCCTTCGTCCTATAACAGCACCATTTCTCCTGACGATATTAAGCTGTTCATCGGTCGTATCTTCCAGTACGGCTACACGGGAACCATCTCAACTTCGTGGCGTTCTCAGAACGAGGGCGGCGATAAGCTGGCTCACGCAGTCGCTACACAGCTTCTCATTTGGGAAACCGTGATCGGCGAGCGTGACGAAAACTTTAACAAGGTCAGCACAGGCGGCAAGGACGCTGTTCTGGATCAGATCAGCCCTAACCACCCGCTTTATGACAAGATTATGAGCTACTACAACTCAATGGCGGCAAGTGTGCAGAAACACTCCAAGCTGCCGAGCTTCCTTACCAAAACGCCGGGGAGCGCACAGGAAATCGAGCTTGAATGGGATGGCTCTAAATACACCGTTACGCTGACGGACAGCAACAATGTCCTTTCGGGATATAAGTTTTCGTCCAATGATTCGGGCGTTCAGTTCTCCGTAAGCGGCAACAAGCTGACGATCACTGCCGAGAAAGCGCCGAGCGATGGGCTGACGATTACCGCAGAGAAAACAGCTCAGAGAAAAGGCGTTATCACTTGGACGGACGGTATCTATGGACCGAACGGCGGTGTGCAGGATACCGTAACTTACGCTCAGACTGTCAACGATCCGGTTAAGGGATTCCTTAAGTTAAAGGTTTCCTATGGATCAGCGAAAATCGTCAAAACCAGTGAGGACGGAAAAGTTGACGGTATTTCCTTCCGTATTCAGGGCAACGGCATTGATAAAACCGTTAAGACAGAAAACGGCGGTCAGATTCAGGTCGATAACCTAATGCCCGGAGTATATACCGTAACCGAGCAGGAATATGACCGCTACGAGCCGCAGGAGTCCCGCAGAGTAACCGTAGTTGCGGGGCAGGTTGCGACCGTCAACTTCAACAACACGCTGAAGCGTGGCGATATTGAGGTTATCAAATCCTCGGAGGATAATTTCAATGAGGGTGTGACCTTCCATCTTTACGGCACATCGCTCTCCGGCATTGCCGTGGACGAGTATGCCGTTACGGATAAAAACGGTGTGGCGACCTTTGAAGATGTGCTGATCAGCGGCACTACGCCGTACACCATTGAGGAAGTGGATACAGCAATCCGTTATGTCATTCCCGCAGATCAGACCGCACCCGTCAAGTGGAACGAGGTCACTACCCGCAATTTCACAAATATCCTGAAGAAGTTTACCGTTACCGTGACCAAGAGCGACGCTGAGACGGGAACGGCTCAGGGGAACGCCTCGCTTGCAGGCGCAAAATACGGGATTTTCAAGGGCGAACAGCTCATTGACGAATACTATACCGATGAAAACGGTCAGTTTACCACAAAAGAATATATCTGCGGTGCGGACTGGACGATTAAGGAACTGGAGCCGAGTGAAGGCTATTTGCTCGATCCGACCGTCCATAAGGTCGGCGCAGAGCCGGAGCTTTATACCATCGAGCATAACCAGACCGCAAATGATGTAAACGAACAGGTCATCAAGGGCAATATCGCCATTATCAAACATACGGACGATGGCGAAACACAGATTGAAACGCCCGAAGAAGGCGCAGTTTTTGAAGTATATCTAAAATCCGCAGGCTCTTTTGCAAACGCAAAGGAATCTGAGCGTGATACGCTGACCTGCGATGAAAACGGCTTTGCACAGACAAAGGATATGCCGTATGGCGTATATACCGTTCATCAGGTATCCGGTTGGGAAGGCAGGGAGCTGATGGACGATTTTGATGTGTTCATCGCAAAGGACGCTCAGACCTACCGCTATCTGATTAACAACAGTAATTTTGAAAGCTATATCCAAGTAGTCAAGGTAGACGCAGAAACGGGCAAGACCATTCCCTATGCGGGCGCAGGATTCCAGATTTATGATCCGTCCGGCAATCTCATCACGATGGAGTTTACTTATCCTACCCCGACAACCGTTGACACTTTCTATACCGACGCTAACGGCTCGCTCGTAACGCCGGAAAAGCTGCCATACGGTCAGGGCTACTCTATCGTTGAGGTACAGAGTCCTTATGGATATGTCCTTGATTCCACACCCGTCTATTTTGATGTAACGGAAGAAAATTCTTCTGAGGAAAGCGGGGTAACAGTGATTAAAGTTGAAAAGACCAATATGCCGCAGAAAGGCACGATCAGCATTGAAAAGACGGGCGAGGTATTCTTCGGCGTTTTGGTAAGCGGCGGGACAGATGAAAACGGGCAGGAGCTTCCCGTTATCTATCAACCGATCTATGAAACACAGGGACTTCCTGATACTGTCTATGAAATCCGTGCCGCCGAAGATGTGGTAACGCCTGACGGTACGCTGAGATACAGTAAGGGCGAGCTGGTCGATACGGTTACAACCGATGAAATGGGTTTTGCTGAGAGCAAGGAACTCTACCTCGGAAAATACGAGGTAAAAGAGGTTAAGGCAGGCTACGGAATGGTATTAAGCGATGAAGTCCATACCGTAGAACTTATTTACGCCGGACAAAATGTAGCCGTAACCGAAACGGCGACTTCCTTTGTCAATGAAAGACAGAAGGTTGAAGTAAGCCTTGAAAAAGCGCTGGAAACAAACGAGCTGTTTGGTATCGGCAATAATGGCGAAATCAAAAATATCAGCTTTGGCTTGTTTGCCGATGAGGAACTCGTATCCGCAAGTGGTACTTCCATCCCGAAAGACGGTCTGATCGAAATCATCACGCTTGATGAAAACGGCAAGGCGACCGTTAAAACTGATCTGCCTTTGGGCAGCTATTATGTAAAAGAGCTTGCGACAGACGAGCATTATCAGCTTAGCGGCGAAAAATATCCCGTTGTATTTGAATATGCGGGACAGGAAACTGCAACGGTAGCGATTGCAGTGAATAATGGTGAGCCGATGGAAAATAAGCTGATCTACGGCTCTGTATCAGGTAAGAAGGTTGACGAAAACGGCGATGGACTCGGCGGTGCGCTCATTGGTCTGTTTAAGAGCAATGATGTGGAATTTACCGAAGAAAACGCCCTGATGACCGCCGTATCCGGCGACGATGGCAGCTTCTCCTTTGAGAATGTGCCTTACGGAAGCTGGTATATCCGTGAAATCAAGCAGCCGACCGGATTCGTCCTTGATGAAACGGTTTACGATGTAAACATTTCAGAGAATGAGCAAGTTATTGAGATTGAAATCGTAAATAAGTTGGTGCGTGGCAATATCGCTCTTACGAAAGTGGACGCTGAATATACAGATACCAAACTGGCAGGCGCTGTTTTTGAAGTCTACAAGGATTCCAATGACAACGGCGAGCTTGACAGTGAGGACGAGCTGATTGGGACACTGACCGAAAAGGAAATCGGGCAGTATGAAATGAACGATTTGCTCTACGGACGCTATTTTGTGAAAGAAAGCAAAGCGCCGGAGGACTTCGTTCTTGACGAGGGTGTGTACGAGGTATTCATCGACACGGACGGTAAGACCTATCAGGTGGAAAACACGGAGGGCAAAGGCTTCGCAAATGCGCCTATGCGTGGAAACCTGAAAATCGTGAAAACATCGTCTGACGGAAAGGTGGAAGGTTTCGCTTTCCGCATTACCGGAGCAAACGGCTATGATGTTACCCTTGAAACAGATGAAAACGGCGAAATCTTCCTTGAAGGTCTGCGGATCGGTGAGTACAAGATTTCCGAAGTAAACAATTCCGCTTCCGCTATGTATATCCTGCCTTCCGACAAGGAGGCTGTGGTACAGGTAGGCTCTACCACGGTCGTTGAAATGCACAATGAGCTGAGAGATACACCGAAAACCGGAGATAACAGCAAACTCGGTCTTTGGCTTACTCTTGCGGGCGTATCGGTAGCAGGCATTGTGACTTGCGGAATCATCGGTTTTAAGAAAAAGAAGAAGGAGGATAACTGATGGAACTGAAAGCGATCATCGGAATTGCTTTGGTCGCCTTTATCGTAGGCGGCTTTATCTTTTTGCAGATCCGTAACAGAAAGAAAAAGTAAGAACTTCTGCGGGGCGGGGCTTAAAAACTCCGCCCCCTTTTTCTATTTTGGGAGGCTTAAATGAGAAACTTGAAAACGATTGAAAACCGAGTGCTTGCGGTGTTAAAGGAACACCCCGAAGCACGAAATGACGATATGAAGCTGTATTTGCTTGTCAGCAAGGCGTGTATCTATGATACCCACGGTATCAGCCATTTCAGCTTTGAAGATGTGATGAGCAATTACAAGGCTTACGGTATCCCTTGTTTTGAGAGTATCCGAAGGACACGACAAAAAATTCAGGCAAAATACCCTGAACTTGGCTGTTCCCCCGAAGTGCGCAGAGCAAGGCATAAAATGCAGCGTGTCTATTCCGACTACGCTAAGAGCTAAGACAGGAGGTAAAAGAAATGGCAGCTAAAAAAAGTACAAATACCGCTTTGCAGCAGAAAGTAAAGGTGCTTGCAAAACTTTACGATTCAGGCTGCAAAACTGAAAAGGACTTGAAGGCGCTGAGCCTGCAAAGTATTTTGAAAATCCCCGATATTTCCGTTTCCGATATGACGGTTATTACAGAGCTTCAGGAGCAGATCGCAAAAAACAGGCTCTTTTCCTATTTGGGAGGTGCTGATGATGAGCAGAAGTCAGAGGAAAACACGATTTAGATAAAGGAAAGGAGCAGACAGAAATGGCTTTTACAATTCGAGCGCTTCATTCTGACGAGCAAAAATACACTTACAGGCAAAGTACGCAGATCGAGGGACAGACCGGAAGTATCGGTTATCTTCGTGGCGACT
>ERZ1106951.2991-NODE-2991-length-12550-cov-4.327251_pt1 | contig 12550 bp, 13 predicted proteins | sample MGYA00403676_ERZ1106951 | MGnify/ENA primary metagenome ERZ1106951 (study PRJEB35170, sample SAMEA104062398) | human gut metagenome | biome: human gut; feature: human-associated habitat; material: faeces | place: Denmark | collected 2012-04-23 ...
CTGGATACGGAAACATATATCCGGATGCTCTGCATTGGATTTTTTCTGGCAGCGTTCTGGTCCGGGATTTTGCTTGTGATCCGCAGGAAAAGCAGGAAGACAGAGATTCCGCTGGTGCCTTTTCTGCTGGCGGGATATATAGGAGGAATTTTGATATGACGGATTTGCGACAGATAAAAAAAGGCAGTTTTACGATCGAGGCAGCATGTGTGATGTCACTGGTCCTGCTGGTTTTGATGGGAGTTTTGTACTTGAGCTTTTTTGTACATAACCGTGCATGGCTGACAGCGGCGGCGTGCGAGTCGGCACTTACCGGAAGTATGGAAGGTGTACGAAAAGACGGACAGCCACAGGAAGCGGCATCTGTCAGGAGCCGGGAACTTGGAAATGTCGGATTTTTTGGAGCTGAGAATCTGACCGGTCAGGTAAATGGCGGTAAGGAGATCAAAGTAACTTATACAGCGGATACAGTGTCTGGATTTGGAGGTCTGAAATGGAAACTTGCAGTCAAAGGCCGTATTTCTTTTTTACATAGGCCAAAAAGGTCTGTTCCGGAACGATGATGGTAACGGTATTTCCTTTAAAAGAATAAGGGGTCAATGGCTGAAGCCATGTCCGGTAGGAAACATCGGATACTTCATGTTCTTCTTTTAAAATCAGTAGGATTTTTTCCCAGTTTTCTTTAATTTTATCTATCATTTTCTGTCTCCTGAAACTGTAGTGCAGAATTGCCCAATCTAAGTACATTGTATACTAAAGCCGTTTTTTTTTCAATCAAAAGTGCAAAATATTGTGGATAACTTTGTTGGAAAGCTGTGGATGAAGGCAAAAATGGCAAAAAACGGGCAGGTTTTCCACAAAGAGTGGATAAGGAAAAGAGAAAGTTGTACACAATGGTAAAAACCAGGAAAAAAAGGGGATCCGGACGGAACACTGTGGATGAGAATAAGGTTTTCCAGAACTTATCCACAACTTATCAACAAATTGTGGATAATGTGAGCAGAGATATACACGGTACACACAGGGGCATCTGTCCACAATTTTTTCCCAGTTTTCCTCAAAAAATCCCTTGACTAAGGCCGATTTTTTCTATATAATCGAGAAGATGTTTAATTATACTAGTCGAAATGTGTGTTACCACATTAGCAGATAATATTTGATAGGAGGTGCCCGGAATATGAAGATGACATTTCAGCCTAAGAAAAGACAGAGAGCAAAAGTTCATGGCTTCAGAGCTAGAATGAAGACAGCTGGCGGTAGAAAAGTTATTGCTGCAAGAAGAGCAAAAGGTAGAGCTAAATTAACCGCTTAAGAACATTGAGAACAGTAAGGCCACATTTTCAGGATGTGGCCTTTTTGTTTAGCTAAATGAAAAGGAGTTTCTATTCTATATGAAACGATTTCCTTCCATTAAGAAGAACAGTGACTTTCAGAATATATACAGAAATGGAAAGTCCTATGCAAACCGTCTGCTTGTTATGTATGTAATGAGAAACGGGGAAGAGTCAAACCAGCTTGGTATATCCGTGAGCAAAAAGGTAGGCAACAGCGTGGTACGTCACCATATTGCCAGACTGATGCGGGAGATATTCCGGCTGAATAATGAAAAAATTGAGACTGGGTTAAACATCATCGTTGTGGCAAGGACTGCCGCAGCAACATCAGATTACAAACATTTGGAAGGTGCGTACATGCACCTGTGCGGACTGCATCATATTTTAAAAGAATCGAAGTGAAGTAGATCATGAAGATTGTAAAAAAGACAATGATCCTGATGATAAGGGGGTACCAGAAGTATCTTTCCCCTCTTAAAATAAATACTCACTGTATTTACACACCTACGTGCTCTCAATACGCCATTGAAGCACTGGAAAAGTATGGTGTGTTTAAGGGTACATGGTTGGCCTGCAAGCGGATCCTTCGCTGTCATCCCTTTGCAGAAGGCGGTTATGATCCAGTTCCGTAGAAAAACGAGCACAGCAGGTGCTCCATAAGGAGGTAGCGTTTTGAACAGTTTAGCTGGCGCAGTTGTTTTGACAAAAACAGGCGGTATTCTGGGGCCAATCGCCGGGATCTTAGGCTGGATCATGGATTTATTATTCCGTTTTACCAGCACATTCGGCATTGAGAATATCGGTCTGTGCATTATTCTGTTTACACTGGTTACAAAGCTCTTGATGATGCCGCTGACCATCAAACAGCAGAAATCATCCAAGCTGATGGCTGTTATGCAGCCTGAGATCAATGCGATCCAGAAAAAGTACAAGGGCAAAGAAAATGACCAGAAATCTGCTATGATGATGCAGGCAGAGATGAAAGCGGTTTACGAAAAGTATGGTACATCTATGACAGGCGGATGTCTGCCACTGGCTATCCAGATGCCGATCATTTTCGCTTTGTACCGTGTTATCTATAATATCCCGGCTTATGTACAGTCTGTAAGAGGATATTATGAAACCGTTATCAGTCAGCTGCCGGCTGGTTATCAGACACAGGATGTGTTTACACAGCTTGCACAGGCATGCAGAATGACTGGCGACAAATTTGATTTTACTAACGTAAATACAGTTATCGATCTATTATATAAATTCACTGCACAGCAGTGGCAGACCTTTATCGGTGCGTTCCCTGCAGCAGGTGAAGCTGCCGTAGAAGGTGGTGTGAACGCAGTACAGGCCATTGAGAAGATGCAGAACTTCTTTGGACTGAACATTGCATATACACCATGGCAGGTGATTACGAATTTCTTCAGCGGCGGTACAGGAACCATCACAATGGTGATCGCGGCTATTGCAATTCCTGTTTTAGCAGGTGCCAGCCAGTGGTACAGCACTAAGCTGATGACTGCAAACCAGCCAAAGCAGGTGGAAGAAAATCCAACTTCTGATATGATGAAGTCCATGAACGTGACCATGCCGTTAATGTCTGTATTCTTCTGCTTTACCTTTGCTTCCGGTATTGGTATCTACTGGGTAGCACAGAGTGTGTTTACCGTTATCCAGCAGATGGTCATTAATTCTTACTTAAATAAAGTAGATATGGACGAGCTGGTACAGAAAAATGTAGAAAAGACTAACAAGAAGCGTGCGAAAAAAGGACTTCCGCCAACAAAGGTTGGAAACGTGGATGACATGCTGAAAAAGTATGAAGAAAAGGAATCCCGTGAAGAAAGCGCACGTATGGCTAAGATCGCAAAGAGCAAGGCCCAGGTGGAAGAGTCCAATAAGTATTATAATCAGGACGCAAAACCAGGAAGTCTGGCTTCCAAGGCCGGTATGGTAGCGAAGTATAATGAACGCCAGGAGAAGGGCAATAAAAAATAGGAGGTTTGTTTCGTATGGATATGATTACGGTTACTGCGAAAACAGTAGACGAAGCGGTTACGAAGGCGTTGATCGAGCTTGAGACTACCAGCGACAAGCTGGAGTATGAAGTGGTTGACAAAGGAAGTGCCGGATTTTTAGGAATCGGTGCAAAACCGGCGATCATACGTGCAAAAAAGAAAGAAACCGTTGCTGACAAGGCAATTGAGTTCCTGTCCCAGATTTTTGATGCCATGAACCTTGAGGTATCTATTACAGCTGCTTACAATGAAGAAGAGCAGGAGCTTTCCCTGAACTTAGAGGGAGATGACATGGGAATCCTGATCGGTAAGAGAGGACAGACCTTGGACTCCTTACAGTATCTGGTAAGCCTGATCGTAAATAAGGGAACAGAAGGCTATTTAAGAGTAAAACTGGATACGGAAAATTACCGTGAAAGAAGAAAAGAGACTCTGGAAACCCTTGCAAAGAACATTGCATACAAGGTAAAACGTACCAGACGTCCTGTATCCTTAGAGCCTATGAATCCTTATGAAAGACGGATCATCCATGCAGCAGTCCAGAATGACAAGTATGTGACCACACGCAGCGAAGGAGAGGAACCTTTCCGCCATGTAGTCATTGCTTTAAAGAAGGAAGCTGTTACTACTGAGAGAAAAGGAAGATATGACAGAGCAGGCAGAGGCCGTTCTGATCGTTCTTATGGCTATAAGGGAAACAACCGCAGAGGCGGTTCTTACCAGTCTGCACCAAAGGCAGAGCCTGTGACTGAAACAGTTAGTGAAAGCGCACAGGAGTAATACAAAATTAATTGAGAGATTAATGAGAAAGGCTGTTGCATAAGCGACAGCCTTTTTTGTATAATAGGGGAATGAAATGAGGGAAAATGAATGAAAACAGATACCATTGCAGCGATAGCGACGGGAATGAGCAATTCCGGTATCGGTATCGTAAGGATAAGCGGTGATGATGCCTTACAGGTAATAAGCCGCATTTACAGAAATAAAAAGGGAGAGCCAAAGAATCTGAGCCAGGTGAAGTCACATACGATCCACTACGGTTATATTTATGACGGGGAAGAACGTTTAGATGAAGTTCTGGTGATGATCATGAAAGGGCCTAACAGTTATACAGCGGAAGATACAGTGGAGATCGACTGCCACGGCGGTGTCTTTATTGTAAAGAAGATCTTAGAGACAGTGATCCGAAATGGGGCAAGGACGGCAGAGCCTGGAGAATTTACAAAACGTGCTTTCTTAAATGGACGTATTGACTTAGCCCAGGCAGAGGCAGTGGCGGACGTGATCCAGTCTACCAATGAATATGCCTTAAAGAGTTCCGTAAGCCAGCTGGCAGGCTCTGTTTCACGAAAGATACGGGAACTTCGCGAAAAAATCTTATATGAGATCGCCTTTATTGAGTCTGCTTTAGATGACCCGGAACATATTTCATTAGACGGGTATCCAGAGCGCCTTTTGGCAGCTTTGGAGCCTATGGTAAAACAGGTGGAGCGGCTTTTAGCCTCCTGTGATGACGGCCGGGTCATGTCAGAAGGCATTAAGACTGTTATCTTAGGAAAGCCAAATGCAGGAAAATCTTCCCTTATGAATGTGCTTTTAGGGGAAGAAAGAGCCATTGTCACGGAGATCGCAGGAACCACCAGAGACACCCTGGAAGAGCATATTTACCTTCAGGGCATCAGCTTAAATGTGGTGGATACAGCTGGCATCCGTGATACAGAAGATATAGTGGAAAAGATCGGTGTAGAGCGTGCCATAAAGGCGGCAGAGGATGCAGATCTGATCATCTATGTAGTGGATGGCTCCAGGGCGTTAGATGAAAATGATAAGGAGATCATGGAGTTTATCAGGGGGCGCAGAGCCATTGTCCTGTTAAATAAGACGGACCTTAAGCTGGCCGTAGATAAGGATGAGTTAGAAAATGCCTGCGGCCATGCAGTGATCCCGATTTCTGCAAAAGAGGAGCAGGGAATTGAAGCTCTGGAAGAAGAGATCAAAAGGCTGTTCTACCACGGAAAAATATCCTTTAACGAGCAGGTGTACATTACCAATGTTCGCCATAAAGAGGCACTGGAACAGACATTAGACAGCCTTAAAATGGTAAAACAGAGCGTATCAGACGGCATGCCGGAAGATTTTTACTCCATTGATCTGATGAATGCTTATGAGCAGCTTGGAAAGATATTAGGAGAAGCAGTGGAAGATGATCTGGTAAATGAGATCTTTTCCAAGTTTTGTATGGGAAAGTAGTCACGGGGAATATAGAAACAGGAAGGAATTAAGAAAATGCCATATTTGGAAGAAACATATGATATTGTGGTAGTAGGTGCCGGTCATGCCGGCTGTGAGGCAGCGCTTGCCTGCGCCAGACTGGGCCTTGAGACCATTGTATTTACAGTCAGTGTGGACAGTATTGCCCTGATGCCCTGTAATCCTAATGTAGGTGGAAGCTCCAAGGGACATCTGGTAAGAGAGCTGGATGCATTAGGCGGAGAAATGGGAAAGAACATTGATAAGACCTTTATCCAGTCTAAGATGTTAAATGAGTCAAAGGGACCGGCTGTCCACTCTTTAAGGGCCCAGGCGGATAAGCAGGAATACAGTCGTCAGATGCGAAAGACCATGGAGAATACAGAGCATCTGACCATCCGTCAGGCAGAGGTTTCTGAGCTGATAGTCGAGGACGGCCAGATTAAGGGTGTTAAGACCTTCTCAGGGGCCATATATCACGCGAAAGCAGTTGTACTGTGTACAGGAACCTATCTGCGTGCAAGATGTATCTACGGGGACGTAAGCAACCCTACGGGACCAAACGGACTGCAGGCAGCTACCCATTTGACGGACTCCCTGATCGCAAACGGAATTGAAATGTTCCGTTTTAAAACAGGAACACCGGCAAGAGCTGACAAGAGAAGCATCGACTTTTCAAAGATGGAGGAGCAGTTTGGAGATAAGAGAGTGGTTCCGTTTTCTTTCTCTACAGACCCGGAAAGCGTTCAGAAAGAGCAGGCTTCCTGCTGGCTGACTTATACCAATCAGGAGACACATAAGATCATCCGTGATAATTTAAGCCGTTCTCCTCTGTTCTCAGGAGCGATCGAGGGAACAGGACCAAGATATTGTCCGTCTATTGAGGACAAAGTGGTAAAATTCCCAGATAAAGAGCGTCATCAGGTCTTTGTGGAGCCGGAAGGACTTTATACCAATGAAATGTATTTAGGCGGAATGAGCAGTTCTCTTCCTGAGGATGTACAGTATGCAATGTACCGTACTGTACCGGGACTGGAACATGTGCGTATCGTGCGAAATGCTTATGCCATTGAGTATGACTGCATCAATTCTTTGCAGCTTAAGTCTACACTGGAGTTTAAGAAGATCCGCGGCCTGTTTGCAGGCGGTCAGTTTAACGGAAGCTCCGGTTATGAGGAAGCAGCTGTACAGGGCTTTATGGCAGGTGTAAATGCTTCTATGGAAGTCCTTGGCAGAGAGCAGGTGGTTCTGGACCGTTCCCAGGCTTATATCGGCGTTCTCATCGATGATCTGGTGACCAAAGAGAACCATGAACCATACCGTATGATGACCTCCAGAGCAGAGTACAGACTGCTTTTAAGACAGGATAATGCAGATCTGCGTCTGCGCGAGATCGGACATAATATTGGCCTTGTAAGTGATGAAGAATATGAGCATCTTCTTGAGAAGAAAGCACAGATCGATGCAGAAATCGAGCGTCTTGAAAAGGCAACTATCGGCGGTACTCCAAAGGTTCAGGAACTTCTGGCTAAGTATGAGAGTACACCTCTTAAGTCAGGAACTACCCTGGCAGAGCTGATCAAGCGTCCGGAACTGGACTATGAGAAGCTGGCAGAGGTAGATGAAAAACGTCCGGAACTTGCTTTTGATGTGCAGGAGCAGGTAAATATTGAGATCAAATACGAAGGTTATATCAAGCGCCAGATGCAGCAGGTAGCCCAGTTTAAGAAGTTAGAGGGCAGAAAGCTGCCGGAAAACTTTGATTATGCCCAGGTAAACAGCCTGCGAAAAGAGGCTGTACAGAAGTTAAATAAGATCCAGCCGTCTACCATTGGACAGGCATCCAGAATTTCCGGTGTATCACCGGCGGATATTTCTGTATTAATGGTATATCTGGAGAGAAGCAAGAGCGAAGCTTAAGGAAAAAATATGCACCCGCGAGAGTTCTCGCGGGTACATGCTGGTATGAGAGGTTAAAAATTTATGACAGAACAGTTTGTCCGGAAAATGGAAGAGGGAGTAAAACTTTTGGGCATCCAGCTAAGCGAAAAGCAGCTGGAGCAGTTTTACGATTACTTCCAATTTCTGGTAGAAAAGAATAAAGTAATGAACCTGACGGCCATTACAGAAGAAGATGCAGTAATCACAAAGCATTTTTGCGACAGTCTGTGTCTTGTAAAAGGGTTTTCTGACATTGAGAAAACGGTTTCATTGATTGATGTGGGAACAGGAGCAGGATTTCCTGGCATCCCATTAAAGATTACTTTTCCTCATTTGAAGGTCACTTTATTAGACTCTTTAAATAAGAGAGTCCGCTTTTTAGAGGAAGTCTGTGAGCGCCTTGATCTTGAAAATGTCACCTGCGTCCATGCAAGAGCAGAGGATGGAGGCAGAAATAAGGATCTCAGAGAGAAATTTGATCTGTGCGTATCCCGTGCAGTGGCTAATCTGTCCTCTTTATCAGAATATTGTATGCCATTTGTAAAGGTGGGGGGATATTTTATCCCTTATAAATCAGGAGATATTGAAGAAGAACTGGCTCAGGCAAAGAAGGCAGTGGCAATATTAGGCGGAGAGATCGAAAATGTGACTGGATTTGAGCTTCCGGGAGGCGAAGGATCCAGAAGTCTGATCAAAATTAAGAAAATGAAACCGATTTCAGCAAAATATCCAAGAAAAGCGGGACTTCCAGGAAAAGAGCCACTGGGAACAAAATAAGCATGAAATCGGTTACATGCAGATGAAAAACACATATTTATCAGATTATTATATCAAATACGCATTAAAAATCAGACTATTTTCATTGCCATTGCGGGCAGAAACATCTGAGACAATCAAATGCAGTGATAATAAAAGCAATAATAAAATAAAACGATACATTAAGAAAAAGGCAGAATGCAAGTTATGAATATCAAAGAAATGGCAAAGCTTGCGGGAGTTTCCTGCGCTACTATATCCAGAGTTCTAAACGACTCTGGATATGTAAAGGAAGATACCCGCAAGAAAGTAATGGGGATCATTAAAGAATACAACTATACGCCAAATATGATTGCCAGGAGTCTGAGCAGTAAAGACAGTTTTACGATCGGTATGATCATCCCGAGAGTGGGAGAGAAGCAGTATGGAAAGATATTAGAAGGTGCGGCAAAAGAAACAGCAAAACATGGCTACAGTCTTGTTTTTATGGACAGCGAAAATGACCTGAAAACAGAAAAAAAGTGGCTGGAAGAAGTAAAAAATCAGCATATGAAAGGCCTTGTTTTAGTGCCTGTGCGCAGTGAAAATAAAGAGTTGAGAAGCATTTTACAGGAATTAGAAGCCAACGGAACAGCGGTTGTACTGACTGAAAAAGACGTAAAAAATGCAGGAATGGATGGCGTTTTTGCAGACGAATTCCGTGGCGCTTATGAGGGCATCTGCAGACTGATCGAAAAAGGCTGCAAAAGGATCGGGATTGCAGTAGGACAGATGGAAAATGATGCAGCTACAGAGGAGCGGTACAGAGGTTGTGTGCAGGCGTTAGAAGATAATGGAATTGCCCTGCCGGAAGAACTGATCCTGCGGGAAGTAGAAGATATAAACCGGGTATTGCAGGGAAAGAAACTTCCGGATGCTCTTTTTGCTTTAAATGAAACAGCAGTTGGACAGTGCTTTAAGGAGCTTTTTAAAGGGAAAAAACAGGGAACAGAAAAGATCCTTTTTATGGGAATGGATGCTGAAAAGACGGCAAAACTCTTAGAGGATGAAATGCTTTCCGTAGAAAGAGATGGACGGAAACAGGGAAAAGAAGCAGTAAAGCTGCTTTTAGAGGCGTTTGATACAGAAGAAAATGACCGGATCCGGGGAAAAAGAGTAATGATCCCTTATAAAGTAACAGGGGTATAACAGTCTAAAATAATTCGCCAAAGCCTGGAAAATAATTACCAGGGACTTTGGCGAAGGATATTTTTTGACTTACTAATATTTCCATGCTTCCCGCATCATATCAATTTCTTTTGCATATCCAGCCAGGTCATTAGGCGTTTCCAGATAGAAGGGAAGATGAGCCAGCGCCGGGTGATTGATCAGTCTCTTTAAAGCGGTCAATCCAATATGACCTTCTCCCAGTCTGGCGTGGCGGTCTTTATGGGCTCCAAGAGGATTTAAACTGTCATTTAAGTGAATGGCTTTTAAACGATCAAGACCGATGATCCGGTCAAATTCTGAAATTACTTCATCTAAGTGATCTGCAATATCATAGCCTGCATCCCATACATGGCAGGTATCTAAACATACTCCAAGTTGGCTGTTTAACCCCACTTTATCAATAATTGCTTTTAATTCTTCAAAGGTTCTCCCTACTTCGCTGCCTTTGCCGGACATGGTTTCCAATAGGACAGTAGTAGTCTGATCGGGCTTTAAAATCTCATTTAACATATCGGCAATATAAGAAATGCCTACATCTGCGCCCTGTCTTACATGGCTTCCGGGATGAAAATTGTAAAGATTTCCAGGGGTAAATTCCAAACGTGCCAGGTCATCGGCCATCGTGCGTCTGGCAAAATCGCGGAGAGCCGGGTCTGCAGAACAGCCGTTTAATGTATAAGGGGCATGGGCTAAAAATGGATGGATATCATTTTTATCTGTTTCCACCAGAAAACGGGCAATGTCTTCCTGGTCCAGCGCCTTTGCATTACCTCCTCTGGGATTGCGGGAAAAATATTGAAAAGTGTTTGCGCGGATTTCCAGGGCATCTTTTGCCATAGCACAGTAACCTTTGGAAGATGATAAGTGACAGCCAATACGAAGCATAAGTGGTACCTCCTAAACGGGTTGATGTAGTGATCTTGTAACAGTAAAAAAGAACAGCCATAAAATGTTTCACGTGAAACATTATTATGGCTGCTGTGAAACAAACCTATGAACCTGTAATTTGAAAATTAAATAGTGGATGTTTCACGTGAAACATTTTTCAAAACAGGTGTTATTCTAAAAATGTTTCACACATTTCGTGAAACGCAGCAGGTGCTTCTAACTGAGGTAAATGTTTGGTATCCGGGATCATAATGGACTCAATCGCTGGATTGTAATTTTTATATTCTTCCAGGATTTTCTCCATTCCGGTCAGATGATCGCCGCCTAAAAGATAGATGCTGTTATCGATCTTCTTTAAAGCATTGATGATGTTGCACTTGGTGTAGTTACATTTGACACTGGCATATACAGATTTAGGAGAGTCGCCTAAATGTGCTGCTTCGTAGTAAGCGTCAATATCCCGGGCAGTGACAGAGTACGGATTAGAGAAATAGTGATTTTTAAATTCATCTGCAATATTCTGACGGCTGCTTGCAATGTGGTAGATCAGGGTGCCTACGATCGGCAGATCCAGAATGAACTTGTAAAGTTTCGCGTTCTTTCCAGGTACCATACTGCAGGAGAGCAGGGACTCCGGGTTGACCAGTATCAGACGGTCAAATAATTCCGGAGAATTTCCACATGCCATAACTGCCAGAGAAGCAGCAGCACCGGTAGCTACAATGTCTGTGCGGTGACCAATCTCTGATTTGATGAAATCGGAGAGCAGCTGCACATACAGATAGTTGGTGTAAGTGAGGTTGGGCTTTTCGGAACGTCCGAAACCTAACAGGTCAATGGTGTATACAGTATGGTTCTTTGCAAGTTCTCTGCGGACGGAATGCCATTCATAACTGCAGGATGCAGGTGAAAGGTCGTGTACAAGAAGGACAGGTTTCCCTTCGCCGATCTTTGTATAATGGATATTGCCCAGACGCCAGCGATAACAGAGAGAGACGCGGCTCTCTAAAATGTGCTTTGATACAGCAGAAAGTTTAACTGCTTTATTGATCAGCGCAGTAGTAGTAGCAGCGCCAGCAGAAAGGATAAGTAAGGTCAGTAATTTATTTCTTGTTTTCATTTAGATAATCTCTTTCTTCCTTATTATAATAGTGATGAAGTAATGTGGTATCTAAACAGTATTATAATACAATGGGTACGCTATTACAACGGACAAAAGATTTAAGAAAAGTTGATGGAATGTTGTGAAACTATTTATATGTTTCACGTGAAACTTTTTGCTATAACTATAAAGTTGTGCTATAATCGTTTTTGACGGTCAGAAAATGAATGTTTTTCTGAGAAAGGATGTAAAAAATATGGGACGAATTATTACAATTGCCAACCAGAAAGGCGGAGTAGGAAAAACTACAACAGCAATCAATTTATCAGCTTGTCTGGCAGAGGCAGGACAGCATGTAATGCTGGTAGACTTTGACCCCCAGGGAAACGCCAGCAGCGGACTGGGAGTAGAAATAGAAGAACACGAACATACAGTATATGATCTGATGGCGGAGGAAGCCGGACTGGACGAATGTCTGGTAAAGAATGTACAGGATAATCTGGATGTACTTCCTTCTGATATGAACCTGGCAGGAGCAGAAATCGAGTTTCAGGAAATAGAAAATAAAGAAACACTTTTAAAACGTTATCTGGATCAGGTAAGAGATGATTATGATTTTATTCTGATCGATTGTCCGCCATCTTTGAATATCCTGACAATTAATGCATTGACAGCAGCAGATACGGTACTGGTACCGATCCAGTGTGAGTATTATGCTCTGGAAGGATTAAATCAGGTATTAAAGACAGTAGAACTGGTAAGAAAAAAATTAAATCCACAGCTGGAACTGGAAGGGGTTGTATTTACCATGTATGATGCCCGCACCAATTTATCTTTGCAGGTTGTGGAGAGCGTAAAGAGCAATTTAAATCAGACCATTTATAAAACTATTATTCCAAGAAATGTAAGACTTGCAGAAGCACCAAGTCACGGTAAGTCCATTAATCTTTATGACACCCGTTCAACAGGTGCGGAAAGTTATCGGATGCTGGCAGCGGAAGTGATAAGCAGAGGAGAAGAGTTATAATGGCAAAGAAGGGATTAGGAAAAGGCCTGGGGGC
>ERZ1106951.3003-NODE-3003-length-12521-cov-5.070351_pt1 | contig 12521 bp, 6 predicted proteins | sample MGYA00403676_ERZ1106951 | MGnify/ENA primary metagenome ERZ1106951 (study PRJEB35170, sample SAMEA104062398) | human gut metagenome | biome: human gut; feature: human-associated habitat; material: faeces | place: Denmark | collected 2012-04-23 ...
TATTTTATTTTTATTTAATATATTTACCGAGAATACAAAAGACCTTGCAGATAAATCAGTCATCTGCAAGGTCTTTTATTTATATTATACAATTATTATTTAAACCAAAATGCACTATTACTTGAAGTACTTAACACCTGATTCGAATATCTTAATATCCTGCTCACCATATATATTAATAGCAACACTGTCGCCGCGTCTCTCAGAATGTGCCATCTTACCGAAGCATCTTCCGTCTGGGCTTGTGATACCTTCAATAGCCATGTATGAACCATTGATATTCCACTCTTCATCCATAGATACATTACCATCAAGGTCACAGTACTGTGTAGCAACCTGTCCGTTAGCAAAGAGCTTATCAAGCCATTCCTTAGGAGCAACAAATCTTCCTTCACCATGTGAAGCTGGGTTGCAGTATACTCCGCCAAGTTCAGCATTAGCAAGCCATGGGCTTAAATTGCTGACAACCTTAGTATAAACCATCTTAGATATATGACGGTTAATTGTATTAAATGTAAGTGTAGGTGACTGTGCATCCTGTCCTGTAATCTTACCATTAGGTACAAGACCAAGCTTGATAAGTGCCTGGAATCCATTACAGATACCAAGTGCAAGACCATCTCTCTCATTAAGTAGCTTCTCAACTGCTTCCTTCATCTTGGCATTACGGAATGCTGTCGCGAAGAACTTGGCAGAACCATCTGGTTCATCACCTGCTGAGAATCCACCAGGGAACATAATAATCTGTGCCTGGTTAATAGCCTTCTCAAATTCATCAACAGACTCTCTGATACTCTCAGCATCAAGGTTCTTGAATACCTTAACGATTGTATCAGCACCGGCTCTTTCAAATGCCTTGGCACTATCGTACTCACAGTTAGTTCCTGGGAATACCGGGATAAATACTGTTGGCTTAGCAACCTTATTCTTGCATACATGTACGCTTGGTGCTTCATATAACTTGCTTTCAACCGGTGTAGTTTCCTTAGAAGCCTTAGTTGGGAATACACCCTCAAGGGTATCAGCCCATACGCTTAATGCTTCTTCTACATTAATTGAAACTTCCTTGTATGTGAACTTACCATTATCCTTAACAGTACCAACCCTAGTATAAGCTGTAGTAATCTCACTAAGCTTGTCTGCTGGAACTTCTGCAACGATACAACCATAAGCTGGTGCAAAGAGGTCATCTTCCTTAACATCTGCACTGATTTCGAATCCTAACTTGTTACCAAATGCCATCTTGCTGAGTGCTGGCACAAGTCCGTTAGCATCAAGAACATATGCAGATACGATTGCCTTCTTCTGGATAAGCTCATGTATTGCACTGTAGAGTGCCTTAACCTGTTCGAAATCTGGAAGATCATACTGATTCTTCTTAATATCAAATCTGACTAATACATCACCATCATTCTTAAGTTCAGGAGTAATAATATCTCCTTCCTTAGCTACATCAATAGCAAATGAGCAGAGTGTTGGTGGAACATCAATATGTTCAAATGTTCCTGACATACTGTCCTTACCACCGATTGATGGAAGTCCGAATCCCATCTGTGCTTCATATGCACCAAGAAGTGCTGCAAATGGCTGGCTCCATCTTTCTGGATCTTCTGTCATTCTTCTGAAGTATTCCTGATATGTGAATCTGATCTTACTGAAATCACCACCGGCAGCAACAATCTTAGCTACAGAATCTGTAACAGCATAGATTGCTCCATGATATGGGCTCCATGATGAGAGATATGGATCAAATCCATAAGACATCATAGTTACTGTATCGCATGAACCCTTAAGCACTGGAAGCTTTGCAACCATGCTCTGTGTCTCTGTAAGCTGATATTTACCACCATATGGCATATATACTGAACCGGCTCCGATAGAACCATCAAATCTCTCAACAAGTCCCTTCTGTGAGCATTCGTTAAGGTCTGCTAAAGTCTTTAACCACTTACCGCGTACATCTGTAACCTTAACCGGCTTAAGGTAATCGTCTTCCTGTGAAGGAATATCAACTACAACCTTAGTCTCCTGATGAGCACCATTAGTATCAAGGAATGCTCTTGAGATATTAACGATATCCTTGCCTCTCCAGTTAAGAACAAGTCTTGGTTCTTCTGTTACAACAGCTACCTCAACTGCCTCTAAGTTCTCCTCAGCAGCATACTGAAGGAATTCCTTAACATCCTTAGGATCAACTACAACAGCCATTCTCTCCTGAGACTCTGATATAGCAAGCTCTGTTCCATCAAGACCTTCATACTTCTTAGGAACTTTATCAAGATCTACCTTAAGACCTGCTGCAAGCTCACCAATTGCAACGGATACACCGCCTGCACCAAAGTCATTACATTTCTTAATAAGCTTAGTAACCTCTGGTCTTCTGAAGAGTCTCTGCATCTTACGCTCTGTAGGAGCATTACCCTTCTGAACCTCAGCACCACAATCCTCAATAGACTTCTCTGTATGAACCTTAGATGAACCTGTAGCTCCGCCACATCCATCTCGTCCTGTTCTTCCACCAAGAAGAATAATGATATCTCCCGGGTCAGAATTCTCTCTCTTAACTGCACTTCTTGGAGCAGCAGCTATAACTGCACCAATCTCCATTCTCTTGGCAACATAATCAGGATGATAGATTTCCTTAACATATCCTGTAGCAAGTCCGATCTGGTTACCATATGAGCTGTATCCGTGAGCAGCACCTGTAACAAGCTTTCTCTGTGGAAGCTTTCCATGAATTGTCTCTGATACCGGAACAGTAGGATCTGCTGCACCTGTAATTCTCATTGCCTGATATACATATGTACGTCCTGACAATGGATCTCTTATAGCACCACCAAGACAAGTTGCTGCGCCACCAAATGGCTCAATCTCTGTTGGATGGTTATGTGTCTCATTCTTAAAGTTGACAAGCCACTCCTCTGTTATTCCGTCTATTGTGACAGGCACCACGATGCTGCACGCATTTATCTCATCGGATACTTCCATATCCTCGAGCTTTCCTTCCTTCTTCAGCTTACGCATTGCAAGAAGTGCAATATCCATGAGGCATACGAACTTGTCATCTCTGCCCTTGAAGATAACCTCTCTGTCGGCAAGGTAACGATTGTAGGTATCAACAATAGGCTTCTTGTAATCTCCATCGCCGAAGCTTACATTCTTAAGCTCCGTGGAGAATGTAGTATGACGGCAATGGTCAGACCAGTATGTATCGAGAACACGGATTTCCGTCATGGATGGATCACGCTTCTCCTCATTTTTGAAATAATTCTGTATATGCTTAAAATCCTTAAATGTCATGGCAAGACCAAGTGACTTGTAAAGCTCTGACAGCTTGTCATCCTCCATATCCTTAAAGCCATCAAATATCTTTACGTCCGCCGGCTCAGCAAAAACAGTGACAAGTGTCTCCGGCTTAGCCATGTCAGCCTCTCTTGAATCAACCGGGTTGATACAGAAGCTCTTTATGCGTGCAAGCTCGTCATCCGTAACGTCTCCATCAATGACATATACGGTGGCTGTTCTTATAACAGGCTCCTCGTCCTCCTTAAGAAGCTTCACACACTGTACGGCAGAATCGGCTCTCTGGTCGAACTGTCCCGGGAGAAATTCAACAGCGAACACCTTCTCGCCTGCCTTCTTTCCAAAATCCTCCTCATAAACATAATCTACAGGCGGCTCAGAAAAGACAGTAACCAATGCATCCTTATACACCTCATCTGAGATATTCTCAATATCGTAGCGGATAAGCACGCGTACATTCTTAACCGTGTTGATGTTAAGATAATTGGAAATCTCATCACTTAGCTCCTTTGCCTTGACAGCGAATGCAGGCATCTTCTCAGAATAAACTCGTCTAACCTTGCTCATTTTTTCCTCCATGTTCATGTCCCATGACATATTTTTGTGCGTTATTTATTACTCATGAAGTCTGCGGATAATCCTGTAGACAACATTGTTCTCCATAACCGTAGGTGCTGTATGTGCAAAAAATATAATCCCCTCCGTCGGTGAAATGACCTGATTAATCACTTCCCCCTCATAAGGGTCTATAACCTCACCTATGATATCTCCTCTATATACAGGGTCACTTGGACTCTTTAATCTACGATACAGCCCGGCCGTGTTGGTCTTGACAGCCATAAGCTCATCCTCGTCAAGTACATGCGCAATAAATCCGCTATGGTTATAATACTTTATAATACCCATTCTCGTCAAGAAGCGAAGTACACTTGCTACTGCCTGTCTTGCGGAAACATCATCTATATAATCACTGCAATTCGTATATATCGAAAATGCACATGTCCCACACATCTGCCAGTTATAATTAAGCGTGGTGGTGTCAAGCGGCTTCGGCTTTCTTATGACCACATACGGAAGCCCGAACAGATTGGCAAGACTCGGGCTCTGATGCCCTGTCTCCATCATGCGCACATGCGGGATGAAATCTCCCTGCATATAAAAGCTTGTAAACTGTATTCCATAGCTGTAGCCCTTAACCTTTTCAAAGAACTCAGCGGCAATATTCTGTGTCGTATCTCCCCCGTGTATTCCGGGAAATCTTCTGTTGATATCCGAATTGTCCATCGCCCAGAAGCGCTTCTGGACATTGACGGAATAATGGTTGAGACATGGTACAACCAGAATCTCATTGTTGGCAGTTATCTGTCCTCTTTCCTCAAGCTCACCTAAGACCCTGATAAGCTGGGAGCAGATATACATCTGCTGATACTCATTTCCTCTTATCGCACCGACTATACAGGCAGCCTTCTCCCCACTTCCGAAGCTGTAGCCTGTTATATTGAAATCTTCTCTGTTATAGCCCTTAAGTGTATATAATTCCTTCTTAACCATTCTGCTTACCTCCTGTAAAAATTCTGCACAGGATAGCTCCCTCATATACCACAGGGTACTCTCGGAACGTAAATATTCTTCCCTCACACGGAGCCTCAACCCGGTGTAACAGTCTCCCCGTAAGCGGTTCGACTATGTCACCTATATGCTCTCCAAACTGTACATACTTCATCATGGCACCATCCGCCGGCACGAACAATCCCGTAACCTTGGCATGTATCACTGTAATCTCACCCTCCGTCGATATCATCGGCTTCTTTACAGGTGTCTTTTTCCCCTTCCACATACCAAGCTCACACATGAGATTGAATATACCTTCGATAATCTGGTCACCATAGGACTTCTCAATCCTGTTTCCGACTCCCATCTCTATCACGAGGGTAGGAACGCCAAGATGATTAAGACTGTTGGCAAGCGTCGCCTCAAGCACCGTATTTATCTTATATTCCCAGATAAAATCAGCATTGAGAAGGTAAGCGTACGACATAAGCTTATCCTTAAACTGGTCGAACACGCGCACCTGCGGTGTCTCCTTTATAAATATATTCGATGAATGCAGGTCAACGCACATGTCGCTTCCTATAATATCATTCACAATCTTAGACGCAAGATATTCCGCCGTCGCACCGTTCTCAATTCCCGGGAACACACGGTTCATATCAAGGTCGAACATCGGCATACCGCGCGTACAGCTCTCTATTCCAAGCGGATTGACGGCCGGATATATATCCACAATACCGTCAAGCAGCTCTATATGTTCATTGATTCTGCGGTTAAGCTCATAGCATATATACTGTCCGTCAAGCTCATCACCATGTATTCCGGTCACGATTGACAGTCTCTTAGCCCTGTTGTCAAGATTTTCCGACATTATCCTGTTCTTGCGGATAACAATCTTCTCACTCACCGGCATCGCCACAGTTACTACTTCTTCTATCATATAACTCCTCATTCCAATGCATTTTCGGGTACGCTGATAACACACCCTGTAAAACGCACTTTTACATAATCCTAATCATTATAAAGCAATCCTCTCAAAATATAAAGACCTTTTATTACAAATATTACTATATTAACTATGCCCATCCCAGAACTCTGCCACAAGCTGCGGTACCTCACTCAGCCTGCACAGCTTATAGTCCGCCCACTCCGCCGGAAACAGCCTCACATACTCACTCCTTGCAAAGCGCTCATCAAGAAGCACTATGACCCCCACATCGTCCATCGTTCTTATGACGCGCCCTGCTGCCTGCAGAACCTTGTTCATCCCCGGATAGGTGTACGCATAATTGTAGCCGTTGCCATCCTTTTCGTCATAATAGTCCTTTAAAAGTCTGCGTTCCGTACATATCTGCGGAATACCGGTTCCCACTATAATGCAGCCGATAAGACTCTCATTTTTCAGGTCAATACCCTCCGAAAAGACACCGCCTGTGACGCAGAAGCCGATACAATCTCTTTCTGACGTTTCTTCGCTATTATTTTCTTTGCGGATTGCACAATCATCTACTAAGACCGCCTCACCCCAATCCGTATTCTCTGTCACAGATTTTTCCCCTGTCACCGATGCCGCCGTTCCCCTGAATCTGTCAAGGAACTGCTCCCTCTCAGCCTCAGTCATACCTCGGTTCTGCACGATTATGTTTCTCCGCTCCTCCTCGCTGTAGAGCTTATACACGCTGTCCATATACCCATAGGATGGAAAAAACACCATATAGTTTCCCTTTTTCTGCGCAGTAATGTCGGCAATATAGCTCTTTATCTTGAGAAATTCCGTCTCATTGCGCCTTGTGTATCTGCTCGTCACATCGTACCCGACCGCCAGCAGCCTGTTGCCTGAATCAAATGGAGACTTGATATATATGGCGTAATCATCCTTTTTGCTTAAAAGCTCCTTATAGTACGTCACAGGGAGCAGTGTCGCCGAAAAGAACACCGCCGCCTTGCCCTTTTCAAGCCGCCCGGCAAGGCACGGCGAAGGATTCACGCAGAACAGCTTTACCATAAAGCCGTCATCCGTGTGCTCACCGTAAATCACATAGTTATCCTGTATCAGGTCGTACATATTGAGGAAATGCCTCACCTCAAAGAAAAGCTCCGATGCCTCCTCACTGTACTCAAACTCAGGCTTCTCCTCAAAAAATCTTGTAAACTCCTCAAAAAGTGAATTAAGCGCCATCGTCACCGCGCCGATACTGTCAAGAACAATCACATCATCGCATATTTTTTTCAGCTCAAGAAAATTCTTGTTGCACCTTGCAAGTGCCGAAGCAAGGCGCTTATCCACCTTCTCCACAAGCCTTCTGACCTTAAGAAAAGCTTCCTTGCAGAGGCTTGCACTGTACATATCCCTTGCCCTGTCGACAAGATTATGCGCCTCATCTATCAGAAAAATATAATCCCCCGATGAGCCATCGGAAAAATACCTCTTTAAATATACATCCGGGTCAAACACATAGTTGTAATCACATATAATTCCGTCAACCCAGTAAGTCGCATCAAGTGACATCTCAAAAGGGCATACCGTGTACTTGTTCGCATAGTCCTCAATCACAGCACGGTCTATCACGTCCTCATGTGTCACCATGTCATACACGGCTTCATTCACCCTGTCAAAATGTCCCTTGGCATACGGACACGCAAGCGGATTGCACTCCGGCTTGCCGCACATACATATCTTTTCCTTAGCTGTTATCGTCACTGTCCTGAAATACGCGCCCTTAGAGCGCAGTATCGAAAAAGCCTCCTCTGCCACAGTGCGCGTTATGGTCTTTGCAGTTAGATAAAACAGCTTGTCACCCAGCCCCTCACCTATGGCTTTAACCGCCGGAAAGACCGTGGACATGGTCTTTCCCACTCCTGTAGGTGCCTGAATGAAAAGTTTTTTCTGCATGCGTATAATTCTGTAGACACTGACAGCTATATCCCTCTGCCCATCACGGTACGGAAACGGAAAATCCATTCCGTGAAGCGATTCCTTTCTCCTTCTCCCGCTCTCATAGAGAAAATCGCTCCACCTTCTGAAGCTGTCAAGCACACCCATGAACCATTTCTCAAGCTCTGCAAACGAGATGGTCTCTGTAAAATATTTTACCTCATCAGTGTCAAGGTTAACATAAGTCATCATCACACGGATACTTTCAAGTGAATCCTTGACGCTCTTTATGTATGCGTACACCATCGCCTGCGCCCTGTGAACCTTGACCGGCTCATCAAGATACTTAAAATTGCGGTATGTCCCCTTGATTTCATCTATGGTAATTCCCTCATCATCCGTTATAACTCCGTCCGCTCTTCCTTCTATTACGATGGTATAATTAAGAGACGGAAATTCCATTCTCATCGGAACCTCCGCCTCATACTGTGAACCCATCTGCTTTTGTATTCTGCGGTGAGCCTTGCTGCCTGCATCCATGGCAGCCTTGTCCCCGCCCTGCCCGCGTCTTGTGTCAATATCCCCGCTACGGCAGATAAATTCCACAAGACTGCGAACCGATATTTTCAGAACATTATCCTTAAATGTGTACATACTCGTCCATTCCCGCCTCAACCAGGCACTTATAGTAATACGCAACCGGATAAAAACTCTGTGCAAAATTCTTTGTAGAGTCACCTGATGTGACAAGTGCATCTCCTACTATCTGCTTATCACCGCCGACATACTTATAAGGCTCCTGCAGAACACGTCTGATGGTACCCAGGCCTGCCTCTAAATATTTCCTGTCTCCGGTAAGCTCATACCCTGTAGCCATCGCCTCGAGCAGAAGTGTATTATTTCCGAGCCGTGTAAGGCTAGGCAGCTCTTTATAGTAGAATAACCCACACTCTAACATGCAGTTGTCAAGAATATCATCGACAGCCAGCATAATAAGATTTTTCAGAGAATCCGTTTTGTTAACTCTATAGTACCTCATAAGACTGCCAACCGCAACAGAAATCATAAATCCTACATGGATAAGTGTGTTGTCCGTATACGGTGCGGCAAAGCATCCATAGTCCTCGTACCATTTTTCAAAATATCCGACTATCTTATCGCATTTAATACGATATTTTTCCTCGCCTGTCTCAATGTACAGTGCAGTGAGCGCCCTAAGTGCCCATCCTGTCTCTCTTGCATTGCTCTCACCCGCCACGGCATAGGCTGGGGTGTCGAGAAGCCTTATAATGTTATCCCCTATTCCGACAGCAGTCTCAAGCCCTCTCTCATCACCTGTAAGGTGATAATAGTCAAGGAAGCCCTCAACCCATTCGTGGCTCGGAACCATGACGCCGTTGATAACATGTCCCTTGGTATGCTCCGTAAGACCGCCTAACTTAAGCGGGTCACTGCTGTAGTGGCACACATCCACATCCATCCAGTGGCTTGCATGCACCATACAGAAATCAAGATATCTTCTTATCCCCATCCTCATGTACATAAGTGCACAGGCATGAGGAAAATCATACTCATTGTTAGCCCACACGGCAGCTCCGCCGCCACGTCCCTGCTTAGTGTAATTCTGGTCAATCGTATCTCCCCAGTTGAGCATTCCGAAGCTTCGCGCCCTGGCATCCGCCTTTCCTATAAGCAGCATGTCAATCTCAGGTGAGCATTTGTCTGCGAACACATCCGTCACGGCACCGGAATTTTTATATACATCCGGTGCAATAACCGGTCTGTCCGGCATCTGGTAGATAAGGCTTCTGTTGTCAAGCTCCGCAAGGCTCTCAGCCGCAGCATGGAAATGCAGCATGAACCTCTGCTCGCGCGCCATACCCGGCTGCATAATCACATCGTTAAAGCCCTCCGGCACCAACATCACATAGAGTCCGTCCTTATCAGCCTTCACCGCCTTCGGATAGTTCTGCTGTGCCTGATATATGGTAGCACACACTCCGCTCTCCGAATCCGTCCTGTCCGCAAAGAAGGTTCCGTAAAGCACCTCCGCCATGTGCTCATTGCTCTCCATAAGGAGTGCCTTATCATATGCAGCCTTGTTGACCTGCGCTCCGTCCTTTCCTATAATGAAATCCGTTTTATAGTTGGAGGCTCCTGCACAGGTTCGGATATTCTCGACCCTTGCCAGTTTCTCTATCGTATCCAAATCCTTAGTGCCTCTGGTTCTGTAGATAAGACCTCCGTCATTTTTCAGCTCAGTTCCTATATCACCACAGCCTGTGGAATCGATCATTGCAGACGAATCCAGCGTGGCAAGCGATATATCCTGCTCGATGTCAGCCCTGTCCATGACTGAAAATACAAGCGACTTAATACTTAAAGGTGTCTCAGATGTATTAAAGATCCTGTAGCTCACATCAATCCAGGGCTTTCCTGCATATACGGTAAGTCTTATCTCAAACCTATAGTGCTTCGACTCCTCACAGCCGCCGTATTCAGTCTCATTATAGCCGTCCACAGCAAGAATCGTACACACTGCGCCCTCCTCAACCACGCGCCATCTGTTCAGGTTAAGCTCATAACGTATTCCTGCCTTGTCCGTAAGATAAGGACCCTTAAACTGCCCCTTCTCATACAGCCTGTCTCCATAGCTCAGGCTCTCGAACAGACCCTGGGAATAATTCTTAACGGTAAAGCTCACTGCACCTGTGTCGACCGTGAAGCCATCGGTGTTGTATACTGTACTTACTGCTGCGCTGTCAGCTTTTATACCGATATTATTCACATTATCTGAATTGTTCCTATTACATGAACTGTTCATATTGTGTGAATTATTATCTGCATTTTTACTACCCGGATTTTTCTCATCCGAAATATCACATTTTCTTCCTGAGGCTTTTAAATCCTCATCATCAAGAAAAAGCTCGAATTTCTTTCCTGCATTTCCCGGAAGATTTCCCTCAAATCTGGTGAAAAGAAATCTTATTGAACCATCATCATACCGCGAGGTCACCTTTGTCTGGCTCGTCAGCCTTTCATCCCCATCATACACACAGACCTGTGCTGCATCGCCAAGCCTTCCCCTCTTCACCGGAACCGCGACCCACATAGGCTCCATATTTCTCGGATATCTGTACAGTTTTTCAAGATTTAAGTTAATCATGCGTTTGCCCCCTTTACTTTTATCTTGCTCTTCTTCCATATATTAGTTCTATATACTACATAAAGAATGAATGAAGATATTGCATTACTTACAACAACCGAATACCACACACTGCGGACTCCCATGTGAAGCACACTCTCACAGAAGAACAGTGTCATAAATCTGAACACCCACAGCCTTGCGGCATCCACAATCATCGTAACCTCAGTGTGGCCTGTCCCCTGGAACAGTCCCGATGTCGCATTATATATTCCGTTCGTCCAGCACCAGAATGCCATTATCGACAGGAAATCCGCAGCCATCGCGACAACCTGCTCATCGTTATTGAAAATTCCGACTATGGCTCTGGATACCGGCATTCTTGAGAGAATCATTCCTCCGGCAAACAGGAATACAACACATATATTGCGTGACAATATATATCCCTTTTTCGCTCTGTCAACCTGACCCGCTCCCATATTCTGTCCGACTATGGTAGCTGCGGCTGAGCCTATACCGTTAGACGGCAAGGTTATAAGGCTGTTGACTTTATTTCCAATGCCATAAGCAGCCATCGCCTCCGTGCCATACTTATATACATTCCTGCTCATAAGCAGAAAGCCGAACTGCATTGTACTTCCGCCGATTGCCGTCGGAAGCCCTATTCTTAAAATATCCCTAAGCTTATCCTTCTCGAACCTGAAATCCTTGTAATCAAGGTGGAGGTTATTCTCCTTTCTAAGGAGCGAAAACAGTGCTATTGCCGCAGACGGAAGCTTAGCGGACAATGTTGCAAGCGCCGCACCTGATATTCCAAGCTTGAACACCACCATAAGCAGCGGGTCAAGAATCATATTGAGAAGGATTCCTACCAGATTAAGAAGCATAGGCTTTACAGTGTCTCCCTGAGCCTGATTAAGTGCGGTAAACATATTTATCGTAAACAGAAACGGCATATCCAGCACCACTATCTGCAGATACTGCCTGCTGTACCTGTAAATATCCCCATCCGCTCCAAGCCATGAAACAATCCCCGGAGCCATGGCAAAGCATATCGCCGCACAGGCAAATGCAAAAATCATCGCACAGGCATATATCTGGCTCGCCATCCTGCGTGCCTCCTTGTCGGCGCGCGCGCCTATGTACTGTGCAATCAGCACCGACCCGGCAACTGTTATCCCGGTTCCGAAATTAATAACTATATTCTGGACCGGTGTCACAAGGTTAATCGCCGCAAGCTCCTCCTTGCCTATATGTCCCAGCCAGTATGTATCCGTAAGGTTATACATCGTCTGCAGAAAGCTGTTAATTACAACGGGAATTGCAAGTGAAAGAATTGCACTCAGCATACTCCCATTCAAAATCAGATCACGATTATATTTCTTTGCCATATTACTCCTCATCTCCGAGCGGTTTATTGCGAGGAGGCGATGAGAAACTCGCGTAGGCGATTTCTCATCTGCCATCAAAGCAATTTGTTTTCGCTCAAAAACAAATTGCATGTGTGAAAAACATGCTATCAAGCTTATTTTTCACACTACTCCTCATCTCCGAGCATAAACCCAGTGCACGCTGTAATATTCATATATTTTATATATATGATGTTGGGGTCAAAACATGTGCTATAAACTTAGCATGTATAACGTA
>ERZ1106951.3005-NODE-3005-length-12506-cov-5.853265_pt1 | contig 12506 bp, 10 predicted proteins | sample MGYA00403676_ERZ1106951 | MGnify/ENA primary metagenome ERZ1106951 (study PRJEB35170, sample SAMEA104062398) | human gut metagenome | biome: human gut; feature: human-associated habitat; material: faeces | place: Denmark | collected 2012-04-23 ...
TTTAATCAAGGCATTAAACAATGTGAAGTTTTCATTTAATTCTTATACAATGAATGCACCGACATTGGCATACGGCGTGGCGGCAGTGGAAGATGATGCTTATTTTAAAGAATGTGTGGAAAAAATTAAAAATACAAGAGAAGAAGCGAAAAAGCAGCTTATGGCACTTGGTTTTACTTTCCCCGATTCTACGGCAAACTTTATTTTTGCGACACATCAGCGCGTACCGGCAAAGACGATTTTTGAAGAATTAAAGAAAAGAAATATTTATGTGCGCTATTTTAACAAGCCGCGGATTGACAATTATTTAAGAATTTCCATCGGAACCGATGCGCAGATGCAGGCACTGTATGCCGCATTAAAAGAAATCGTAAATGCATAGGGCAGAGGGGAAAAGAACGGAGTAAGAAATGGCAGTCCCATTTGAAAACAGAAATTTTCAGAAAGAACTGGAAAAAAAGTTACAGGAATTACAGCAACAGGACGTAAAACATCTTTTACTGCACAGCTGTTGTGCACCGTGCAGCAGTTATGTGATTGAATATCTTTCACGATATTTTCGGATTACGGTGTTTTATTACAATCCGAATATCTCTGCGGAGGAAGAATATCGCAAGCGTGTTCTCGAACAGCAGCGTTTTATCAAAGAATTTCCGGCAAAGTATCCGGTTGATTTTGTCGAAGGTGATTATGAGCCAAGGGTCTTTTTTGATACGGTGAAAGGATACGAACAGTGTAAGGAGGGCGGCGAGCGGTGCTTTTTGTGCTATGAGCTGCGCCTAAAAAAGACGGCGCAGCTGGCGGCAGAAAAAGGATATGACTATTTTACAACCACGCTTACTATCAGTCCGTTAAAAAACAGTGTGAAACTCAATGAAATCGGACTGCGGCTCGGAGAAGAATACGGCGTGCCGTATCTGCTGTCGGACTTTAAAAAGAAAGAGGGCTATAAGCGCTCCATTGAGCTGTCAAAAGAGTATGGTCTGTACCGTCAGAATTATTGCGGATGTGCGTATTCCCGTTGATTTTTCACCGGAAAATGTTATATACTAAAGAGTAGAAAAACCGGATATTCATCATGGAAAACCGCCGGAAAACGGCAGAAATGAGGTATGATTATGGCAAAAAAATTTGCAAAGACATTAGTGGGAATCGGTGCGGCAGCAGTTGCCGGAAAAGTTGCTTACGATAAGTACAAGACCGTAAAGGAAGCTTTTACAAAAGAGGAAAATGAAAGCGTAGATGCAGAAGTTAAAAAGTACAATGCTATTTTTGAAAAGAAAGTTGTAGAAGTAGAAGATGAAGAATTTTCAGGCTGTGAGATTAAGACCGTCGGTGCAAAGGCAGTGCTTGATTTAGGTCTGGCAGTTTTTGAAAAAGACGTTTATATTAACTTTAACAGTACGGCAAGTACACTCACAATTATTCTGCCGGAAGGTGTGAATGTGGCATGTGATATTGAAAAGAGCGTCAGCAGTGTGAAAAATCTTGTGGATAACGTCGACGAGGAAGGAATCCATACGGTATATGTCATCGGTAAGGCGGTTGGCAGCAGTATCGAGATTATTCCTGTGAACTTCTATATGGATGATGACGATGATTTTGAAGATGCTGATGAAGATATTTTTGTAGATGAAGACAAACAGGAAGCTGCAGCAGAGAAAGAAGCGTTACAGCCATCAGAAGATGGCGAAGCAGACGACAAGCTGGATATTGAAGAAGTTGAATAACCGATGAAGTACAGGGATAAAATCATTGCATATTTAGATACGATAGAGCCGGGGACAGTTTTAAACCTCAACGGACTGTATGAGAAGCAGTTTTATAAGATGTCGCAGGCGGCATTCTTTAAGGCAATGGAGAGGCTGGTGACAGACGGGATTTTACTGCGTGCCGCAAAGGGCATGTATGTCAAAGCCGGCTCGCCAAAGGAAGCACAGGAAGCCGTGTTAAATTACTACTTCGGAGAGAATAACGACAATGGAATGTACATCGGGTATCATTTGTATCACAAGTATGGAATCACGGAAGAAAAAAGTGATGTTGTCGAACTCTATTCCAATAAAATGACAAAGCAGACGGCAAATATCGGCAATATTCATGTGAAAAGAACAACGATTGTATTAAACTATGAGAATACAAGAGTAGTGGAAGCACTGGAGATTTTAGAACATTTTGATGAAATCGAAGGCTTAAACAAACACAAATTTGCACGGTATGCCAGACAGTTTGCAACCGGTTATCAGGATGCGGCGGCAGTCTACGTCATTGAGAATATGAAGTATAAAAAGCGCACGGTTGCGTTTATGAAGAAGATTCTGGATATGTATAAAATGGAAAATTCACTGGGACAGTTTATCAGTTTTGCCACGCGTTACCGGCTTCCGGCAGTACAGCGGGTTGCAAAGTTATAGCCGGCATGATGGCAGCTTTGCCGTGGTATTCTGTAAAAAAATGAATTTAGGGCTTTACAACAGTAAAATATGTGTATATAATACGTGTTATTGCGAGAGCAATAAAAATAAAACATAAGAAGCAGAGTAGGATTGTGCGCGTTAAGTGCCGGATGAACAGGGAGTTGTCATCCGGACGAAAAGAAAGATCTTGCGGTGCACAATCCGCATCCCGCTGCTACATAAATATACATATATACATCGTGTACCTCTTTATGTAGAGCGAAGGCTACTGCAAAGGAGGTATTTTTTATGACAACATTTTTACAAAACTTCAAGGATTCTTCACAGGAATTCAAAAACGTCAGGTCACTGGTAACAGCCGCACTGCTGATTGCGCTGCATACGGTTTTAGCGTACTTTGTATCGTTTCAGGTGACACCGTCTCTGCGTATTTCCGTTTCGTTTCTGGCAAATGTCGTAACGGGTGCAATGTTCGGACCGGTTGTGGGCTTTATCTGCGGCGGTGTGGGTGACATTGTGCAGTTTGTCATTAAACCGACAGGACCGTATTTCTGGGGCTGGACAATCAATGCAGCACTTGCGGGACTGATTTATGGCGCATTTTTATACAAGAAGTTCCCAAGAAAAGGGAAAGTATTTGACGTTGCCTTTTTTATCCGTGTCGTACTGGTGCTGGTAATTGACACACTGCTTGTCAATGTCCTTTTAGGAACATACTGGGTTCATGTGATGTACGGAAAAGGATTTGTATTTTATCTGACGACACGCTTTATGAAAAATATCATTCAGCTGCCGGTAAATATTATCCTCACCTACTATGTGCTGTATTTTGTAAGGGTTATTAAAGAAAAAATAGAATAGTCAAAAGCGGAAAAGAGATTAGTGTGAAAAATAACGCTGATGCGCTTATTTTTCACACGGCTATTTGTTTCTGAGCGAAAACAAATAGCCATGATTGCAGATGAGAAATCGCCTGCGCGAATTTCTCATCGCAACTTCACGACAAAGTCGCTCAGAAATGAGGATTATTATGAAAAAAATTATGATTGCATCGGATATTCACGGCTCAGCATATTATTGCAGACAGCTGCTTGAGCGTTATAAGGAAGAAAAAGCAGAACGCCTGATTCTTTTAGGAGATATTTTATATCATGGTCCGAGAAATGACCTGCCAAAGGAATATGCACCAAAGGAAGTGATTGCAATGCTTAATCCGCTGCGCAATGAAATCCTTTGTGTCCGTGGTAACTGTGATACGGAAGTTGATCAGATGGTACTCGATTTTAATGTATTATGTGAGCAGGCATTTGTCGATGTGAATGGAAAAACACTGGTACTGGCACACGGACACAAGCTGGATGAGAAAAATATTCCGGCGCTAAAAGAAGGAGATTATCTGGTATGCGGTCATACACACATTCCAAAGTGCGAAAAGCACGGTGATTACACCTATATTAATCCGGGTTCTGTGTCTATTCCAAAAGAAGGAAGCGCACACAGCTATGTTATTTTAGAAGATCAATTTTACTGGAAAGACCTTGACGGAAATGTTTATATGACTGAAAGATAATCTACACAATAATTTATACTTTATTAATTGATTTTGTGGATAAGTATGATACAGTAGATATAGTGAAATGATAAAGAAAGGGCGCTGTTTACCGGCGCGTGTACTGCAATGGAAAGATGGAAAGAACGGATGGCACGGTTTATGATTGGCCGTTACGGCATGGACCAGCTGTCTAAGATGGTAAATTATATCAGCTTTGCTTTATTGATTCTTACTTTATTTACACATAGTATGCTGCTGTATATCCTGGCTGTGGCAGGAATTATATATTCCTACTACCGTGCATTTTCAAGAAATATTTCAAAACGTTACAGTGAAAATCAGGCGTATTTAAAGGTGAAATACGATGTGTTAAAACGGTTCAATCAGTGGAAGATGCGTATAAAGGACAGCAAGACCCACCGCATTTTTAAATGCCCAAGCTGTTCCCAGAAAATCAGAGTGCCGCGCGGCAAAGGCAAAATTCTGATTAAGTGTCCGAAATGCCGGATTGAATTTACAAGAAAATCGTAGGTTGAAAGAATAAAATTGTCAGAACAGTCTGTGACAAAAAGCATATAATAAAAGAAAAGCAAGAAAGCTGCTGTGCATAGGTGCATAGCAGCTTTTTTAGGAGCAAAATGGCAGACCAGAAACTTGAAAACCTGTTAAATATCAGCCTGCAGGCGACGAAGGAGGAACGGGAAAAGTCAGAAGAACTCGGCATCGGATATGACCCGGAGCAAAATACATGGGAGCTGATTGTGCGCTATACGGGCAGCTTAGACGGGCTGAGAATACGCTATCCGCAGATTCGGATACGGGAACTGTTAAACCAATATGCAGTGCTTATTGTGCCGGAAACGCTGGTAGATGCAGTTTCGCAGGAAACGGTCATAGAGTATCTCGAAAAGCCCAAACAGCTGTATTTTGAATTACAGGCAGGCAAAGCTGCATCCTGTATCAATGCAGTACAGCAGGGGATGAATAATCCGTTTGGACTTTTCGGAAAAGGAACGATTGTTGCCGTGATTGATACCGGTATCCGCGCAGAAAGCATGGAATTCCGCAATGCGGACGGTAGTACACGCATTTTAAATATATGGGACCAGACAACCGGAACCGAGTATGACAGAAGCCAGATTGATGAAGCTTTGCAAAATGAAACAAAAGATACAGCAGGTATTCCAGGAGCGGATGTATTAGGACACGGTACACAGGTTGCTGCGATTGCCTGCGGCAGCAGCGGTGTGGCAGCTCAGGCGGACATTCTGGTAGTAAAACTGGGGCTTGCGGCTAAGAACGGATTTCCACGTACGACACAGTTAATGGAAGCACTGGATTATGTAGTCAGGAAAGCGATAGATTACGGGAAACCGCTTGCGGTCAACATCAGTTTTGGCAACAATTACGGGGACCATACCGGTAGTTCTCTGTTAGAAAATTTTATTAATGATATTGCAGACAGCTGGAAATGTTCTATCTGCATCGGGAGCGGCAATGAGGGGCTGGGAGCAGTCCATACAGGCGGAACGCTGACAGAAGATATGGAAGAAACGGTTGAGCTTGCTGTCAGCAGTTATGAAACGGGACTCAGTATCCAGATATGGAAAGATTACTGGGACGATATTGCCGTAGAAATCATTGCGCCGTCTGGCAGAAATCTGGGGCGGATTCAGGAGAACAGCCGTGTCAGCCGGATCCGTTATGAAGATATGGAACTGCTTACATATTTTGGAGAACCTTCGCCGTTTAGGATTCGTCAGGAAATTTATATTGATATGATTCCACAGACAGTATATATACAATCCGGATTGTGGAAACTCAGGCTGATTCCGCGTTCTATCCGGAACGGACGATATGATATGTGGCTGCCGGCACAGGGCGCGCTAAACTTTGGGACGGGATTTACAAGCCCTGACAGTGCATCGACATTTACCATTCCGTCTGCGGCGGCAAAAGCAGTGACAGTGGGGGCGTATGATGCGGGAACGGGCAGTGCGGCTCCGTTTTCGGGGCAGGGTTATATCGTGGAAATCGGTGGAAGCCTGATGGTAAAGCCGGAGCTTGCAGCACCCGGTGTTAATGTGCTTGTACCGTCGGTATCCGGCATGGCACGTGTGAGTGGAACGTCCTATGCCACACCTTTTGTAACAGGCAGTGCGGCACTTTTAATGGAATGGGGCATTGTGCGTGGCAATGATACATTTCTTTATGGTGAAAAATTAAAGGCGTATCTGATTAAAGGGGCAGAACCGCTGGCGGGAGCAGCAGTGCCTGATACACAGACAGGCTGGGGAAGACTGTGTCTGAAAAACAGTCTTCCCCAGGCATAAAAGACATAATAATCAAGATATAATATCCGGGAACTAAAAAAGTGGCGTACCACAGTAAGAAGCTGTAGTGCGCCACTTTTTTAATATGTGCTTTTAAATTAAGGATTCATACAGTTCTGTAATATCAGCAACACTGGTTTCCTTTGGATTGCCCGGACGGCATGCATCATCATAAGCAGACTGTGCAAGGAAAGGAATATCCTCTTTCTTTACAATATCTTTTAAGTTTTCAGGGATACCAACATCCTTTGCGAGCTTCTTAACAGCATCAACAGCAGCTTTGCGGTATTCTTCCTGAGTCATGGATTCAGTTCCTTCCACACCCATAGCCTGTGCGATATATTTATACTTATCACCGGTTGCTTCTGCATTATATTCCATAACAGTCGGAAGAATAATTGCATTTGCGATACCGTGCGGTGTATCATACAATGCACCGAGTGGGTGTGCCATGGAATGTACAATACCAAGACCGACGTTTGAGAAGCCCATGCCTGCGACATACTGACCGAGTGCCATGCCTTCCCTGCCTTCCGGTGTGTTATCAACGGCACCGCGCAGAGAGCGGGAAATGATTTCGATAGCCTTTAAGTGGAACATATCGGATAATTCCCATGCACCGGCAGTAATATAACCTTCAATGGCATGTGTGAGGGCATCCATACCGGTTGCGGCAGTTAAGCCCTTTGGCATAGAAGACATCATATCCGGATCAATAAAGGCAACAACCGGAATGTCATGTGGGTCTACGCACACCATTTTACGGTTCTTTTCTGCATCAGTAATAACATAGTTAATCGTAACTTCGGCAGCAGTACCGGCAGTCGTAGGAACTGCAAAAATAGGAACAGCCTTATTTTTTGTATCAGCAACGCCCTCTAAGCTGCGTACATCAGCAAATTCAGGGTTTTTAATGATAATACCGATGGCTTTAGCTGTATCCATAGAAGAACCGCCGCCGATTGCTATGATATAATCAGCGCCGGAAGCTTTGAATGCTTCTACACCGGTCTGTACATTTTCAATCGTTGGATTCGGTTTAATGTTAGAGTACAATTCATAAGGCAGTCCGGCGCTGTCTAATACGTCCAATACCTTTTTTGTAACACCGAATTTTACCAAATCCGGGTCAGAGCATACAAAAGCTTTTTTAAAAGAACGTCCTTTTGCTTCATCTACAATGCTTTTGATTGCACCTGCACCATGATAAGAAGTTTCGTTGAGAATAAATCTGTTTGCCATAATAAAGTCCTCTCTTTCTGTTAAAACTTATATAACATCCTTTTGCTTTTAAGAAATGCAGTTTCAGGCACTGCATTTTGCAACAAAGTCATCGTGAAACTGTTTGTAAGGACAAGGACGTCCGAAGAAGAAGCCCTGACTGTAGTCGGGACCGACCTGTTGGAGGCGGATACGTTCTTCTTCTGTTTCAATGCCCTCTACACAAAGTTTCAAATCCAGATGATGTACCATGTCGCTCATTAAAGACAAGAGGTTGTAATCATACTCGTTTGACAGTGCCTTTGCAGTAAAGGAACGGTCAATTTTAATAATGTCCGGTTTTAATTCATACAGATAGTGAAAATTAGAATAACCGGTACCAAAATCATCTAATGCAAGACGGATGCCTTCGGATTTTAAAGAACCCCACAGGCTTGTAAAGCGCGGGTCGGATTCCAGCAGTCCGCTTTCTGTTAATTCAATTACGACATTAGCCGGGTTGACTTCAAATTCTTCAATGGCAGCAGCAATTTCACTGATAATGTCACTTTTCATAATTTGAATATAAGAAACATTAATGCTGATCTGAAAATTTGGAATTACCCGCTGGATTTTTTTACCGCAGGCAAGTGCCTGACGCATAATCCATCGTCCTGCCGGAATAATCAGCCCGGTTTCTTCCAGAATCGGAATAAATTCGGCAGGGGAAATCATGCCAAGTTCTGCACAGTGGAAACGCATTAAGGTTTCAGCACCGTACAAAGTGTTGTCTTCAGCGTGAAACAGTGGCTGAAAGTAAGCTTCAAAACCTTCAAAGTGATTTAAAATAGACTGGCGCAGAATTTTTGTAATCTGTTTTTTACGCAGAAAATTTTCATAATCCTTTGAAGTGAAAATATTGTAACGGTTTTTGCCGTTGCGTTTTGCTTCATTTAAGGCAAATTCTGAAATCTTCATAATATTGGAATAAGACTTTTCCCAGACATCTGCACAATTTAAAATGCCACCGGAAATTGTAAATACAACTTCATAGTGGTTATCTTCCACAAACTGCTGGAGCTGCTGGCGGATCCGTACATACAAAGCGCAGGCTTCATCGACAGTGCCACCCATAAAATCCACAATGACAAATTCATCTGCGACAATCCGGTAGAGCATCTGACCGGGCTTGATACAGGAAGAAATACACTGTGCGGTCTTTTTTAAGACCATATCGCCGTATTCTGTACCGAATTTTTCATTAATTTCCTTAAAATCATCAAGACCGAGCCGCAGCAGATATCCGGATGGAAAGGCTGCATAATAATCCTCCAGATAAGAGCGGAGACTGGATTCGCCTAAAAGACCGCTGACATCATCGGCTTTTTGTCTGCCTCCGATTTCATTAATACAGCCAATCATATAGTGCGGAACATTCTTTTCATGTACAATATATCCACGGCAGTTAATCCATACAGGCTGCCCTTTTCTATCAATCCAGCGGTACTGCATATTGTGAAAATCTTTTCTGCCTGCAATCAAATCATTCAAATCGGTCTGCAATGCCGCAAGGTCAGGGGCATAGACAAAATGCCGGTGATTTTCAATGACATTGTGAAAAGCAGTTCCCGGAATCGGAAAACGTTCCGCTGCGTGAGGGGAAATATAATAATAGTCATTTGTAAAATCATATACATATAAATGATCATCAATGCAGGGGTTTAATAAATCAATGACTGTACAAATTTGTTCAACAGTCATATCAGGCGATGAATGTTCCATAATAAGCGGCCTCCCTATAGCTAAGCTAGTATAGTTTTATAAATGTCTTTACTAAAGATGATTATATGCCATATTGTTAGACAATGCAATGAAAAAGAGGGACTTTTTTGTTAAAATAATCTGAAAAATGTTGAATAAATAGAAATTTACATCGCTTTTACATAAAGTACACAAAAGTAAAAAGTGTGTAAATTTAAAAAATTAAAAATACATTAAAACAAATAAAAAATGGAATAATGGGTTGAAGTTTAAAACGAAATCTAGTATCTTACTATAAATAAGAAGTTATTAACAGGCATACAAAATCAGGAGGAACATTATTTATGAAATTCAGTGGACTGACAGACCGGGAAGTTGAACATTCCAGACAGCAGTATGGGTCAAATGCAATACCGGATTCACAACCAACGACATTTTGGGAAGCGTTTAAAGAGACTTTTGGCGACCCGATGATTCGGATTCTGCTGATTATCGCAGGATTGATGATTGTTATGTGGGTACTTGGATATGCAGATATTTATGAGCCTGCGGGAACGATTGTGGCAGTATTAATTGTAGCATTTGTTTCGGCAAAGACCAGTGTGGCAAGTGATACAAAGTACAGGGAATTAAAAGGCAGTACAAAAAAGGATCAGTGTAAGGTCTACAGAAATGGTGTCATTACAGTACTTGATGTCGAAGACGTGGTTGTGGGTGACAAGATTCTTTTGCAGTCCGGGGATAAGATTCCTGCAGACGGGGTGCTGCTGTCCGGCAGTCTGCGTGTAGATAATTCTGCATTAAACGGAGAAGCGGAGGAATGTAAAAAAGAGGCAGCAGATGGCAGCACTGCATTTCCGGAGGACATTACAGGCGATACATTTGTCGATGAACATTCACTGTTTCGCGGTGCGGTCGTATTTGATGGCGAAGGAGTGTTGGATGTCCGCAAAGTCGGCTTAAAGACAATGATGGGGAAAATGGCAGAGGAAATGCAGGAGGATGAACCGGATTCTCCGTTAAAGGTCAAGCTTGGAAAGCTGGCAAATCAGATTTCGCGCTTCGGTTATATTGGCGCAGTTGTCATTGCAGTGTTTTATCTGGTACATTTTGTAATTCTTGCAGGCGGGGCGTCCGCATTTTTTGCAATGGGATTTGAAGCGGTGTTTACAAAAATTGTAGAAGCCGTTTCGCTGGCAGTTGTTATTATTGTATGTGCCGTGCCGGAAGGTCTGCCATTGATGATTTCACTGGTACTGATGCAGAATACCAGTAAAATGTTAGACCATAATGTATTGGTAAGAAAAGCTGAAGGAATTGAAACAGCAGGGTCTTTAAATATTCTGTTTAGTGATAAGACAGGGACAATTACAAAGGGAAGTCTTGAAGTCGTGGAATTTTTCACGGCGGACGGAAAAACCATTCCAATAGATGAATTGAGCCGTCACAGTAAGGTAAAAGGCTACGTAGACCTTGCAATCGGCAAAAATACACAGGCAATGTTTGACAGCCGTCATCAGGTTATCGGCGGTAATGCGACCGATCAGGCGCTGATGAAATTTATCGGTGAAAATACATTCCGCGCATTTCAGGAAGATAAGGATTGTCAGGTAACGGCATTTCAGGGCTTTAATTCCAAAAATAAATTCAGCCAGGCAAGAGTGGAAAGCTTCGGCAAGACTTTTTATAAGGGTGCACCGGAGCGTCTGCTTGCAAAGGCAGAAAAGTATCTGGATGCAGAAGGCACGGTTTGTCCGTTAGATCATGCCGCATTAAATGCAAAAATCGATGAATTGGCAGCAAAAGCAATGCGTGTACTGGCATTTGGGTATTCCGGGCGTGAACTCAAAGAAAATGAAATTCAGGATGATGTTGTTCTGATTGGCCTGGTGGGAATCCGCGATGATGTAAGAAGTGAGGCAAAAGAGGCTATCCGGGAAGTACAGGAAGCCGGTATACAGGTTGTCATGATTACAGGCGACAGACTGGAAACGGCAGTCGCCATTGCAAAAGATGCGGGACTTTTACAAAATCCGGAAGATAAGGCAATTTCATCTGCCCAGTTAAATAAAATGTCTGACGAAGAAGTGAAGCGTATGATACCGCATATCCGCGTAATTGCCCGTGCACTGCCAACAGATAAATCCAGAATGGTGCGGCTGTGTCAGGAAATGAATCTTGTTGTCGGCATGACGGGGGACGGTGTCAATGACTCTCCGGCGTTAAAGCGGGCAGATGTCGGCTTTGCCATGGGAAGTGGTACAGAAGCTGCCAAAGAAGCCGGAAAAATTGTAATATTAGATGACAATTTCAAATCTATTAAGGATGCCATCTGGTATGGAAGAACAATTTATCACAATATTTTAAAGTTCTGCCGTTTTCAGCTTGTGATTAATATGGCGGCGGTGATTATCAGTGCCGTTGCTCCATTTTTTGGAGTAGAAGAGCCGTTAAAGGTGACACATCTTTTGTTTGTCAACCTTGTTATGGACGGACTGGGGGCGATGATGCTCGGAAATGAACCGGCGCTTGAAAAATATTTAAAGGAAAAACCGCGCCGCCGAGATGAAAGTATTGTCAGCCCACAGATGATGATACAAATCGGAGTAATGGGAGTATGGTTGGTTGTTATCAGTTTCTTATATTTAAAACTGCCGTTTTTTAAGCAGTTATTTGCAGTAGACGGACAGTATAATGTGTTGGCACAGCAGCAGCATTTAACAGGATATTTTGTATTGTTTATACTTAGTGCGTTATTTAATGGATTTAATGTCCGTGATGACGGTTTTGGAATATTTAAACGATTAAAGGAAAATCCCGATTTCTTAAAGGTTTTCTTTATCATTATTGCGGTTCAGGCATGCATCGTCAATGCAAAAAGAGTACCATTTGTGGTATTTGACTGGATTGGCAGTATGTTTAGCTGTGTACCGTTTAGCATGAAAGGCTGGATTGTGGTTGTTCTGCTTGCAATGACCATGATACCGGTAGATTTGCTCCGGAAATGTATTCAGAATACAAAGAACAGATAAAATTAAGAAAAAATGGCGGAAAGTCCGGAAAATAAAAATAGTGAAAACACACTGTTTATGCGGCTTCCCGCCGTTTTTTTACAATAAGAGGAAATAAAAAAAGAAAAAAATCAAAAAAAGTTGAAAAATGGTGTTGACAAATACCAGACCGGGTGCTATTATAATCAAGTCGCCGCGAGCGAGGGCAACAAAAACAGCCCACAGCGGTAAC
>ERZ1106951.3008-NODE-3008-length-12501-cov-5.467459_pt1 | contig 12501 bp, 10 predicted proteins | sample MGYA00403676_ERZ1106951 | MGnify/ENA primary metagenome ERZ1106951 (study PRJEB35170, sample SAMEA104062398) | human gut metagenome | biome: human gut; feature: human-associated habitat; material: faeces | place: Denmark | collected 2012-04-23 ...
ATGTAGCAGGTGATGGTACCACAACTGCTACCGTTCTGGCTCAGGCAATGATCCAGGCAGGTATGAAAAATCTGGCAGCAGGTGCAAACCCGATCATCCTGCGTAAAGGTATGAAAAAAGCAACACAGGCAGCTGTGGATGCTATCGCAGCTATGAGCAGCAAAGTAAACGGCAAACATCAGATGGCAAGAGTAGCAGCTATTTCCGCAGGTGATGATGAAGTCGGAAATATGGTAGCAGATGCCATGGAAAAAGTTTCCAATGATGGTGTTATCACGATTGAAGAGTCCAAGACCATGAAAACAGAACTGGATCTGGTAGAAGGTATGCAGTTTGACCGCGGCTATATTTCCGCATACATGGCAACCGATATGGAAAAAATGGAAGCTGTCTTGGATGATCCGTACATCCTGATCACAGACAAAAAGATTTCCAATATCCAGGAGATTCTGCCGCTGCTGGAGCAGATTGTACAGTCCGGTAAGAAACTGCTGATCATCGCAGAGGATATCGAAGGAGAAGCTCTGACGACTCTGATTCTGAACAAACTGCGTGGTACTTTCCAGGTAGTCGGTGTAAAAGCTCCAGGTTATGGTGACAGAAGAAAAGAAATGCTCAAAGATATCGCAATCCTGACCGGCGGTGAAGTCATTTCCGAAGAACTGGGACTGGAACTGAAAGATACACAGATCAGCCAGCTTGGACGTGCAAAATCTGTCAAAGTGAAAAAAGAGAATACCGTTATCGTTGACGGAATGGGCGATAAGAAAGAAATCGAAAACAGAATCGCACAGATCAAAGCTACGATCGAAGTTACAACTTCTGAATTTGATAAAGAAAAACTGCAGGAGAGACTTGCGAAACTGGCAGGCGGCGTAGCAGTGATCCGTGTCGGTGCAGCTACCGAAACAGAGATGAAAGAAGCAAAACTGCGTATGGAAGATGCTCTGAATGCAACAAGAGCAGCCGTAGAAGAAGGCATTGTAGCAGGAGGCGGATCTGCATACATCCATGCATCCAAGGAAGTTGCAAAACTGGTAGATACTCTGGAAGGAGATGAGAAGACCGGTGCATCCGTGATCCTCAAAGCACTGGAAGCTCCACTGCATCAGATCGCTGCAAATGCAGGACTGGAAGGAGCTGTTATCATCAACAAAGTAAGAGAATCTGAGGTAGGTGTCGGATTTGATGCATACAATGAGAAATATGTAAACATGGTAGAAGAAGGAATTCTGGATCCTGCAAAAGTGACAAGAAGTGCACTGCAGAATGCAACCAGTGTTGCATCCACTTTCCTGACAACTGAATCCTGTGTTGCGAACATCAAAGAAGAAACACCAGCAATGCCGGCAGGCGGAGCCCCGGGAATGGGCGGAATGATGTAATAAAAGAACCGAGCTAAGAAAAAGCGGTTACAGAGAACAAATCTGTAACTGCTTTTTTTAAAAATTCCTTTTACAAGATGAGAATTTCGTGTATAATAAAAAACAAGGCATATAATAGTATGAAATCAGAAGAAAGCAGGAAGAAAATGTATGAAGGATTGGTACACAGAAAAAAGAGTCTCAAGATCCATTTTCGGTTCCATTCTGGAGTATGAATACCTGTATCTGAATGGAGAGCTGGATATTGACTGCATTTACCTGAAAAAGAGACGGGAACACATCGGTACTTACAAAGTGGCGGATATGGAAGCTCTGTTTCCGCTGGATGCAAAACGTTTTCGAGAATATCGAAAAGATAAGAACATCAAGATCAGAGACTGTTCCGCCGGGCGAAGAGGCATGCGGTATGGCATGCTGATACCGAGAGCGGAGCAGAAGGATCTGCTGATTTTTGAACCAGATCAGGGAATGCTCCTAGATATGCAAAGACGTTCTCCGGGAAAAGTACAATTTGCCTGAAAACAGGGTTGACAGGTTTCGACAAATTTGATAAACTTGACAACTAACAACAGATGTTAGAAATTCAGGAAAGAAAGTGAGGATAATAAAATGGGTACGATTATAGGCGAAGGTATTACTTTTGATGATGTACTCCTTGTGCCGGCCTATTCGGAAGTGATTCCGAATCAGGTGGATCTGTCTACTTATCTGACAAAGTCTATCAGACTGAATATCCCGATGATGAGTGCAGGAATGGACACAGTTACGGAACACAGAATGGCGATTGCGATGTCACGACAGGGCGGCATTGGTATTATACATAAAAATATGTCCATTCAGGAGCAGGCAGAGGAAGTTGATAAGGTAAAACGTTCTGAAAATGGTGTTATCACGGATCCGTTTTATTTATCCCCTGACAATACACTGGAAGAAGCAAACAATCTGATGGCAAAGTTCCGTATTTCCGGTGTGCCGATTACAGAAAACGGAAAACTGGTAGGTATCATCACAAACCGTGATCTGAAGTTTGAAGAGGATTTCAGCAAAAAGATCAAAGAATCCATGACTTCTGAAAACCTCATCACTGCAAAAGAAGGTATCACACTGGAAGAGGCAAAAAAGATCCTTGCAAAAGCAAGAAAAGAGAAACTGCCGATCGTGGATGATAACTTCAATCTCAAAGGACTGATCACGATCAAGGATATTGAAAAACAGATCAAGTATCCGCTCTCTTCCAAAGACTCCAAAGGCCGTCTGCTGTGCGGTGCTGCACTTGGTATCACAGCAAACGTTCTGGATCGTGCACAGGAGCTGGTAAATGCACATGTCGATGTCGTTGTTCTGGACTCTGCACACGGACATTCTGCAAACGTTCTGAACTGTGTTCGCATGATCAAAGAGAAATTCCCGGATTTGCAGGTTATCGCAGGTAACGTGGCAACAGCAGAAGCTACAAAGGCATTGATTGAAGCCGGAGCAGATGCAGTCAAAGTTGGTATCGGACCTGGTTCTATCTGTACAACACGTGTGGTTGCAGGTATCGGTGTACCGCAGATCACAGCTGTTATGGACTGCTACAGTGTTGCAAAAGAGTATGGTATCCCGATTATCGCAGATGGCGGTATTAAGTACTCCGGAGATATGACAAAAGCGATCGCAGCCGGTGCGTATGTTTGTATGATGGGAAGCATGTTTGCTGGATGTGATGAGAGCCCGGGAACATTTGAACTGTACCAGGGAAGAAAATATAAAGTATACCGTGGTATGGGATCTATCGCAGCAATGGAAAACGGAAGCAAAGACCGTTACTTCCAGTCTGATGCGAAGAAGCTGGTACCGGAAGGTGTTGAAGGACGTGTAGCTTATAAGGGAAGCGTAGAAGATACCGTATTCCAGCTGATGGGCGGTCTTCGTTCCGGTATGGGTTACTGCGGAGCAAAAGATATTGAATATCTGAAAGAGAACGGAAGATTTATCAAGATTTCTGCAGCATCTCTGAAAGAATCTCATCCGCATGATATTCATATCACAAAAGAGGCACCAAACTACAGCGTTGATGAATAAAAGCGGAACAGGCGGATTTCCCGAAAAAGGAATCCGCCTTTCTTTTTTGCACGCCGGCGGGAGTGAAAGCAGACTGCAATTATCGCATTTTACATTGGAGGCAGATATGTGGGAGAACGACAGAAGCCGAAGAAAAATGGCAGAGAGGAAAAGGCAAATTCAAAAAAGAATCACCGTATCGGCGATTTTGACAGCAGTTGTTTTGGTACTGCTTTTTGTCTTTTTCTTTCACAGGAACACCGGTACGAAAAAAATGACATACCAGAAGGCAGGGATGGATGCATGGGAGCAGTATGATATCGGAGATCCTGTAAAACAGGTTCCACAGCCGGAGCTTGATGTGCAGCTTCTGACTGTCAACGAATACTCCAGACCAGGGATTGCAACCGATGGAGTGCGTGGTGTGGTGGTTCATTATACGGCTAATCCAGGAAGTACCGCACAGAATAATCGGGATTATTTTGAAAGCCTCAAGGACACCGGAGAAAATCAGGCCAGCAGCAATTTTATCATCGGACTGGACGGAGAGATCATTCAGTGCATTCCGACAAGTGAGATCGCCTATGCATCTAACAACCGCAACAACGATACAGTGTCCATTGAATGTTGTCATCCGGATGAGTCAGGAGCGTTCCAGGAGGTGACGTATCAGTCTCTTGTGGAGCTGGTTGCATTTCTGTGCGGAAAGTTTAATCTGACGATGGACAATGTGATCCGCCATTATGATGTTACCGGAAAAGACTGTCCAAAGTATTTTGTGGAGCATGAAGATGCATGGAATGCATTTAAAGAAGATGTGGCAAAGTATATTGAAGAAAATGGAAATTAATCCAAAAATCTGAACAGTAGAAATATGCAGCCATTATAAGAACAGGAAGAGAAGACAGGTATAGAAAGGAAAGGTATGGTTAAAGATATATATGAAAGTATTTGCAGGGGAGAAGATGTCCGGGCAAATCTGATCTGTTTAAAGCAGCTGATAGCAGATAAGAAAGAAAAAAGTGCATTTGCTTATATGCTGGCAGGCGATTTTCGAAAACTGGCAGCTCTATTAAAGGATAAAGACGCCAAGATACGGAAAAATGCAGCACTGATCCTCGGAGAATTGGAATCCGAAGATGTTCTTCCGTGGCTCTACGAAGCCTATGAGAAAGAAAAACAGCTCTTTGTCCGAGAGTCTTATTTAAAAGCGATGGAAAAACTGAATTTTTCACAGATGCTTCCCAAATTAAAGAAAAGACAGAAAACATTGCAGGAAGAACTGCTCTATGCGGCAGACGAGGGGAAAAAACATCTCCAGAAAGAAGCAGCCGTTCTTTCCCGCATGATCTTAAAATATGAAAAGCCAAAACATCATACATTCTGTGGGGGAAAGACGGAAGATGTGATCCTTTTGTGCAATCGAAATAACCGCCAGATCACAGCCAGACAGATCCAGACCGGTGAAGTCTCCATGCTTGCCGGAGGCGTTCGCATTCAGGGGGCAGATCTGCAGGAAATCGCGAAAATACGAACCTGGCAGGAGCTCCTATTTCCGCTTCACGGAAAAGTGGAACGGGAGTATACGGCGGAGGCGGCGGCACAGACGGTATGGAACACCGAGATCATGGAACTGCTTCAAAGTCTGCATGAGGAAAAAGGAGCGTTTCTGTTTCGCATCGAGTACAAAGGTTCTCTGGATGAACGCAAAAAAAGCGAATTTGTGAAAAAAACGGCAGCTTTGCTGGAAGAAAAAAGCGAACGGATGCTGATCAATTCCATTTCGGATTATGAAATTGAAATCCGCATTGTCGAGAGCAAAAAAGGTGGTTATCTGCCGTTCCTGAGGCTGTATACGATGGAAGATGAACGTTTTGCTTACCGAAAAGAGAGCATTGCCGCTTCCATTGCCCCGGTGAATGCAGCACTGATCATGCAGATCGCCGGAGACCATCTGAAAGAAAATGCACAGGTACTCGATCCGTTCTGCGGTGTCGGAACCATGCTGATCGAACGCAAGTATTTTCGTTCTGCCGATCCGTTGTATGGTGTTGATATCTATGCGGAAGGGATTCAGAAAGCAAGAGACAATACTGCGGTGACGAGAATGCCGATCCATTATATTGCCAGAGACTTCTTTACCTTTGAACATGACTATCTGTTTGATGAACTGATTACAGATATGCCGGCTTCCGCAGATGAAGCATTCTATAGGACATTTTTTAAAAAAGCAGAAACGCTTTTAAAGAGAGGAGCTGTTCTTGTGCTGTATAATCGTCAGGGAACACTACTTGAAGAAATGTGCCGCAGACAGAATAATCTTACGATACTGAAGACGGCAGTGCTGAATGAACGGCAGAACAGTAAAGTAGTGGTCGCAAAACTGCAGGAGGCGTAAAATGGAACATGTAAAAAAACGAGAAGAAATTTCAAAAGAATTTACCTGGGCACTGGAAGATTTATATCAGGATCAGGCAGCATGGAGTGAAGATCTTGAAAAAATCCGAAAACTGGCACAGGAGCTGTATTCCTGCAAAGGAACGCTTGTGGAAGGTGCAGAAAATCTGAAAAAGGCACTGAATTTTTACAGTGAACTGAATCAGAGATTCGAAAAAGCATATGTATATGCAAATCAGCTTCTGCATCAGGATATGGCAAATGGCGAAAGCCAGAAATGTTCCGGGCAGGTACAGGTGCTGATGAATCAGGTCAATGAAGTGTCCGCCTTTCTGGAGCCGGAGATTTTGAAGATTCCGGATGAAAAATTAACGGAGTATCTGGCGGATGAACCTTTCTCGGAATATCGACGATTTTTGGAAGAAATCCTGCGAACAAAAGAGCACAGTCTCAGTGAAGAGAAAGAAGAACTTCTGGCAAGGGTAAGTGAACTTGGCCGTGCCCCTTCTAATATTTACGGTATGTTTAATAATGCAGATATTACCTTTCAGCCGGTAGAAGATGAAAATGGAAATGAGCAGCCGCTGACGCAGGAACGCTATGTACATTATCTGGAAAATAAAAACAGAGAGATCCGAAAAGAAGCGTTTACAAACCTGTATAGCGGCTACAAAGGGTTTGCAAATACGATTGCGGCCGTTTTTGATGCAAATGTGCGTCAGGCAGCTTTTTTTGCAAAAGAACGCAAATACAGTTCTTCTCTGGAAGCAGCACTGGATGGCGGAAATATTCCAATCAGTGTTTATACTAATTTGATTCACACAGTAGAAGAACATCAGCAGCCGATGCAGCGTTATCTGGAACTGAGAAAAAGGCTGCTGGGCGTAGAACAGCTTCATATGTATGATGTCTATGTTCCGATGATTGAAAAGACCGAGAAAAAATATTCTTTCGAAGAGGCAAAACATATGGTGCTGAATGCACTTTCCGTTCTTGGAAGCGAATACACAGGCCTGCTTAAGAAAGGATTTCATGAGCGTTGGATCGATATTTATGAAAATGAGGGAAAGCGTTCAGGAGCCTATTCTTGGGGAGCTTATGGAACGCATCCGTATGTCCTTCTGAACTATCAGGGAAATTTAAACCATGTATTTACGCTGGCCCATGAAATGGGGCACGCTCTGCATTCCTGGTATTCCGATCATGCCCAGAATTATCTGAATGCCGGATATCGCATATTTGTTGCAGAAGTGGCATCTACCTGTAACGAGGCACTGCTGATCCATGATCTGATGGAAAAGACCGAAGATAAAAAAGAAAAGGCATATCTGATCAATTATTTCCTGGAGCAGTTTCGCACAACTCTGTATCGTCAGACCATGTTTGCACATTTTGAGCAGGAAATGCATCAGAAAGTGGAACAGGGCGAAACACTGACAGCGGATGTGTTGTGCGATGCTTACTATGCATTAAATCAGAAATACTATGGAGAAGCAATGGTTTCGGATGATCTGATCCGCTATGAGTGGGCAAGGATTCCACATTTTTACACACCGTTTTATGTTTATCAATATGCGACCGGATTTTCAGCGGCCATTGCGATCAGCACCAAGATCCTTGCAAAGGAAGAAGGGATTGTTGAGAAATATAAAGCCTTTTTAAGCGGTGGCTGTTCTATGGATCCGATCGACCTGCTGAAACTCTGTGGTGTTGATATGGAAAAGAAAGAACCGGTAGAAGAGGCATTGAAGGTGTTTGAACAATATCTTACAGAACTGGAAAAACTCGTATAAAAATGGGAGATGTGCAGTGAAAGGCACATCTCCTTTTTAAGCGGCGGATTGCAGAGGTACTTATCCGGATATCTTATTTTAATACAAATTTATGGATGATCTCGGCAACGCCGTCGTGGTTGTTGTCATTTTCTGTGATATAGTCAGCAGCCTGCTTCACTTCTTCTTCGGCATTTCTCATAGCACAGCCGATATGGGCGGCCCGGATCATGGAAATATCATTTTCGGCATCTCCGGCAGCAATGGTATTACACAGTGGGATTCCGGTGTATTCACAGAGCAAACGAACGGCAGAGCCCTTGTCAATACCGGGAGCGACGTGCTCCAGGTATTCATTGCTGGAGAAGAAACGGTTGATCTTGCCGTCTGCAAAGTCAGCGGTCTTTTCGAGATAATCACGGAGATGCTCCTTGTTTTCATAATTTACAACCAGCACTTTGACCGGTTCTGATTTCAGAAAAGCGGTCACATCCGGAACGACTTTGTATGGAATCTTGACGATGGAAGAGTAGCGTTTTACCTCTTCGGTATCGTGCTCTGTAACGATCTCACTGTCGGAATAGGTCTGGCAGTGAAGACCGCACTGAAGGGCTTCGTCAAAAATGCGGCGAACGAGCGGCATTGCAAGCGGTTTTTTGAAAATACTCTTTTTGCGGTACATATCGTAGATTTCACCGCCGTTAAAAGAAATCACAAAACAGCCCTTTTTCGTAAAACCAAGTTCTTTTGCCTGCATGATCGCACTGGCAAGAGGGCGGCCGGTGGAGATCACGATATGGTGTCCGGCTGCAAGAGCCTCTTCGATCGCCTGACAGTTGCCGGCAGAAAAAGTCTTTTCGTCGGTAAAGAGCGTTCCGTCCAGATCCAGGAAAACTGCCTTGGTATTTTTTTCTTTTTCCATTAATTCTTCCAGGGCATCGTCACTGTCGCTGATCCACACATCTTCTTCTTTGGCAGTAAGGCCGAGATATTCACGCAAAGTACATGCTTCATCACTGAAGTTCCATTTGTCTGTTAAAGAAAAGATATCATCAAATGGGACTTCTCCCATCATAAAACGTTCTCTGAATTTCATCATAAAAACTCCTTTTAGTATTGTCTGTCACGATGTTTTCTGAGGTTCTCAAAAGTCGTGTCCGGTATGCGAAGATTGCCGCGTCCCACACCCAGATCAATCCCCGGTATATTGCTGCCGTGAAAATCAGAACCACCGGAAACGGCAAGTCCCATAACCTGGGCGAGCCGGCGTACACGGTTTTCCTGAGAAACCGAGTGACGTGAATACATGGCTTCAATCCCGTTGAGGCCTTCTGGTTTCAGGGTACGGATCAGTTCCTTTAACTGAGAATCAGAAAGGTGGTACTGCATTGGATGTGCAAGGACGGCAATTCCATCCAGTTTATGGATCAGGTGCACGGCCATTGCCGGGGTTACCTTTTCACGTGGGACAAAACAAGGTCCGTCATTTCCAATATAATGAAAAAAAGCATCATTCATAGATGGAATACAGCCCTTTTCATATAAAAAACGTGCGAAATGTGCTCTTGTCAGAACGGCATCACCAAACATTTCCTGCAAAGCCTCGATAGTGATCGGAAATCCACAGTCGGCAAGCTTTTCAGCCATTTTACGATTCCGTTCAAAACGGGCATTGCGGAAATGATCCAGTTCCTGGCAGAAAGAAGTATCGTGCCAGTCAAAATCGAGACCGACGATATGGATATCCTGACCATTGTATTCAGTAGAAAACTCAATGCCGGAAATGACTTTTATTGGTTTGTCCTCGGCAGCCTGAAACGCCTCACCGAGACCATCTACGGTGTCGTGATCGGTCAGAGCGAAAGCCGTAAGATGATTTTCCATGGCATGTTCTACCAGCTGCGTTGGTGTCAGTGTTCCGTCTGAAAAGGTAGAATGAACATGAAGATCGATCATAATTAAGAACCTCCCTTTGCAGAAATAATCATCAGTTGTCTTTTATCCGGATCTGCCGCGAGACATTCAGGGCGATTCCCATTTCCGTCATCAGGAAGAGAATCGAAGTACCGCCGTAACTGATAAATGGGAGCGTAACACCGGTTGTAGGAATCACGTTCAATACAACGGCAATATTCAGAATGACCTGCAAAGCGATATGTGCAAAAATACCGGTAACGATCAGAGAACCGAGCAGATCCGGTGCATTCTGTGCGATAAACATCAGTCGGTACAGCAGAAAAACAAACAGGATGGTCAGAAGAACAGCACCAAAGAGTCCAAGTTCTTCGCAGATGATCGAAAAGATCATATCATTCTGAGCTTCCGGGATAGACTGGATTTTCTGAGTACTGTTGCCAAGACCCTTGCCGAACAGACCGCCGGAGCCGATAGCGTATAATCCCTGAAGTACCTGATAGCCGCCGCCATCGGAATATTTTTCCGGATCGATCCATGCAAGGACACGGTTGAAACGGAAGTTTCCACTTGCACCAAGCGAAGAAACATATCCACGCACGCCTACGATACCGACAGGAAGACCAATGCCGGCTGTGAGAACAAACGGTGCAGTCTTTGGATGTGCAACAAAAATCAGTGCACAGGTAATGCCGAGGATGATGATGGCGGTACTTAAGTTTTCGGTAAATTTCCAGGTCAGAAGGAACGTAAGTGCACCAAAAGCAAAAAGAACAGCCGGTGCCTTAAAGCCTTTTAACTTTTTGCCGAACTGCACGATCAGTACAGAAAGGAACAGAATGATCGCCAGTTTGGCAGGTTCTGCTGACTGAAACTGGATCGGACCAATTTTGATCCATCGTTTTGCACCGTTTACCTCGTGACCGATGAATTTGGTAACCAAAAGCAAAAGATTGCTGAAAAGGTAAAAATAGCCGGCATATCTGGCGTAAAAATGGTAATCGATCATGGAAAAAACAAAAATCGCTGCCAATCCACCAACGCTGAACAATGCCTGCCGGAAAAGAAAATATGTATCACTTCCATACTCAACCTGGGCATCATAAGCACTTGTACTGTAAAGCATGATAAGCCCAAAACAGGTGAGAAGGACTACACAGGCCAGAAGATTGTAATCATAATACTGACCGTTTCTTGTCAGAAGTCTTACCTTACGTTTCCTCCTGACGGTTTTTGTGTTTGTCTGTGCCATATAAAATCCTGCCTTTCTATTAGGATTACTATGTATCATAACATATTTTAAAGTCAAAAGGAACCCATATCGAGCACCATTTCAGGAAAAAATTTCACTTAGCATATAGTAATCTGATATTAAGGGGCTGCCGTGACAGCAATAGATAACGTGGCGATGCACCGATTTCGCTATCTGGTCCGCCGTACTGCAATAACCTATAATCAAAAAGCATATTGAAAATGAAGAATGCATATGCTATAATGCCATTAGGCAAAGAGAAGTAGGTAGTCCAAATGATTCGACTACAAACGAAAACCCCAGAGCGGCAACTCTGGGGTTTTCTATTCTCTTTTTAATGGCAGAACAAATCCATAGGCTGGTTACCGACTATTTATCACTATCCAACCATTTGATGATGCAATGGCAAATTACACCACCCACAACAGTGACAATAAGAGAAGTAAGAAAATCCAAATGATTCACCTCCTTCCTGTTACCAGTATTGGAGGCGGTAACGCATCTATACTATCACACTCTTTTAAGTATTTCTACCTGTATTTTCATTATACCCTCTCCGTTTTTTCAAATATACCAATCCTGCACTGCTTTTCAGCGTTTGAAACACCCCGAACGGAACAGGTAAAAACTGCAAGGAACTATTTGCATCATTTTTCATAAACTTATATTGAACTGATTATTTAATAGGAGGAAACACAGTTGCAGTATCAAAATTCTTGCTGTCAGAGATCAGAAAAAGAATCTTGCCTGGAACAGTATCCGATTGCTATGGCATACGTTCCGTGGCAGAAATTTGATAAATCGTTTTCTTTATGTCATGCTTTAAAAGTAGGCACCATATTTCCATGCCTTGAAAAAACATTTTGCGGAAAAGGAGGCAGATGTCGATGAATGGCTGCAATCATTACAGAACCAATAATTCCTGTATGCGAAATGCAAATAACAGACAACCGATGAATAATCGACCTCGAATGGAAATGCAGACAGACAAAAATATGGAATGCAAAAGAAGACAACAGCCGGACAAAAAGAGTTTGCTGAATGAAATCAATGAATGCAGTTTTGCAGTCAACGATATGCTCCTTTATCTGGACACACATCCGTGTGACGAAGCAGCTCTTTCTTATTTCATGGAACACAAAAACCGTCGAGTTGCCGCACTGAAAGAATATGCAAAGTATTATGGTCCGCTTACCATTGATACCGCAGACGATGAAGCGAGCGAGAGTTTTTTATGGGTAGAAACACCTTGGCCATGGGAAGGAGGCGGCTGCTGATATGTGGAATTATGAAAAAAGACTGCAATATCCGGTTAATATCAAAAACCCGGATGGAAGAATCGCCCAGATCATCATGAGTCAGTACGGCGGACCGGATGGCGAGATTGGTGCATCGCTGCGTTATCTGTCCCAGCGTTTTTCCATGCCGAATCGAAAAATTATGGGTGTTTTAAATGACATCGGCACGGAAGAACTGGCACATCTGGAAATAGTATCAACAATCGTTCATCAGCTTACGCGTGGTCTTTCAGTAGAAGAAATTGAAAAATCCGGTCTGGCACCGTATTATGTGGATCATACCGTAGGAATCTGGCCGCAGGCTGCCGGTGGTATTCCATTTAATGCATGTGAATTTCAGTCAAAAGGGGATGCGATCACCGATTTGTATGAGGATATGGCTGCTGAGGGTGCGATTGTATAAAGACAACATTGAGGTTTTAAAAGAAAGTTCCCGATAA
>ERZ1106951.3014-NODE-3014-length-12475-cov-4.832126_pt1 | contig 12475 bp, 10 predicted proteins | sample MGYA00403676_ERZ1106951 | MGnify/ENA primary metagenome ERZ1106951 (study PRJEB35170, sample SAMEA104062398) | human gut metagenome | biome: human gut; feature: human-associated habitat; material: faeces | place: Denmark | collected 2012-04-23 ...
CCTAAGGACAAGGCGAAGAAGCTGACGGACGCGGAGCGGGCGGCGGAGATCGCCAAGCTGGAGCAGGAGATGAAGGAGGCCAGCAAGCTGCTGGAATTCGAGTATGCCGCCGTGCTGCGTGACCGCATCATCGAGCTGCGGGGCGGTAAATAGCGGACAAATTTCGAGAGAAAACGCGCCAAAACCGAAAACAAACTGTACGAACTGATTGGAAAAATACAGGAGGTATATATGGAAAAACGCTCTGCTCTGCAAAAGGCTGTCCTGATCTCCGTTGCGGCTATGGCGGTGGCCTTCGCCATTCTGACGTTTGTATTTCACAGACTTGAGGGCGTGAAATTTGAAGAGGGTTTCTTGCGGGTGTCGGCACAGGCCGATGACCCCGCCGCGACGGTCTACGCCGGGAAGGTTCAGGGTGAGCGGGTGAAGATCACCGTGACGGACTGCCCCGATGAACAGCGGACGGAGGTGGTGGTTCAGGTCGGGGACCGCGTCCGTGACGAGTGCGCGGTGGAGACCGGCCTGCCGCCCATTCAGGCGGAACAGCTGGGACCGGTGGAGCACATCCGGATCACCCGGAACGGCCAGCTTCTCTTTGAGGGCGGCTATACGGCGGAGCACGACATGGGATGGTACGATCTGGAGGGAAACTGGGCCCCATTTTCCGGATTGGAGGCCACCTTCAGGACCAGCGGAGAAAACTACTGGGATTCCTATAAAACCTCCGCTGGGACGATCCTGGCCTTCGCAAGAGGACCGGAGCGGACGGCCCGGGGCAGTTGGATGCTGTATTTCACCATGCTGCTGTTTTCCGGCCTGCTGGCGCTGGACGCCGCATACCCGTTGGTCCTGTTCCGCTGCCAGCATATGTGCGACGTGAAGGACCCGGAGCCGTCGGACTTCTATCTGGGAATGCAGCAGGCGGGCTGGTGCATTTATCCGATCTTGCTGCTCATCGGGTACAACATCGCCCTGTGGGTGCTGCCGTAGCCGACTGAAAACAGACCAATATATGTCCGAACGGACATTTTACATACAGAAAAACACAAAAAACATTGCAAAGGAAAACATACTATGGAACTCACAAAAACCAAGGGGTGTCTGGACAGCCTGACCTTAAAACTGCTGGCCATGGCCCTCATGCTCTGCGACCACCTGTGGGCCACGGTGCTGCCCGGCGTCATGTGGCTGACGGCGGTGGGCCGCATCGCTTTCCCCATTTTTGCCTTTCAGGTGGCGGAGGGCTTTCAGCGGACCCATGACCGGAAAAAATACCTGCTGCGGATGCTGGTCTTTGCCCTGATCTCTGAGATCCCCTTTAACTACCTGTACTACTCCTCCCCTGTGTTCCCCTTCCATCAGAACGTGATGTTCACCTTCTTCATCGCCCTTCTGCTGATGCTGGGGCTGGAAAAGGTCCGGAGCAAGGGAACGGGGCTGTATATCCTCGCCGCCGTTTTGAGCCTGCCCGTGGGCTATTTTCTGGGAACGGTCGGCATGGTGGATTACTACGGCAGCGGCGTGGTCACGGTGCTGATCTTCTACCTCTGCCGCCAGATCCCCTACGGCTGGATCGGCGAGGTGGCGGGACTGGCCTTCCTGAACTGCAAGCTGCTGGGGGGCATGACCATCCCCCTGACGCTGGGGAGCTGGACCTTGGAATTCCCGGAGCAGGGCTTGGCGCTGCTGGCCCTGATCCCCATTTGGCTGTATAACGGCAGACAGGGCGCTCACAATAAGGCCATCCAGTATGCCTGCTACGCTTTTTATCCCGCCCACATGCTGATCCTGGCATTGCTGCGGATGTATTTGTAAGAGGTGAGATCTGTGTCCAAGCACAAGGAAGAAAAAACCAACGTCATGCGGACGCTGGAGCAGAAGAAGATCGCCTACACGCCCCATGAGTACCCGGCGGACGGCCCGGTGGATGGTGTCTCCGTGGCGGCGTATCTGAATCAGGACCCGGAGCAGGTGTTCAAGACCCTGGTGACAAAGGGCGCCGGCGGCGGATACTATGTGTTCGACATTCCGGTGGCGGAAAATCTGGATCTGAAAAAGGCAGCCAAGGCGGTGGGGGAGAAGTCCATCGCCATGCTGCCTCAAAAGGAGCTGCTGCCACTGACGGGCTATGTCCACGGTGGGTGCTCCCCGGTGGGCATGAAAAAGCAGTTCCCCACGGTGTTCCACGAGACGGTGGAGCTGTTCGACACCATCTGCGTCTCCGCCGGAAAGATCGGCGCGCAGGTGGAGGTGGCCCCGGCGGACCTCATTGCCCTGTTGGGGGCTCAGACGGCGGACGTTACTGCGGAATGAATATAAAAGTTTAAAAAAATGTCATTTTTGCAGATTTAAACGCATAGTTGACATTAAAAAATGGTTTGTGTATGCTATGACCGAAAACCGGTTTTGACTACATGAAACAGGAGCGGAAAAGCAGATCATGCAGGAAAATATCATTGTAAAAGGTGCCCGGGCCAATAACCTGAAAAATATCGACGTCACCATCCCCCGGGACAAGCTGGTGGTGATGACCGGTGTATCCGGCAGCGGAAAATCCTCTCTGGCCTTCGACACGATCTACGCCGAGGGCCAGCGACGGTATGTGGAGAGCCTTTCGTCCTACGCCCGGATGTTTCTGGGCCAGATGGACAAGCCGGACGTGGACTATATCGAGGGCCTCAGCCCCGCTATCTCCATCGACCAGAAAACCACCAGCAAAAACCCCCGGTCCACCGTGGGCACCGTGACGGAGATCTACGATTATCTCCGTCTGCTGTGGGCCAGAGCGGGTACGCCCCACTGCCCCAACTGCGGCAAGGAGATCCGCCAGCAGACCATCGACCAGATCATCGATCAGGTGCTGGCGTTGCCGGAGGGAACGCGAATTCAGGTGATGGCTCCGGTGATCCGGGGCAAAAAGGGCGAACACGCCAAGGTGTTTGAGGATGCCAAGCGCTCCGGCTATGTCCGGGCCAGAGTGGACGGCAGTCTCTACGAGCTGGACGAGGAGATCAAGCTGGAGAAGAACAAAAAGCACTCCATCGAGATCATCGTGGACCGGCTCATCATCCGGCCTGACATCCGCCAACGGCTGACGGACAGCGTGGAGACCGCCGCCAAGCTCTCCGGCGGACTGGTGATCGTCAACCTTCTGCGGGAGGAAAAGGACCTCTCCTTCTCCCAGAACTACGCCTGCGAGGACTGCGGTATCTCCATGGAGGAGCTGACCCCCCGGATGTTCTCCTTCAACAATCCCTTCGGCGCCTGCCCCACCTGTACCGGTCTGGGGAACCAGTTGAAGGCCGACCCCGCCCTCATGATCCAAGACGGGGGAAAGTCCATTTTAGACGGGGCGATTCAGGCAAGCGGCTGGAACAACATCCGAGGGGATGGTATTTCCCGGATGTACTTCGATGCTTTGAGCAAAAAGTACAAGTTTTCCCTGACGGAGCCGTGGAACAGTCTCAGCGATGAGGCGAAAAACATCATCCTCTACGGCACCAAGGGCGAGACACTGGAGCTGCACTATGACCAGCCCCGGGGCAAGGGCGTTTTGAAGCAGGCCTTTGAGGGCATCTGCAACAACATTGAGCGCCGCTATAAGGAGACCCAGTCCGATGCCAGCCGGAAAGAGCTGGAGGAGCTGATGAGCGAGTGTCCCTGCCCGGACTGTCAGGGCCGCCGTCTGCGGAAGGAATCCCTGGCGGTGACGGTGGGGGAGAAGAACATCTACGAGTTCACCACCCTCTCCGTAGAGGACGCTCTCGTGTGGATGGACGGCCTGACACTGACGGAGCAGCAAATGCTGATCGCCGACCGCATTTTGAAGGAAATTCGCTCCCGGCTGGGCTTTTTGAAGTCCGTGGGCCTGGGCTATCTGACGCTGGCCCGCAGCGCCGGGACCCTCTCCGGCGGCGAGAGCCAGCGGATCCGGCTGGCCACCCAGATCGGCAGCAGTCTGATGGGGGTGCTGTATATTTTAGACGAGCCGTCCATCGGACTGCACCAGCGGGACAACGATAAGCTGCTGGCGACGCTGAAAAACCTCCGGGATCTGGGCAACAGTCTCATCGTGGTGGAGCATGACGAGGACACCATGCGGGCCGCCGATTACCTCATTGACATCGGCCCCGGCGCCGGTGTTCACGGCGGTCAGGTGGTGGCAGCAGGCACTCCGGCGGAGGTGATGGCTAACCCCGACAGTCTGACGGGGCAGTATCTGTCCGGAAAGAAGAAAATTGAGGTGCCTGCTGTCCGCCGTCCCGGAAACGGCAAGGTTTTGAAGGTCATCGGCGCGGCGGAGAACAACCTCCGCCACATCGACGTGGAATTCCCGCTGGGGACCTTCACTGTGGTCACCGGCGTGTCCGGCAGCGGTAAGTCCTCTCTGGTGAACGAGGTGCTGTTCAAGCGCTTGGGCGCGGAGCTGATGCGGATGAAGGTCCGCCCCGGCAAGTGCGACCGCATCGAGGGCATGGAGCAGCTGGACAAGGTGGTGAACATCGACCAGAGCCCCATCGGGCGGACGCCCCGGTCTAACCCCGCCACCTATACGGGCCTGTTCAACGACATTCGGGATCTGTTCGCCTCCACCCAGGAGGCCAAGAGCCGGGGCTACGGACAGGGGCGGTTCAGCTTCAACGTCCGGGGCGGCCGGTGCGAGGCCTGCTCCGGCGATGGCCTGCTGAAAATCGAAATGCACTTCCTGCCGGATATTTTCGTCCCCTGCGAGGTCTGTAAGGGCAGACGCTACAACCGGGAGACCTTAGAGGTCCGCTACAAGGGCAAAAACATCGCCGATGTGCTGGATATGACGGTAGACGAGGCGCTGGACTTCTTCTCTGCCCTGCCCAAGCTGAAAAAGCGGCTGCAAACCTTACAGGATGTGGGCCTGGGCTATGTGAAACTGGGCCAGCCCTCCACGGAGCTGTCCGGCGGCGAGGCCCAGCGGGTGAAACTGGCTACGGAGCTTTCCAAGCAGGCCACCGGCAAGACCATCTATATTCTGGACGAGCCTACCACCGGCCTGCACTCCGATGACGTGCGCAAGCTGCTGGAGGTCCTCCAGCGGCTGGTGGACGCGGGGAACACCGTGGTGGTCATTGAGCACAATCTGGACGTCATCAAGTGCGCCGACCACCTCATCGACCTTGGCCCTGAGGGGGGCGACGGCGGCGGCACCATTGTGTGCACCGGTACGCCGGAGGAGGTGGCGGCCTGTCCTGCCAGCTTTACGGGGCAATACCTGAAACGGATGCTGAATTAAGCGGAAAACCGGCACTCCACGCAGCGTTTGTTGCGGGAGTGCCGGCTTTTTGATACAATCAAACCAGCAAAAACCAAAGGGGGATACGTTATGCGGCAGACGGACACCGGCGCGCTGATCGCGCAGCTCCGAAAGGAACAGGGGCTGACTCAAAAGCAGCTGGCGGAGCAGCTTCATATTTCAGACCGTACGATCAGTAAATGGGAGCGGGGGGCCGGGTTTCCCGATGTATCTCTACTGGAACCGCTGGCAGATGCGCTGCACTGCTCGGTGGTAAGTCTGCTGGAGGGACGGCTGGTGGAGGAACCGGCTGAGATCGACGTCCGGTCGGCTTTGACGGTGCTGATACGGGAGAGCCGGTCCGCTCTGCGGCGGGACTGGAGCCGCCGGTTTGGGATACTCTGCTGTCTGCTGATAGCGGGCTTTGTGATCTTTGGAATTTTGGATCGCAGCGGCGCGTTTCTTCAAAAGGTAGAGCGGTCCTATACAGTTGGGATCTGGCAGGATGGAGAGAAAATCGGCGAAACAGCCGTTACGATTTCCGGGGAACGAAGCATCTGGGGACGGAGCTACGTTGGGCGGTTTGCCATAGACGCAGTGGAGAAAACCTGTCGGGAACGCATGCAGGCAATGATCCGTTGGGAGAAGAAAAGCAACTGCGCCAATATCACATTTGCTGAGCCGGGATTTTTTGGCGCTCAGGCGGGAATCGAACATTTCTTGTACTGTGACCGGGAACTGAACTGGTTTGCCCTGTCCTTGGAGGATGGCCGGATCATCGCCAGCGATCAGGGGTGGGCCCAGCTTCAGGCGCTGCGGCCCTATGAATATCCGGTATATGTGAATTGAGAACGAAAAAGCAGACGCAGGTTTTATCCTGCGTCTGCTTCAGCGTGTCGAAAAAGTCTTTTCTCCCCGCTGAGCAAGTTTTCAGAACTTCATAAAAGTTCTGAAAACTTAGGATTTTAATGGCGCGGGACACCCCTCTTGGGTTTCCCGCGCACACCCTTCCTTACCGTCGCGGAGAATTTACTACTTTATCGACAGTCTCAAGCAGAAGCAGGTTTTATCCTGCGTCTGCTTTTTACCGTTGATCGAAAAAATTGTGTTTACAGAACCTTGGAGAGGAAGTCCTTTAGCCACAGGACGGAATTGCTGCAAAAAAATGGCGATATAGCTAAAAAACGCCATATTTGCATGGAAAATAGATAATTCATTCACGAATTGGCAAATGCTTGAATAATAGAATGAATATTTTGCGGAATATTCATTCTGGGCAGCTCATCAGCCCCAACTGGTAAAAGGCCACGGCGCTGGCTGCCGCCACATTCAGGGAGTCCACCCCGTGAGTCATGGGAATCATCACCGTATAGTCGCAGTGAGCAATGGTGTCGGAGGCCAGTCCGTCCCCCTCCGTGCCCATGACCACCGCCAGCTTGGGCTCCCGGGCAAGATGAGGGTCATTCAGACGGATGGAGTCCTCCCGCAGGGCCATGGCAGCAGTCTTGAAGCCGTATTGCCGCAAAGTCTCCGTCCAATCCACACCCTCCGGCAGATAGGTCCAGGGTACCAGAAACACATTGCCCATGCTGACCCGGCTGGCCCGGCGGTACAGGGGATCGCTGCCGGCGGCGGTCAGCAGTACCGCGTCCATCCCCAGCGCCGCAGCGGAACGGAAGATGGCGCCAATGTTGGTAGGGTTCATCACGTTTTCCAGTACGGCGATCCGCCGGGACTTGGCGCAGATCTCCTCCACCGTGGGCAGCGGCGGCCGCCGCATGGCGCAGAGCATCCCACGGGTCAGGTGAAAGCCGGTGAGTTGGGTCAGGACCTTCAGCTCCGCCGCGTAGACGGGAATATCTGCCGGACAGCGGGCCAGGATCTCCGCACCCTTGCCGTTGACGTGCTTCGTCTCCATCAGGAAGGATACCGGCGTACACCCGGCGTCCAGCGCCCGGCCAATGACCAGAGGACTTTCCGCCACGAACAGGGCGTTGGCCGGGTCTGCCCGGTTCAAAAGCTGATTTTCCGTCAGCCGGGCATAAATATCCAGTTCCGGGGCGGCAAAATCGGTGATGGGGATGATCGTGGGCATGGCGGCTTCCTCCTACGCGGTATCGTCTGAAAATGGGGCGATGCGACAAAAAAACTCTGTCCCTCTATTATAAAGGGACAGAGTGGGAAAGGCAAGAGGTGTTACAGCTCCGGGAACCGCTTTCGGCCAAGACCTCCGGCGGGGATCAGAGAAGCGGCTCCGGCAGGTACCCGATAGATCAGGGGATAGGCTGCGGCGCAGACAGCCAGCCCCGCCAGCACATCCAGAACGGAGTGCTGCTTGAGGAATACGGTAGACAGGCTGATGAGCACGGCCATGGTCAGAAATCCAAGCCGCCAGCCCTTGGCGCGGAAGCGCCGGATGTCCCGGGCAGCGAAGTACACCGCGAAGGAGCCGATGACGTGAATAGAGGGGCAGACGTTGGTGTTGGTGTCTGCGGCGTACAGCTTTGCGGTGAACCGCGTCAGCAGGTCGCCGCCCAGCAGTGTGGGCCGCAGATGCTGGCAGTTGGGGAAGAGAAGGTAGGTCACCAGAGCAAAGGAGTACGTCAGGATGATGAACCACATCATCCGCCGGAAAGCGGGAATGTTATAAAATAAGGTGTAGAGCAGCATCCCTCCTACAAAAAGAAACCAGAACGCGTAGGGGATGACGAACCACTTGCAGAAGGGGATCCAATGATCCAGCGCGCAGCGCATGGGGGCGTAGTAGACGGTAGGGCGGTAGTTTTCCAGATAACAGAATACCAGACTGAAAATCGGCCAGAACAGCAGCAGCTTCAGATGCCGGAACTGCGGGGTATTCAGCCGGCTCAGACGGAACTGACGGTAATCGATTAGAGGCAGCTTCATAATCAGGATCCTCTCAGCCGCGGAAAAAACGCGGCGTGTCAGTAAAATAAAAATCACATTTTGGAGATTATAGGCGGTTCTGCGAGAAAAAGTGTGAAAAAATTTTTAACAAATATTAAACACTTGCAGAGAACAGAACATAGCGCCGCTGGCCGGAAAAAACGGCAGGGACCTCCACAAAAGCTTGTTTAGGAAGTCTTAACAAAAATTAACGGCTGTTTTGTGCAAAATGACCATTGCAAAAATCGGGGAAAGCGATAGAATAAGGTCCTTGTGAAAAAATGTGTGTATGCGGTGGAACCGCATGGAGAGGAGTTTTTTGTGTCATACCATTATTTACTGGATCTGGCGTTGATTTTGTTAAGTACGAAGCTGCTGGGCCTTCTGACACAGCGGTTTCAGATGCCTCAGGTAGTGGGCGCTTTGCTGGCGGGCCTGATCCTTGGCCCTGCGGGACTGAATGTTCTGACAGAAACTGAATTTATTTCCCAGCTCAGCGAATTGGGCGTCATCGTGCTGATGTTCTCCGCCGGTATGGGAACGGACATCAACGAACTGAAGCACAGCGGCAAGGCTGGCTTTTGGGTGGCTCTGCTGGGTGTGATCGTGCCCCTGCTCATGGGTACGGCTCTGGCATGGGGCGCTGCCGCCGCAGGCTTGATCGAGAGCAACGGTATGCTGGAAAATGTATTTGTGGGTACGATCCTTACGGCGACCTCAGTCAGCATCACGGTGGAGACCCTGAAGGAGATGGGTAAGCTGGAAACGAAGGTGGGCAACACCATTCTGGCAGCAGCCCTGATCGACGATGTGCTGGGTCTTGTGGCGCTGACTCTGGTCAGCAGTCTGGCCGGCGGCGGGGAGAGCGTTGGACTGGTCCTGCTGAAGATCCTGGGCTTCTTTATCTTCGCGGCTGTGGCCGGTGTGGGGGCCAACCGCCTGTTTTGCTGGATGTTGAAGCGGCAGGGAGGCTGGGCCACCCACCGCAACTCCGTTCTGGCCTTTGTGCTCTGCCTGGTGATGGCCTACTGCGCGGAGGAGTTTTTTGGCGTGGCGGACATCACCGGCGCCTATGCCGCCGGTCTGGCCGTGGCCTGCACCCCCAAGGGAACCTATATCCAGTCCAAGTATAATCCGCTTGGCTATCTGCTGCTGACGCCGGTGTTCTTCGCCGCCATCGGCATCAACGTCAAGCTGGACGGCGTCAGCGGCGGGATGCTGGCATTTTCCGTCCTGCTGCTGGTGATCTCCGTTATTTCCAAGCTGGCGGGCTGCGGCTTGGGCGCAAAACTCTGCGGCTTTACGGAGCGGGAGAGCATTCAGGTGGGTGTGGGCATGGTCTGCCGCGGCGAGGTGGCATTGATCGTAGCCAACCGGGGGCTGTCCATGGGCGTCCTCAGCAGCGCGATGATGACGCCGGTGGTCATTACCGTGGTAGGCGGCACGATCCTGACGCCGATCCTGCTGAAGCTGGTTTTCCGCGGCGAACCGCAGGAAAAGCTGGTGGAGAGCCGCTTGGCGGACCGCTACGAGAAGCCGGAGCAGTTGGAGGACGCCTCTCAGCAGCTGTTGGATGCTGATGCGGCCATGATGCGGAAGAACAAGTAACACGGCTGCCAAAGAAGGCCCATTCAATTTTAAATCTGTAATAGAAACATACGAAGAACCGCCCCGGTCTTGTCGTGAAGCAAGACCGGGGCGGTTTTTGGCAGATGATTATGCGGTCATAGGGCAGTGGGCAGCATGGCCGCGCCGATAATCCCGGCGTGGTAGCCCAGCGTACAGCCGAGGATGCGGGTGTGAGTCTGCAAATACTGATTGCCATAGACCTGGGGCGCAACGGCTTCCCGCAGGGGAGCCAGCAGCGCCTCTCCCTGATTGGCGATGCCGCCGGAGAGCGCCACCACCTCGGGATAGAAGCAGTTGATGACGTTGGCGATACCTACGGAGAGGTAGTGGATGTACCGCTCCACCACGGCGACGGCGGTAGGGTCCCCCTGCTCCTTGGCACGGAAAATGGTCTGGCCGTTGACATCACCAACCTCTGCGGCGGTGGCGTGGAGCAGGCTTTTCGGATGCTGGGCCATGGCCTCCTTCGCCATGCGGATCAAACCGGTGGCGGAAGCGTAGGTTTCAAAGCAGCCTTTTCTTCCGCAGGCGCAGAGCGCGCCGCCGTCCTCCACCACCATGTGTCCCAGCTCTGCTGCACCGCCGGTGCAGCCCGTCAGGATCTTACCGTTCAGCACCACACCGCTGCCTACGCCGGTACCAAGCGTCAGGATCACGGCGCTGTCCACATTCTGAGCACAGCCCGCTACTACCTCGCCCAGCGCGGCGGCGTTGGCGTCATTGGCCAGACGGACGGTATAACCGCTGTATTTCTGAACGGCGGTCCGGAGATCAAAGTTTTCCCAATGGAGGTTGGCGGAGTAGCGGATGATGCCGCTGTGATCCTCCACAATGCCGGGACAGCCCACGCCCACGCCGCCGATCGCCTGGGGATCGTATCCTTCCGCCAGAGCTGTGATCAGACCTGCGATCTCGCGGGCCACGTGCTCAGGTCCCAATTCCCTCTGGGTGGGGCAGGAGGCTTCCTTCAGGATCGTGCCGCCTTCTGTGACAACGGCCCCTTTGATGCTGGTGCCGCCGAGATCAATACCGATGTAGTGCATATGTTACCTCCTTGATGCGTTCCCCGCAGGGCGGTGAGAAATTTAACTTATATGCAATTATATAGCAGAAGCCGGAAAGAAGCAAACGGTTCCGCTGGAAAGGAGGGAAAAATGGTGGACAGCATTTGCACACTTCTACACATGTGTTTTTTGTGCAGAGCTTCAAAAGATGCCATAAAAATTTTACAGATTATCGTCTTTCCATAGGAAAAAGACTGTGATAAAATATATCATGTAAAACGATTACTTTTGATAATGGGAGAGAATCGGCGTTTCTTTTGAAATGGCGGAAGGAGTGCGTGAGATGCGAAAGACAAAGATTGTATGTACCCTTGGCCCCTCCACGGACAGGGAAGGCGTCCTGCGGGAGATGATCCAGGCGGGAATGAACGTGGCCCGCTTCAACTTTTCCCACGGGACCCACGCGGAGCATAAGGCGCGGCTGGACGCGCTGAAGGCGCTGCGGGAAGAGCTGGACGCCCCGGTGGCGGCCATGCTGGATACCAAGGGCCCTGAGGTTCGTCTGAAGGACTTTGCCGGTGGACGGGTCCATCTGACCGCCGGTCAGGAATTCACCCTGACCACCGTTCAGGTGGAGGGCGATGCGCACCGCTGTTCCATCACCTACGGAGAACTGCCCGGTGACGTCAAAGCGGGAGATACCATCCTGCTGGACGATGGTCTGGTGCGGCTGACTGTTCTGGAGACCAGCGAGACGGAGATCCGCTGCCGGGTGGAAAATGACGGTGATATGAAGAACCACAAGGGGGTCAACGTCCCCGGTGTGCGGCTGAATATGCCCTACATGAGCCAGCAGGACCGGGACGATCTCCTCTTCGGCGCGGAGCAGGGGTTCGACTATGTGGCAGCCAGCTTTGTCCGTTCTGCCGCAGATGTGCGGGAACTGCGGCACGTGCTGGACAAGGCCGGTTCCCGGATGCGGATCATCGCCAAGATCGAAAATCAGGAGGGCGTCAGCAATCTTCCGGAGATCCTGGACGCGGCGGACGGCATCATGGTGGCTCGCGGCGATATGGGTGTGGAGATCGACTTTGCGGAGATCCCCCTGATCCAAAAGAATATGATCGCCCGGTGCGTGGCCTGCGGCAAGCCGGTCATCACCGCCACGCAGATGCTGGACTCCATGATGGAAAATCCCCGGCCTACCCGGGCGGAGATCACCGATGTGGCCAACGCCATTTATGACGGGACCTCCGCCATTATGCTCTCCGGCGAAACGGCGGCGGGCAAATATCCGGTGGAGACCGTGAAGACCATGAACGCCATCGCTCTGCGGACGGAGGCGGACATCAACCACGCAAAGCGCATGGCCATGCAGTCCAGCGGCCGGGGCCGCCTTTCCGTGGCGGCCGCTACGGCCCACGCCGCCTGCACCACCGCGCAGGAGATCGGTGCGGACGCCATCATCACCGTCAGCCAGAGCGGCACCACCGCACGGCTGGTGAGCCGCTTCCATCCCGGCACGCCCATTATTGCCTGCCTTCTGAGCCGGCAGGTTCAGCGGCAGATGGCCCTCTACTGGGGCGTGGAGCCCATTATGATGCCCTATGTCAACAGCACGGACGAACTGGTGAGCCACGCGGTGGAATCCGCCGAGGCGGCGGGCCTT
>ERZ1106951.3017-NODE-3017-length-12470-cov-52.572533_pt1 | contig 12470 bp, 11 predicted proteins | sample MGYA00403676_ERZ1106951 | MGnify/ENA primary metagenome ERZ1106951 (study PRJEB35170, sample SAMEA104062398) | human gut metagenome | biome: human gut; feature: human-associated habitat; material: faeces | place: Denmark | collected 2012-04-23 ...
ACAAGCTGCGCTCCTTTACCGAGACACCGCATCAGACCATGCAGGAGGAGGAAGACTTCCTCAACGGCTTCAGCACCCAGTCCTTGCTGAACTACAATACCTACACCCAGCTGAAGGTCTGTGCGGAAAAGCTGCTGGAGCAGCGGGACAAGATGACCTTTGTCTATGGTACCGGATTTTCCGGCACGGTGGCCACCTACCTGACCCAGAAGCTGGTGAACATGGGCATCCTGTGCTTCAGTGCCACCGGCGGCGACTCGGTGGGCATTTTTGAAAATACCCTGGACCGGATGGGGGTGTTTTTTGGCATCTCCAAATCCGGCGAGACCACCATGGTCCGGGACAAGATCCGCACAGCCCGGGAAAACGGGGTGTTTACCGTGGCCATTACCGGGGAGCAGGAGAACAGCGTGGGCCGGTACGCCGACCTATGGTTCCGGGTGGAGAACCAGTGGAAGCTGGACGATCAGAACACCATGCCCAACACCTTTTTTCCGCAGGTGATGATGCTCATCGAGCTGATCGCCTACGAGTACCGCCGCCTGTGCATGGAAAACGGCATCAAGTAAGAACGATTGTGCGTTTTGCACAAAAAAATCATGGGTTCTTAAACAAAAGTAATAGAAACGCGTTACTGTTTTGGGTAACGCGTTTTCATTTGTTCAAAAATTGTTTACACTTGCGTTGGTTTGTGGGATAGTAGAATCACAGACCCGGCCGGGTCCAAGGGGATGGACGCATCCCAGGAGAATGGTTTTTGGAATTGTAAATGAAAAGGAGTCAACCCATGAAGGATAAGGTAATGGATGCATTGCAGCGGTTCTCCAAAGCAATGTTCATCCCCGTTCTGATCCTGCCCATTGCCGGTATTCTCATCGCTGTGGGCAACCTGTTCACCAACGTCCGGCTGCAGGCAGTGTTGCCGTTCCTGAACAACCCGGTCACCATCGGCTTCGGCACGCTGCTGTCCGGTTCGCTCAACGCCATCCTGGGCAATCTGGGCGTTATCTTCTGCGTGGGCCTCAGCGTGGGCCTGGCCAACAAGAAAAAGTCTGAGGCAGGCTTTATCTCTCTGCTGGCTTTCCTGGTGTTCCTCAACGCCATGAACAAGTTTATGAATATGCGTGGTATGCTGGTGGAGGGCAGCCTTTCCGGCACCGGCCAGGCCATGGTTCTGGGCGTTCAGGTGCTGGACATGGGCGTGTTCATCGGCCTGCTGCTGGGCATCGTGGTGGCTTACATCCACAACCGCTTCTGCGAGACTGAGTTCAACAACGCCTTCCAGATCTACGGCGGCACCCGTTTTGTGTTCATCGTGCTGATCCCCGTCATGGTGGTGCTGGCAGTGCTGTTCACCTTTGTGTGGCCGTATGCACAGGCTGGCATCAATGCGCTGGGCGGCTTTATCCGCAGCGCAGGCAACTTTGGCCTGTTCATCTACGGCACGCTGGAGCGTCTGCTGATCCCCACCGGCCTGCATCACCTGGTCTACACCCCCTTCCTGTACACCTCTCTGGGCGGCACTGCCACCGTGGGCGGCCAGGTGCTGGAGGGTGCCCGGAACATCTACTACGCTGAGATCGCTGATCCTTCCGTTGCCGTGCTGAGCCAGTCCGTCATCTGGGACGCTCGTGGCATCTCCAAGATGTTCGGCCTGATCGGTGCCTGCCTGGCCATGTACCAGACCGCTCGCCCCGAGAACCGTGAGAAGATCAAGCCCGTTCTGATCACCGCCGCCGTCACTTCCTTTATTGCCGGCGTTACCGAGCCCATCGAGTTCAGCTTCCTGTTCGTGGCTCCCATCCTGTTTGTGGTCCATGCCGTTCTGGCTGGTTCCAGCTTTGTGGTCCTGAACCTGCTGGGCTGCCGTGCTATCGGCCCCAACGGCTTCATCGACTTCCTGCTGTACAACCTGCCCCTGGGCATTGGCAAGACCCGTTGGCCCATCTACATCGCTGTGGGCGTGCTGTACTTCTTCCTGTACTATGTGATCTTCCGGGTGCTCATCGTGAAGCTGAACCTCCACACCCTGGGCCGTGAGGCAGAGGGCATGGAGATGAAGCTCCACTCCAAGTCCGAGTACAAGGCCAAGGTGGCTGCTGAGAACGGCACCGCTGCTGCCCCTGCTGCTGACAACACCGTGGACGCTACTGTCATCGTGGAGGCTCTGGGCGGCAAGGACAACATCCTGAAGGTCACCAACTGCTACACCCGTCTGCGTACCGAGCTGGCAGATCCCGACAAGGTCCAGGACGATGTGCTGAAAAACCAGACCGGTGCTTCTGCCGTGATCCACAAGGGCAAGAATGTCCAGGTGGTCTACGGCCTGAAGGTCAACGCTGTCCGCAAGGCAGTGGACGCTGAGCTGGGCTTCAGCGGCGAAGAATAAGATCTTGCATTCCAACACCCATATCCATATCAAAACATCCAGTAAGAGGGAGGGTAATATTCCATGAAAAAGTTTTCCATCGTCATTGCAGGCGGCGGCAGTACCTACACGCCGGGCATCGTCATGATGCTGATGCACAGCCTGGATCGGTTCCCCATCCGCAGCCTGAAGCTCTATGACAACAACCCGGAGCGTCAGAAGACCATTGCAGATGCTGTGGCCCTGGCTATGAAGAAGGTGGCACCGGATGTGGCGTTCAGCTACACCACCGACCCCAAGGAAGCCTTTACCGACGTGGACTTCTGCATGGCCCACATCCGCAGCGGCGGCTACCCCATGCGAGAGCAGGACGAAAAGATCCCCCTGCGCCACGGCGTGGTGGGCCAGGAGACCTGCGGCCCCGGCGGCATTGCCTACGGCCTGCGGAGCATCCCGGACATCATGCAGCTCATTGACTACATGGAGGCCTACAGCCCCAACTGCTGGATGCTCAACTACTCCAACCCTGCCTCCATCGTGGCAGAGGCCTGCCGTGTGCTGCGGCCCAACTCCAAGATCATCAACATCTGCGATATGCCGGTGGGCACCCTGCGCCGCATGAGCTACATCGTGGGCAAGACCCCCAAGGACCTGGACGTGAAGTACTACGGCCTGAACCACTTTGGCTGGTGGACCAGCGTGAAGGGCAAGGACGGCACCGACTACACCCCCCAGCTCATTGACTATGTCAGCAAGAACGGCTATCTGACCCAGAAGGCCATTGAGACCCAGCACATGGATGCCAGCTGGCAGGAGACCCACCGCAAGGCGGCAGACCTGCTGGCTGTCACCCCGGATTGCCTGCCCAACACCTACCTGAAGTACTACCTGTTCCCGGACTATGTGGTGGAGCACAGCGATCCCAACTACACCCGTGCCAACGAGGTCATTAACGGCCGCGAAAAGAACGTGTTTGGTGCTGCCCGTGCCATCACCGCCTCCGGCGAGTTCAAGGGTGACGAGTTCAGCATCGACAACCACGCCAGCTTCATCGTGGACCTGGCCCGTGCCATTGCCTACAACACCCACGAGCGGATGCTCTGCATCGTGGAGAACAAGGGTGCCATCAGCAACTTTGACCCCCACGCCATGGTAGAGGTGCCCTGCCTGGTGGGCAACGACGGCCCCGAACCTCTGTGCCAGGGTGAGATCCCCACCTTCCAGCTGGGCATGATGAACCAGCAGGTAGCAGTGGAAAAGCTGGTGGTCGAGGCCTACTGCGAGCACAGCTATCAGAAGCTGTGGCAGGCTCTGACCCTCAGCAAGACCGTGCCCAGCGCCAAGGTAGCCAAGGAGATCCTGGACGACCTGATCGTTGCCAATAAGGACTACTGGCCCGAACTGCACTAATGACAGCGTTTCTGAAGCGCTGCCCCGGATATTCTCTGTCCCCATGAAGTAAGCCGAAGGGGCTGCTGTATAAAAATCTTCGCAAGGTTTTGCGTGAGCGCTTGAAAGAGCACCAATAAAGCATCAACACCCCCTGATTTCCGCAACAGGAAGTCAGGGGGTGTTTTTTTCTGCCGCAGAAGATAAAAACACTGACAGCAGCGCAAAAACATCTTCTGACCAGCAGAGAAAGAGGCGGCTGCCATCGGATGCAAGGGAATGCTTTTTGAATTTCACATTTCTTTCACTTTCTTCTTGCCCGCAATACCCTTTCCGATACACCCGGCAAAGCAGACAGTGCACTTCAGCCCGGAATCCTTAAAACCATCCATACACACGGTGTGTTTGGAAAAACAGAACCGATACCTGGTCGATCCCAAGAGCTTCCACCGGAAGCTGTTTGATCCGGCCGATGGACTGATCTCCCATATGGAAGATCACTTCATTGTGCTGGAACAGGTGGATCGGCTTGCACAGGGGGAGCTGAAGGAACTCACAAGCCTGCTGCAGAACCGTGAAGGCGGCCTGCTGGCGGCGGTGATCAACGAGGCGTCGCAGGAGGCATCGGTCCAGAACGCTGCTGCAGGTTTCTTCCCGGCGCAGATCCGGCTGCCGGCGCTGTCGGAGTGGTCCCTGTCGGACCGGCTGAACCTCATCCGGCGCAACTTCGTGTTCCGCAGCAAGGGCAACCTTGCCAAGCAGATCGGCTGGTATGTGCTGGCCTTCTGCGTCATCACCTGCATCGCCTTTGTGGGAATGTTGTTTCTCTTTCGACCGGTTGCTTGTCGATGTAATTCAATGCATTTCTTTTTGCGCTCGCATCTCTATTTCATGAAAATGCCCCCATTCCGGTTGTCCGGAATGGGGGCATATATCAGAGCAGACGGGGGTGCTTTAAGCGTTACGGCTTTTTGTGCTCCGGGTTTTCGCAGCGGCTGTGGCAGGACGCACAGTTGCCGCCGCAGCCCTCACCCTTCCAGCCGCCGTTCTTGGAGATCCACACAACGGCCAGTGCAAACAGGACGGCCAGCACCAGCAGGGTGATAATTCCACGCAGTGTCAACATTTTAAAAACCTCTTTTCCTGCGGAACGTTTCCGCCTTCAGTATACACGATTTTGCCCCGGAGCGCAACCGGAATGCCGCGCGGAAAAAAATTGAAATTTTTTGAAAATAGGGCTTGCAATTTGCCCGGGGCCGTGCTATAATAATCACGTTCCAATTCGGAGCACCAAACAAAACAACAGAATATGGAGGATTAGCTCAGCTGGTTAGAGCACCTGCATCACACGCAGGGGGTCTGGGGTTCGAGTCCCTAATTCTCCACCATACAGTTCGTACTCGAACCCGATTCTTTATGAAAAAGGGTTCGGGTACGTTTTGAGTAGCTTGAGCGAGCGACAACCACCAGCTAAGCTGGTGGAGTAAAAATGCTTTAGCTACAAGATTCGAGCGAAGCGAGATGACAAAGAAATTGTCATCTTAGAAGATGCACTTTATGATACTGCTCGTTAGAGCGGTAGGGCAAGTAATGCAGATGAAAGATGCTTGCTCGTGGCCCCTTGCAGGGGCTTTGCCAGTAAGGTGCCCTTCTAGGGCTTACTCAAGCCACCGGCTCAGCCGGTGGTTTTGACTTTGTTTACGGGAAGTCCTACGGCGAGAGTACGCAGAACGGTAAACAGGAGCAAGTAAAGGCAGGGTATCACCGTGGCGGTGGTATCCTGCCTTTTGTGCGATACCATCTCCGAAATCTTTTTCTTCACTTTTTCTCCTTCATGCAGAATCCCCCTGTCCATCCCGGCAGATGCTGGAACGGGCAGGGGGATTCTGACTTGTTGAGCGGTTGTGTTAAATCAGGCCGAGGTGCACAAAGGCGTTGTACAGGCCATCTTTGTTCACATCGTCGGTCACATCGTCGGCGGCGGCTTTGGCTTCCGGGCCGCCGCTGCCCAGAGCCACGCTGTACCATAATCATAGAGGGTCCTGGTCTTCGGAACAAGGGTGGAATCTGCCGAAAAACAACGGCTGAGGTTGGTAAAGTTGCACAAAGGCGCGCGGCCCTGCAAAGAAGCTGTAAAATTTGCGGGGCGGGGTTGACGAACGGCTCCGGCCGTGGTAAAGTAATGGGCGGAAAAGGCCAAAGTGCCTTTTTACGACAGAAAAACGAGGTGGTCGTCATGGAACCTGCTGGAAGCAGCGGCAGTTTATATCCCCGATCAAAGAACCAGACGGCAGCCTTTTTGCATGCCGGAGAACGGCCCGGCTGTGCGTGAGAACGCACGGTGTGTTTGCCTTCCCCGGAAATGAAAGTGTCCGCTGCCGCCTGGTAAAAAAGGAGGCAGCTTTTTTATGTCTGAAATTTCGATCAATACCCTCAAGACCATGCTGGCGAATCTGGATGACGCCAAAAAATACCAGAGCCTGCGGGATGTGATGGAGACCCTGCCGGCTCCCGACCTGGCCGCCGTGTTCGAGGACCTGCCGGCCGAAAAGCTCCCGGTGCTGTTCCGTCTGTGCCCCAAGGATCTGGCGGCGGATGTGTTCACCGAGCTGACCCCTGCCACCCAGCAGAAGCTGATCGACGGCCTGACCGATACCGAGCTGAAGGCCGTGGTGGACGAGCTGTGCGTGGACGATGCGACCGACCTTGTGGAGGAGATGCCGGCCAATGTGGTCAAGCGCATTCTGAGCCAGGCCGACCCCGCCACCCGCCGCATGATCAACGAACTGCTCCAGTACCCGGAGGACTCTGCCGGCGGCGTGATGACCACCGAGCTGATGGAGCTGCGCCCGGACATGACGGTGGCGCAGGCCATGGAGGCCATCCGCCAGAACGGCTTTGACAAGGAGACCATCAACAACTGCTATGTGACCGACGGCAGCCGCAAGCTGGTGGGTGTAGTGTCGCTGCGGGCGCTGGTGCTGGCCAAGGACACCGCAGAACCCATCCGGGACCTGATGGACACCAATGTGGTCAGTGTGACCACCACCACCGACCAGGAGGATGTTTCCCACCTGTTTGAAAAATACGGTTTTCTGGCCATTCCGGTGGTGGACGCCGAAAACCGGCTGGTGGGCATCGTGACCATTGACGATGCCATCAGCATCCTGCAGGACGAGGCCAGCGAGGATATCGCCAAGATGAACGCCATCGGCCCGTCCGACAAGCCCTACTTCAAGCAGAGCATGTGGGACCTGTACAAAAGCCGTGCGCCCTGGCTGCTGTTCCTAATGATCAGCGCCACCTTCTCCAGCATGGTCATCCGCGGGTTTGAGGATGCCCTGGCGGCGGTGACCGTGCTGACGGCTTACATCCCCATGCTGACCGATGCCGGCGGCAACGCGGGCAGTCAGAGCACCTCCACTATCATCCGCGGCATGGCGGTGGGCGAGATCCAGCCCCACGACCTGCCCCGCATCCTGTGGAGGGAGAGCCGGGTGGCCCTGCTGTGCGGCGCAACGCTGGCGGTGTGCAACTTTGCAAAACTGCTGCTGTTCGACAAGGTGACCGCTCCGGTGGCACTGGTGGTGTGCCTGACCCTGATCTGCACCATCCTGCTGTCGCAGCTCATCGGCGGACTGTTGCCCGTGGCGGCAGAAAAGCTGCATGTGGACCCGGCCGTGATGGCGTCGCCGCTGATCACCACCATCGTGGATGCCACCACACTGCTGATCTACTTCAATGTTGCAAAGATCGTGCTGCATCTGTAAGCGCAGAGCAGAACGTTACGACCCCCGGAAGCTGTACGCTGCCGGGGGTCATGTTGTTTTTAAAAACAGGAAAAATGCTCTCTTTGTATGGATGATTGTTGCACAGCACAACTTATAAAGTCGTACTCTTTCGACAAAAACTTCCCAAAACGCATTATTTTGTTTCTGAGCTGTGGACATTTTGTGACGATTCGTGCTAAAATGAAACCTGTTCCTCTTCTGCCGCCGCAACCGGCAGAAGCAACAAAAGAACGGAGGTTTTTTCATGTTAGAAAATGTCTTTCATCTGAAGGAAAACCACACCGATGCAAAGACCGAGATCATGGCAGGCATCACCACCTTCATGACTATGGCCTACATCCTTGCGGTCAACCCCAACATCCTGTCGGCTTCCGGCATGGACTCGGAGGCTGTGCTGATCGCCACCGCACTGGCATCCTTTGTGGGCACGGCCCTGATGGCTCTGCTGGCCAACTACCCGTTTGCTCTGGCCCCCGGCATGGGCCTGAACGCCTATTTCTCCTACACGGTCGTGCTGACCATGGGCTACAGCTGGCAGCTGGCCCTGATGGCCGTGTTTGTGGAGGGCATCATCTTCATCGCACTGTCCCTGACCAATGTGCGTGAGGGCATCTTCAACGCCATCCCCATGACCCTGAAGAGCGCGGTCAGCGTGGGCATCGGCCTGTTCGTGGCCTTTGTCGGCCTGCAGAACGCCAAGCTGATCGTGAACAGCGACTCTACGCTGGTCACCTACCAGCACTTCAAAGGCGAGACCTTCCACAGCGTGGGCGTGGGTGCCATCCTGGCCCTCATCGGCGTGGCCATCACCGCCATCCTGCTGGTGAAGAAGGTCAAGGGCGGCATCCTGTACGGCATCCTGATCACCTGGGTGCTGGGCATCCTCTGCGAGGTTACCGGCATCTATGTGCCCAATGCAGATGCGGGCATGTACAGCGTGATCCCCACCGCTTTTGTCAGCTTTGACTTCTCGGCCCTGGGCAAGACCTTTGGTCAGGTGTTCAAGACGGATTTCTCCGGCGTCGGCATCCTCAACTTCTTTGCCGTCATGTTCTCCTTCCTGTTCGTGGACCTGTTTGACACCCTGGGCACCCTGATCGGCGTGGCATCCAAGGCCGACATGCTGGACGAGGACGGCAAGCTGCCCCGCATCAAGGGTGCTCTGATGGCAGACTCCATCGCCACCTGCGCCGGTGCTGTGCTGGGTACTTCCACCACCACCACCTTTGTGGAGAGCGCTTCCGGCGTGACCGAGGGCGGCCGCACCGGCCTGACCAGCATGACCACCGGTGTGCTGTTCCTGCTGGCTACCATCTTCAGCCCGCTGTTCCTGACCATCCCCAGCTTTGCAACGGCTCCGGCTCTGATCATCGTAGGCTTCTACATGATGGGCTCCGCGGTTAAGATCGACTTCAACGACCCCAGCGAGGGCATCCCCGCCTTCCTGACCATCCTGGCCATGCCCACTGCATACAGCATCTCTGAGGGCATTGCCATTGGTGTGATCTCCTGGACCATCATCAATGTGGTCACCGGCAAGGCCAAGGAAAAGAAGATCAGCCCGCTGATGTATGTGCTGACCGTGCTGTTCATCCTGAAGTACATCTGCCTGTAAGGTTCCATACAAACACAAAGCAAAAAGCTGCTGCCTTCCCGCAAAGGGAGGGCAGCAGCTTTTTTGTCTGTGGAGCTTATTGGTGCCGACGGGGGCGGATGTGCACCTCGGGAATGGCCACGTTGTCGTAATGGATGGGGTCCTCGGCGTGAGGATGCTCCCCGGTGGCATGAGAGGTGTCTTCTGCGGGGTGGTGTACCTTGCCGGTATGGACCTCCGGCAGAGCCACCGTTTCCTCCGAATGAGACTTGTCCGGCTTGCTCCAGATCTTTTGTTGGAACCACATCTTCAGGTGGTGTTTCAGCGACATGATGATGCTCCTTTCCCGGTGTGCGGGGCACACCGAAAGTTCAAGACAGGATCAGATAAAGTTGATGAATACCGTAATGACAAGGCTGTTGATGAAATCCGCGAACAGACTGCCCACCAGCGGGATGAGCAGATAGGCCTTGACGGAAGGGGAATACTTGTCGCACACGGCCTGCATGTTGGCCATGGCGTTGGGGGTGGCACCCATGCCGAAGCCGCAGGTGCCGGACACGATGACCGCCGCATCGTAGTCGTGGCCCATGATGTTGAACACCACCAGCACCACATACAAAATCATGAACAGGGTCTGACCGGCCAGCAGCACCACCAGCGGCAGAGCCAGCTCGGCCAGCTGCCAGATCTTCAGGGTGATCATGGCCATGCCAAGGAAGAGCGACAGGCAGATGCCGCCGATGTCGTTGATCTCGCCCATATATACCGTGAACTTGCCGCCGTATTCGCCCAGATTGCGGATGCAGGCGGCGGCGATCATGGCACCGATGTAGATGGGAAAGGTCATGCCGGTCAGGCTGAGCAGCTTGCTCAGCACCGTGCCGATGCCCATGGCGATGATCAGCTGGAAGCTGGCGGCGGGGTACATGCTGCTGTGACGCTCGTGCTTGATCTCTTCTTCCACCAGCAGGCTGTCGTCCTCGGGCACGATGGTGTCCAGCAGGTGGTGGCGCTCAATGAGCATCTTGCCGAGCGGGCCGCCCATCATGCTGCCGGCGATCAGGCCGTAGGTGGCGGCGGCGGTGCACAGGGTGGTGGCACCCTTGATGCCAAAGTCCTCCAGCACCGGGCCAAAGGCACCGGCGGTGCCGTGGCCGCCCACCATGGGGATGGAGCCGGTGCAAAGGCCCACCAGCGGGTCCACACCCAGCAGGTTGGCCAGCCCAACGGCCAGGAAGTTCTGGCTGACGATCAGCACGATGACGACGCCCAGGAACACGATCATGGCCTTGCCGCCGCTTTTCAACACCTTGAGGTTGGCCTGAAAGCCCACCGAGGTGAAGAACATGACCATGCACACCTCTTTGAGGGTGTCGTCAAAGGCGAACTCTGCCACGCCGGTCACATAGCAGATGCAGGTGAAAATGGCAAACAGCACGCCGCCGATGACCGGCGCGGGGATGCAGAATTTATCCAGCAGGCGCACCCGTTCCCGCAGAAACTTGCCCAGCATCAGCACCAGCACCGCAAGGGCCAGGGTCTGATACATATCCAATTCGATCTTCATTGCTTTCCCTCGATTTCCCGGCAGACTCAGTCCACCGTAATTCCGGCCTGCTTATACCAGGCCGCTGCGCCTGCGTGGAAGGGGATGCCAACGCCCTCTACTGCGTCGGTCTCCGGGTCCAGTGCAAGGCCAAGCTGCTCTTCCAGCGCTTCCCGGCTGGAGAACAGCAGTTCGGTGAGCTGCTGCACCTGCTTTGCGGGCAGAGAATCGCTGGCCAGCAGAACGGCTTTGACGCCCACGGTCTGCACGTCGGCGTCCTGGCCGGGATAAGTGCCGGCCGGGATGGTGACCTCACGGTAGGCGTTGTAGCTGCTCAGCAGGCGCTGCGCCGCGGTGCCGTCCACATTCAGCAGGCGGATGCCGCATTCGCCTGCCAGCTCGGTGACCACCGGGCTGGGGATGCCGACTGTGATGACGATGGCGTCGATCTTACCGGCCTTGAGCTGGTCGGCAGCGTCGGTATAGTTCAGGTTGATGGTGTCCACCAGGCGGTCGTTCAGGCCGTAGGCAGACAGGATCTGAAGGGCATTCTGCTCGGAGCCGGATTCCTCCGCGCCGATGCTCACGGTTTTGCCCTGCAGGTCCTCGATGGACTGGATGTCCGAGTCGGCCCGCACGATGACCTGACAGGCCTCGGTGTACAGGGCTGCTACCGCGCCGAAGCCGCGGATGTCCTCCTCCTCTGCAAAAATGCCGGTCTGGTTGCAGGCGTCCTGTGCGAGGTCGGCCTGCGCAATGGCCAGCTGCAGGTATTCGCCGGTGAGCAGGCGCAGGTTGGCGGCCGAACCGGCGGTGGTCCGGAGCTCGATGGTGCCGTTGGAAGTCTCGTTTTCCAGCGCGGCAAACTGTTCACCAAAATTGTGGTAGACACCACCCTCGCCGGCAACGCCAAAGCGCAGACGCTTGACCGTCTCGGCGGCAGAGCAGCCGGTGAGCAACAGTGCGGCCAACATACAACCGGCCAGCAGTGCCGCAATCCATTTGCGTTTCATACTTTTATACACCCCTTTTTCTGCTGCCGCAAACCCGGCAGCTTCTTATTATCGCAAGGCTGGAAATTAGCGCAACAGTAGCAGCATATCTGCGATATGCAAACCAACGTTGTTGCTGTTGCATTAAAAAGTTGGCTTGCTATAAAGTATAGTCATATTGCGGATGAAATGCAATCACTTTTGCAAAAGTATGCAGCGAAGAAGCGTTGGGCAGGGCATCAAAAAAGGCTCCTCCGTTTCCGGGGGAGCCGGACAGATTCAGCCGCCGAACAGGCCAAAGAAGCTGGTGTGGGTCACGCCCAGGATCAGAAACAGGGCGATGAGCGCAAACAGCACCCCGATGATGATGTCCATCTGATGGACGGTGAGGGGAAAATGATCGTAGAGCTTTTCCTTGGGATTGACAAAGTTCTTGTCGCCGTTGTCAAGCAGGGACTTTTTGCCTTGTTCAAAGTCGGCCCGCTGATCGGCAAGCTCGGCCTGCTCTTGTGCCAGCTGTGCTTCGCGGGCAGCCAGAACGGCTTCGCGCCGGGCAAGCTCTGCCTCGCGCTCGGCAGGGGTGAGGTCTTTTTGTGCCATACTGCACCTCCTGATGGTTGTTGCTTTTATGATAGCACACAAACATGAACAAAAAAAGGGGCCGCCCGCCCAAAAGGCAGACGGCCCACAGAAGAGAGGGCTTACTTCTTTGCCAGGTACTTGCGGATATCAATGGCCACAGCCACGATGATGACAAGGCCCTGCACGATGTAGGTGTAAGAGGAGT